>Ga0304729_1001312_pt1 | contig 16649 bp, 17 predicted proteins | sample C_131016_MF_Meta_FD_190475 | JGI IMG/M metagenome (GOLD analysis project Ga0304729, IMG submission 190475) | Freshwater microbial communities from Lake Croche, Canada to study carbon cycling - C_131016_MF_MetaG (v2) (version 2) | ecosystem: Environmental > Aquatic > Freshwater > Lake | place... | reverse complement strand
GTCCATGTCATGGTCACCGAGACAGATCTTCCTGAGGTAGATGCCATTCTCGCTAAGTCACCTGAGGGGCACTAATGCGTATCGCAATCGCTGGAGCAGGAAATGTCGGCCGAGCTATCGCCCGAGAACTCTTAGGCAATGGCCATCATGTTCTTCTGATCGACCGCGATCCAAAAGCACTCAAGATGGAGTCTGTACCAACAGCAGAGTGGCTCCTCGCCGATGCATGTGAAATTGCTTCACTCGATAATGCCAAGTTAGATGGTTGCCAAGTTTTGGTAGCGGCAACTGGTGATGACAAGGTAAACCTCGTCTGTTCTCTTCTTGCCAAGACGGAGTATGGCGTTCCACGTGTAGTGGCTCGCGTTAATCATCCGAAGAATGAGTGGCTCTTTGACTCCTCTTGGGGTGTTGATGTCGCGGTATCAACTCCTCGAATTATCAGCGCACTCGTTGAGGAAGCGGTATCAGTTGGTGATGTCGTCCGACTCTTCTCACTCCGTAAGGGTGAAGCTAACCTCGTTGAAATCACTCTCCCAGATGATGCCGCTGCATGCGGTAAGACAATTGAAGAGATCTCTTTCCCAGCCAACTCATCGCTCGCTGCGATTGTGCGTGATGGTCGCGTAATTTCACCAGAGTCACATATGCTCTTGGCCAGCGGTGATGAACTTCTCTTTGTAGCGACCGCGCTGGCCGAATCAGAGCTAAAGAGCTGCCTCTTAGGAAATTAAGCCTCTTCGTTTTCAGAGGAGATCTTCACTGAAGGAGTTCGGCGAATTATCTGCCAACTTCCCCACAGCACTATCAGGTAGAGCGGATATCCAAGGAAGAAATTTGCCACGCCTAGCTCGTTGAGTTTGTTGGCACGATAGAGCGGATATTGAATCGCGATTCGAAGTGCAAACATTGCGACCCATAGCCAACCGGCGTTCGTATATGCCTTCCGTCTTGCAACGTTCTTACGCCATTCGAGGTTCTCCCCAATGATGGGTCCGATCACAAGGCCAAGCAGTGGGAAACGTAAGAGATTTGCAGCTCCGTACAGAATCAAAAATGCGATGTTCTTGTAGATACTAGGAAGATAGAAGGCCGAAGCCTTTCCACTATGGCCAGCGAAGAGCGCACAGATTGCAATGCCAAAGAGGCCACTGAGTGCATGTTGCAGGGACTCCCGCTTAAGAACTCTCATAATCGTAAGCACTACCGAAAGTGCGATGGAGGCTATGAGCGCTGTTCGAAGATGATGGCCGAAGTTAAAGACGATCAAGAAGAGAACAGAGGGAATGCCGCTGTCGATGAGACCTCTGGTGCCGCCTAGTGCGGAAAGAATCTTTGCGCGATCGTCATGGTCTCGCTGCGAACTCATGATCGACCGGTACTTCCAAAGCCACCTGCACCGCGTTCGGTTCCGGGAAGTGCATCAACTTCTACAAAGGTAGCGTGCTCGACTCTTTGAATGACCAATTGAGCGATCCGATCGCCTTTCACAAATGAGATGGCTTCACGTAGATCATGATTGATGAGAATAATCTGAAGTTCGCCTCGATATGCAGCATCCACCGTTCCGGGTGTATTAACCATCGAGACGCCATGCTTGATCGCCAATCCAGATCGTGGATGAACGAATGCTGCAAAACCTTGAGGGAGGGCGATCGATAAACCAGTTGGGACAAGTGCCCGCTCCCCTGGCTCGATCGTGACATCTACGCGAGTGCATATGTCAGCTCCGGCGTCGCCTGGACGACCGTAGACCGGCAATGGAATCGACTCATCAAGCCTGGTTATAAGCACTTGTACCGTCATGGATTGATCTCAAAATCAGGATCTACGAAGGCGAGAAGTTCAGGATGCGCGGTTACGTGATCTAAATAAGCCTTCGGTGCATTCTCCAAGAAGTGTGACATTGGCACGACAATAAAGAGTGCCGATGATTTCACCGCGATCGGACCATCGAGTGAATCAAGATGTCCTTCTGCCGCAACATACACTTTTCGACGGACCTGACCAGATATCCAGGCGCGGATGTGAAGCTCGGTGCCGATTGGAACCGGGAGAATAAAATCTGTTTCAAGACGGGCTGTTACGGCTGGGGCGCGAATCAACCACATCAACTTTCCAAGGGCCTCATCAAAGGCGAGCGAAAGTAGGCCGCCGTGTGCCAAGCCAGGCGCTCCTTGGTGATTCTCTGTCACTGTGAATACGGCAGTTAAATCCTGACCTTCTCCTACATGCGCAACAAGGTGTAACCCGGTCGGATGAAGTTCTCCGCAACCAAAACAATGGCCGAAGTGTGACGGGATCTTTGTTCCAGATGGCGGTGCCTTCGGATGACGAGGTGGGATTACGGCATCTTCTGGCGGGATCGTGCTTGGAACTCTGCTCACGGGACGTAGCCTACTAGTTGGCGATTGGAGGGTAAGTTAATCTCATGAGCGAATCGAGCCGAATCGAAAGTCAGAAGCTCCGCTGGCGCGATCCTTGGCCTATCTGGCTCTGGCTCTTCCTGCTCTTCTTGGCGGCTTCACTCTCATTGGCAGTTGAGGCTGCACTGGGGAATTTCGCAGCGATCGCGGTTTCGGTGATTCAACTCCTGCTATTGATCTGGGCTTCACTTTCAACGCCGCTTCGCATCGAAGTGAGTAACAAGAAAGTTTGCGTGGGACGGGCAGAGATCGAGCGCGAGTTCATCACCGCGGTGCACGATCTTGATTCAAGGCAGATGGCGCTCACTCGTGGCCGAGATGCCGATCCGAGGTGTTGGATGGCGCTGCGCTTCTGGGTGGGCACAGGTGTAAAGATTGAGATCAGCGATCCCAAAGATCCGACGCCCTATTGGTTAGTAAGCACAAAAAAGGCGGCTGCCGTAGCAACCGCCCTTTTGAAGCCTTAAAACGAAAGTACGTTATTCGCAATCCTTACAGACTGCTTTAGCGCCCTCGCCCTTTGCAAGTTGAGTGATGTGGTGAACAAGGAAGCAACGAGAACAGGTGAACTCATCTTCTTGCTTTGGAACAACGCGAACTGCGAGTTCTTCGCCTGAGAGGTCTGCCCCAGGAAGTTCTAGACTCTCTGCAGCTTCTTCCTCATCAATATCTACCTGACCAGATTGAGCATCCGCTCTACGGGCCTTGAGCTCTTCGAGTGACTCTTCATGTAACTCTTCATCCGTTTTTCGCGGGGTGTCGTAATCCGTTGCCATGGCACCTCCTCCTACATCCTTGGTTTTACCGTAAAGCTCGGCGCTTCGGTCAATTAACCAAAGCGGTACAGGGCGGATAGTGTCGTATAACTGCGCCTTATGCCAAATGAACGCTCGGCGTGTTGCATTTATTCCCCGCCGGTGACCCTCACGTTTACCTGTGAAGTTAGCGAGAGAGGCGAAGGGGTTCAATTCCGCGTGCTTCAAGGCGTGAGAAGTGCACCTCGCGCTTATCGTTAAAGGTTGCAACCTCTTCGGCTGACTTCTTCAAGAAGGCAGAAAGTTCATCTCTGGCTGCTGCGCCATCGCCTGAGAGTGTTGTTAATTCGAAGACGCCCCATGCGCGAAGTACAGGCATGACGACATCTTCAAGATGGAGTTGGAGGTCATAGATTCCAGCAAGAGCGATCTGAACTGACTTTCTTCCCCAGCCTGGCATACCGGCACCAGGCATCTGGAAGTTGATGAGAACATCGGTGATCGCACGCATTGCGTGATTTGGTTCAAGTTTTAGAGCTTCGGCAAGCAGATTGCGATAAAAGAGCATGTGAAGGTTCTCGTCGAGAGCTACGCGAGCAAGCATTCCTTCGCAGATCTCATCTTGCGAGATACGACCAGTGTTGCGATGCGAAATTCTCGTCGCTAACTCTTGGAAGGTGACATACGCGACCGTGTGCAACATATCGTTGGGAAATGGCGTCTGATAGCCGACCTGCATATGCGCCATGCGAATATCTTCGAGTTCAACTGGGTCAACACCGCGCGTGGCCATAAGGTAATCGCGCAACACAATGCTGTGTCGGGCTTCTTCAGCAGTCCAACGGTTGATCCACACATTCCATGCACCATCTCGCGACATCGAATTAGCGATCTCAGTGTGATAAGAAGGCAAGTTATCTTCCGTCATCAAATTAAGAATAAGTGAATCTTGCGCAACGGCCGTTAGCTTGGAATCTTTTGCTTCCCATGCATCACCATTGAGTGGGCCAGCGAAGGTTCTACCTTCAGACCATGGGACATACTCATGGGGATACCAATTCTTCGTGGTGCTGATGTGTCGCTCGAGTTCGATCGCAACGGCTGGTTCAAGGTCGCGAATCAGACGTGATTGGATCGCTGGATCTAACTCTTTCATGTGAGGAAGGTACTCCCTTAAGGGTGGTTACTCGCGAGTTACTCGCTCAATTTCTTCGTGCGAATCTCAGATTGTGCTGCTCGCCACTTTGCGATCTCTCCGTGATTGCCAGAGAGAAGGACAGGTGGAACTTCCAATCCACGCCACTGCGCAGGCTTGGTATAGCTCGGATATTCAACGAGAGTCACGTCATTGTCATCTTTTAAGGAGTGTGACTCCTCTTCCAAAGATGCTGGATTGCCGATAACTCCCGGAATAAGTCGGATCACCGCCTCTAAGACCACAAGAGCTGCCACTTCCCCGCCGTTGAGTACGTAATCTCCAATCGAGATCTCTCGTACTGTGACATTTTCCTGAGCTCGGTAGTGCTCGGTTACTCGATAATCGATTCCCTCGTAGCGGCCACAAGCAAAGATTAAATGTTTGCTCGTCGATAGTTCATATGCCATCTTCTGATCAAACTTCTTGCCGGCGGGGGTGAGGATGATGAGTTCATGATGATCGGCGGCGCTTGAAGAAACCACCGAATCGATTGCCTGTGCCCATGGTTCAGGTGACATCACCATGCCGGCTCCGCCACCATATGGTGTGTCATCGACAGATTTGTGAAGGCCTTCTGCGAAATTACGAAGGTCGGTGACGCCCACATCGATGAGCTGATTCTCTTGCGCTTTGCCCACAAGCGAGAGTTTCAAAGGCTCGAGGTACTCAGGAAAGATTGAGATTACATCAAAGCGAGGACTACTCATGGTCATCTCCAGAATCTTCTACCGCCAGGATCGCTTCTTCGCTATTAATGAGACCAGGTGGCGGAACAATCGTAATGATTCCGCTCTCAAGATCGATTTCCGGAACGATCTCGTAAACAAATGGAATCAGAACTTCACCCGTTGGGGTTTCTACGGCAAGGAGATCTTGACCAGGCAGATTCAAGACATCCGTGAGGGTGCCAACATCCTGACCTTCATCGGTAACAACTTTGAGGCCAATCAACTGTTGGACGTGGAACTCATCCTCATGGAGGTTCTCTTGCGACATATCTACATCAGATTTCAAGAGCGTATCGCGCAACTTCTCGATCTCGTTGCGATTATTTGCCTCGGCGAATTTCAGAAGCAGGATTCCATTGTGATCACGCGCAGATGTGATGGTGAGTGGGCCTACGCCCTCAGGCTCAGTAAAAAGTTTCGCACCGATGTAGAACCGTTCATCCGGTACATCGGTGCGAACTTCAATAGTTGCCTCGCCTAAAACTCCATGCGCGCGGCCGATTCGACCAACGACAAGGAGCACTATTAACGGACTCCAGATACCTCGTCGGCCTCGATGAGATCGACGCGGACCGAGCGACCGGCGATGGCGCTTACAACTGTGCGAAGTGCACGAGCCGTACGGCCATTACGACCAATTACCTTGCCAATATCTTCAGGGTGAACGCGAACCTCAAGCGTTGTTCCACGGCGATGATTCTTCTCCGTGATGACAACCTCTTCAGGATTATCAACGATCCCCTTAACGAGATGCTCGAGAGCTTCGTCAATCATTATTCGGCAGGAGTCTCGTCGAGAGCTGGTGCTGCTTCTTCGGCTGGTGCTTCAACAACCTCAGCAACTTCTGGAGCTGCAGGTGCTTCTGCTTCAGGCAAGTTTTCTTCTTGAGTCACAGCCTGAGCAGGAACCTCTGCCTCAGCATTATCTTCAGTGGCTTGGACAGGCGCTGACTTTGCAGCCAACTTATCTGCAGCCTTCTTCTTTGCAGTAGTTGCGCCATCTGCAGGCTCAGCCATTGCTTCCTTGACTGCTGCTTCGTAGGCGATGCGCTTGTGTGGCTTCTCAGCTGCGACGCGAAGTGTTCCTTCTTGTCCTGGAAGACCCTTGTGCTTCTGCCAATCACCTGTGATCTTAAGAATTGCCTCTACGGCTTCGGTTGGCTGTGCGCCAACTCCGAGCCAATACTGTGCACGAGCAGAGTCGACTTGGATAAATGATGGTTCTGATCCTGGGTTGTAACGACCGATCTCCTCGATTGCGCGAGAGTTACGAGCGGTACGAGCATCTGCAACAACAATGCGGTAATGCGGTGTGCGAATCTTTCCGAGACGCATTAACTTAATTTTTACAGCCACGTAGGTGGTACTCCTTGAATGATTCGGATCTCAGACTTCTCTCTCAGTGGGAGCGAGAGATCAGTTCATGATCCATAGTGGATTTCGGTTGCGATCGGGGTAGAGGGCCCTCCCGCAGGGAGCCAATCTTGCCATCTCGGCATAGATCCCCCAAATTGAGAGTTAGGCCTCTTCAGCTGCACGTTTGGCTGGATTGCCAGACTTGGACTTCTTCTTAGGAGCGACCTTCGGCTGCATAGGCGCGGGTAATCCCATGCCAGGCCCGCCCATTCCGCCCATTCCGCCCATGGCTGGCATGCCGGGCATCCCCTTGCCAGTGCGCATCTGCTTCATCATCTTCTGAGCCGCGCTAAATCGATCAACGAGGTTATTCACCTCTGAGACTTGGCGGCCACTCCCCTTGGCGATACGGGCGCGTCTAGAGCCGTTGAGAATCTTTGGGTCATTTCGCTCTGCCGGGGTCATGGATTCAACGATCGCCTGCGTACGGACTAACTCGTTATCGTCGAAGTTCTCTATCTGCTTCTTGATCGCTCCGGCACCAGGAAGCATCGCCAACATCTTCGACATTGAACCCATATTTTTCATCGCCTGTAATTGCGAGAGAAAGTCGGTGAGCGTGAAATCTTCGCCCTTTGCGAACTTCTCTTCTAGCCGTGATGTGGTCGTGCTATCCATCGCCCGCTTGGCCTGTTCTGCCAAGGTCTGGATATCACCCATTCCAAGGATGCGAGAGGCCATGCGATCTGGATAGAAGATATCGAAATCTTCAACCTTTTCACCTGTTGACGAGAAGAGAATTGGCTTGCCGGTCTTCTCCAAAATTGAGAGCGCTGCGCCACCACGCGCATCACCGTCGAGTTTTGTCAGCACGACGCCATCGAAGCCGACACCTTCTTGGAACGCTTGCGCGGTACGGACAGCATCTTGTCCGACCATTGCATCGACGACAAAGAGAATTTCATCAGGTGTTACCGCATCGCGGATTCTGATTGCTTCGCGCATCAACTCTTGATCGACACCGAGCCGACCTGCGGTATCAACGATGACAATGTTATGGAACTTCTCTTGCGCAAATTTCAATCCCGCTTTGGCCACTGCAACCGGATCGCCGACACCATTGCCTGGCTCTGGTGCAAAGACCGGGACCTTGATCGCTTCGCCAACAGTCTGCAACTGTGTAACCGCATTAGGGCGCTGAAGATCCGAAGCGATGAGCAGAGGTGTATTGCCATCCTTCTTCAGGTGTAAGGCGAGTTTTCCGGCCAACGAAGTTTTACCTGCACCTTGAAGTCCCGTCAGCATGATCACGGTAGGCGGCTTCTTCGCCATCTGGATCCGCCTGGAGTTTCCACCAAGGATTGATGTCAGTTCTTCATTAACGATTGCAAAGATCGCTTGTGAAGGATTAGTTCCGCGGTTTACCTCTTCGAGCTTCTCGAGTGATCGATCTGTGATGCGCGTGGCAAACTTCTCAGCAACATCAAGCGCAACGTCAGATTCGATAAGAGCAGCCTTGATCTGATCAGCAATCTCGCTGATATCGCCTGCCTTTAATCGACCCTTTGCCCGCAAAGATGAGAAGGCGCTAGAAAACTTGGCAGATAGATTCTCAAACACGGGTAGAGCCTACAACGAGCACGAGCGAGCAGCTTTACTGAGTAAGGAGGTGCCTTTCAATCTGAGTCGCTAGCGTCTTGGCGCGCTCCTCACTCAACGCTCCCCCTTGTGGATCTGTGATGTAGAGCGTGTCAAAGGCTTCGGCCCCCAACGTAGCGACGATCGCAGCCCTAATGTCGACACCGAATCTTGAGATTACCTTCGTCACGCTGAAGAGGACCCCAGGACGGTCATGCATTCGAACTTCAAGAATCGTCGCATCTGTCGCCACGTCATTGCTTGCCGAGACAAGTGGTGGCGGAACTGGAATTCCTGGGAAGCGTCGATAATTCTTGATTCGATCTTCAATCTTTGCATTGATATCAATATCGCCATCCAGAGCCCGTTGAATTGATAGGAGCAGTGTCTCTGAATCCGGAGCCTGGGCATGCACATCGAGGGCGACCAGCCAGGTCATAACCGCAACATCGTCAACGGTGCGAGTTCTAGCCGATCGAAGATCCATACGCGAGATAGAGAGAACTCCAGCAACGACAGAGAGCAAACCCATGCGATCTGGCGAGACGATCTCGATCTCAAATCCTTCTTCTCGAGGGCGGACCTCGACCGAGAGTTCGCGGCTCTTCATCTTTCTTAATTGCGCTTCCGTCAGTTCAAGCGCTTTTGCGGGTGCCGCACCCTGCATCGCATTCAACGTTCGATTCACGAGATCTTGAACAAGTGTTGCCTTCCACGCTGACCAAGCGGTCTTACCCGTCGCCTCGCCATCAGCAATACTCAGAGCATGCAATAGTTCGAGCGAGTCAGGATCTGGAATAGCAGCAAGAACGGATGCAATCGTTTGAGGATCATCCAAATCGCGTCGTGTCGCGATCGCAGACAACAGAAGATGCTCCTTCACCATGAGAGCCAAGGTCTGAACATCCGCCTCGGGAAATCCCAGGCGCCGAGCGAGCGGCACAATGAGCTCTGCCCCATATTCAGAATGATCTTTGCCCAGGAAACCCTTTCCAATATCGTGGAAGAGAGCGCCAACGAGAAGCAAGTCTGGTCTACGAACTTGGCGAGTGAGCGCAGCCGCTTTAACAGCAGTCTCGAGCATATGTCGATCAACCGTGTGATGATGAAGGACATTTCGTTGTGGCAAGAAACGAACGTGCTCCCATTCTGGGATCCAGCGACCAATGATTCCCTCTTGATCAAGCGCCTCAAAGACCTGGACCATCTCAGAGCCCGCCCCGATGAGTGATACAAGATCTTCACGCGATTGACGCGGCCACGGTGTCGGTAGATCGGTAAAACTTTCAGCAATCGCAATACATGCCTCGATAGAGAGCGGGATACCGCGTTGAGCAGACATCGCGGCGGCGCGCAATCCAAGTCCTGGATCAGAAGAGATATCAAAGCCTTCTTCTATAACCAACTCATTACTGATCTCTTGCAGCCCTTTTCCAACATCAATGCCCGGGCGTCGATTAAACCAATTCTTCTTCTTGCCTTGTGCGCCATGGGTGATGCGATGCCACGTAAGATCCATGACATAATCAACGGCGCGTGCCGCTTTTGCAACTTCAAACATCAGCACATCGGCATCTGCGTATCCCAAATCAGCGGCCACTGCATCTTGCTCGGTCAATAAGAGTTGATCTCGACTTCTCCCGGAGACACTGTGAAGTGAGTCGCGAACAGTCGTGAGAAGTGATTCGGCAAGTGCGACGCGATCGAAGGCAACCTCGACCGATTGACTCTTCGCGATCGCTCGTAGGCTCGTGATATCGCGCAGACCACCGCGGGCCTCTTTGAGATCTGGTTCTAAGAGATATGCGAGTTCGCCCGATTGTTCGGCTCGTTCGGTAATTGATCGATGGAGTGGCTCTTTAAACTTATCAAAATTGCGCACCCAATTATCGAGGGCATCCTCGGCGACAGCTTCTACTAGACCCTTATCGCCACAGATATATCGAATATCAAGGAGGCCAAGTGCTACGCGAATATCTTCTTTCGCGTTGCTGAGCGTCTGGGCCCTCGTTCTGACCGAATGGTCTACCGCTCGGGATTGATTCCAGAGTGGATAAAGGACAGCGTTAACAAACTCTTTGAGCTTCTCTTCATCGACGCGCTCGTCGTGAAGGATGAGTAGATCGATATCAGAGCCTGGTGATAACTCACCCCGCCCATATCCACCCACTGCCGAGAGCGTGACTGAGTCAGAATCAATTCCGGAAATACGAAGAGCGTCGAGATAGAGGGAGGTGATCTCCCTATCGATCTGATCAGATCGCTCTCGACGCTCTCGTGTACCCATGGGGTAAGACTACTTCTTGCCTAGATAGCAACTAGATAGCAACTAGATATCGACTAGATAGCGTCGCTTCCGCGCTCGCCTGTCCGGACTCGCACTACGTCATCGACCGGTGTTGACCAGACCTTGCCATCACCGATAGCGCCGGTTGAGGCAGCTTTGACGATTGCACTGATGACAGTCTCTGCCTCATTGCTATCGACAAGAACTTCCAGGCGAACCTTAGGAACAAGATCAACTGTGTATTCAGCTCCACGATAGACCTCGGTATGGCCGCGTTGGCGTCCAAAACCACTCGCTTCTGAGACAGTCATTCCTGTGATGCCGACAGCGTGAAGAGCATTCTTTACATCGTCGAGCTTAAATGGCTTGATGATTGCTGTAATGAGTTTCATCGGTCGCGCCCCTTACTTAGTCTGGGTGAAGTTAGAGAGGAAACGAGAACCATCAGAGTATGAGGAGTTCTCGTAGGCAGTCTCAGCGTGCTGAGAGAGATCGAGGCCAGCCTGTTCGGCATCTTCAGAGACACGAAGACCGATGGTCTTGTTGAGAATCTGAGCCAAGATATAGGTAACGATGAATGAGTAGGCAACGACGGCGAGGACTGCAACCGCCTGATGACCTAAGAGCGTCCATCCACCTTGATAGAAGAGACCATTTGCTCCAGCTGAATTCGTCATCTTTGTAGCGAAGAATCCAATAAGGAGTGCGCCAAGCACGCCACCGACGAGGTGGACGCCAACGACATCGAGTGCATCGTCGAAACCGAACTTGTTCTTGAGACCGACAGCAAGTGCGCAGATCACGCCAGCGGCGAAACCGATCGCAATCGAGCCCATTGGTGAAACAAAGCCGCAGGCAGGAGTAATTGCTACAAGACCTGCAACCGCACCGGAAGCTGCTCCGAGGGTTGTCGCGTGGCCATCGCGAATCTTCTCAACGATGATCCAAGCCAAGAGCGCGGCACCTGTTGCGGTATTGGTGTTAATGAAGGCGAAGGCTGACGTTGTGTTTGCAGAGAGAGCTGATCCGGCGTTAAATCCAAACCAACCGAACCAGAGAAGTCCTGCACCTAGCAAAACGAATGGAACGTTGTGTGGACGCATGCGCTCCTTAGGCCAACCTTTTCGCTTTCCAATAACGAGAATAACGGCGAGGGCAGCAGCGCCAGCATTTGCATGCACAACAGTTCCGCCAGCGAAGTCGAGCGCGCCGAGCTTGAAGAGCCAACCGCTAGGTGAGAATACCCAGTGGGCAACGGGTGCGTAGACGATAACGAGCCAGAGTCCACAGAAGAGTGACCATGCGCCGAACTTCAAACGATCAGCGGTTCCACCAGTAATAAGTGCTGGAGTAATGATGGCGAACATCAGTTGGAAGGCACAGAAGACAAGTGGTGGAATCGTGAGTGATTCAAAACCAGTGGCCTGTTGCCAAATGTGATTGAGTCCGAATTGATGGAAGTCACCAATCCACTTGCCTGTTCCGCTAAAAGCGAGGCTGTAGACACCAGTGATCCAGAGAACTGAAACAATTCCCATCGTTACATAATTTTGTGCGAGCATTCCAAGAACATTCTTGCCACGAACCATGCCACCGTAGAAGAAGGCAAGGCCGGGTGTCATTAAGAGGACCATCGCCGAGGCGACCAGGATCCAGGCGGTATCGCCAGTATTGAAATTCATGAACTCTCCAAAGGTTTGTCAGAGAAACCTCAACGCTGAGGAAAAGTGCGGACCCAGACGGGTACAGGGCAGAGCATCGCTCGGGCGAGTTACGATAATGTGACGGTTTTTGTTACGGGGATGTAAAAGAATTGTGCGCCCTTAACGCTTGCCCCTGCTATCTCGGTTTAGCTCAGTAGTCCCTTGAGGTAAGTGTCTGCGTCGAAGGCAGCAAGATCTTCGGCAGACTCCCCCATACCGATGAATTTCACTGGGATTCGCGTCTCGGCCTCAATGGCGAGGGCGATTCCCCCCTTCGCCGAACCATCCATCTTCGTCAAGATCAGCCCTGTGACCGCGACGCTCTCGGTGAAGAGTTTCGCCTGAGTAATTCCATTCTGGCCAGTTGTTGCATCAACAACTAAGAGCACCTCATCTATTGGCGAGGCCTTCTCAACGACTCGACGGATCTTCGCCAACTCATCCATCAAACCAGATTTAGTATGAAGGCGGCCCGCGGTATCAACAATAAAGAGATCTGCACGTTCATCGAGTGCACGTTTAATACCGTCAAAAGCAACAGCGGCCGGATCGCCCTCAGATTTACCCACCACAACTGGAACACCGAGGCGGGTACCCCAGGTTTGAATCTGATCGATAGCGGCAGCTCGAAAGGTATCTGCTGCAGCGACCACAACGCTCAACTGCTGATCCTTGAAGTATTTCATCAACTTTGCAACAGAGGTTGTCTTGCCAGTGCCATTGACGCCCACAACCAAGATTGTTGTCGTGCGCCCAGATTGAATCTCAAGGGTTCGTGGTGCGTTACTCATCTTGGTACGCAGTGACTCTAAAAGTTCGGCTTCAATATCATCAGGTCGGCCGCTCTTTGCCAAGGCGATGATCTCTTGAGCGAGTTTTCCGCCGAGATCAGATTCTATGAGAGCGCTCTCGAATTCATCCCAGTCGGCGGCGGAGACCGACCCACCTCGGAACTTATTGAGGATCTTGCTAAAGAGTGCCATGCAAAAATCCGCTAAGAGACAGGTTCGTTTTCACGTAGGCGCTGAGAGATAACCTCGGAGACGCCATCACCACGCATCGTGACACCATAGAGCGCATCAGCAATCTCCATTGTGCGCTTCTGGTGAGTAATGATGATCAACTGCGAACGTTCACGAAGCTCCTCGAAGACGCCTAAGAGTCGACCCAAGTTCGTATCGTCGAGCGCTGCTTCCACTTCATCCATCACATAGAACGGACTTGGTCGGGCCTTAAAGATTGCCACGAGCATCGCCACCGCTACGAGTGAGCGTTCGCCACCTGAGAGAAGAGAGAGTCGCTTTACGCGCTTTCCTGGAGGGCGCGCTTCAACATCGACTCCCGAGTTCATGATGTCATCAGGATTTGTGAGAATGAGCTTTCCTTCTCCGCCTGGGAAGAGGCGGGCGAAGATACCCTTGAACTCACGTTCAGTATCGAGGTAGGCCTGATAGAAGATCTCTTGAACCTTATCGTCGACCTCCTTCACAATGTCGAGCAGATCCTTCTTCGTCTTCTTGAGATCTTCGAGTTGTTCGGCGAGGTACTTCAACCGCTCTTCGAGTGCGTTGTACTCCTCGAGCGCCAACGGATTGATCTTGCCAAGCATTGCTAAAGCGCGTTCTGCCTGTGCAAGACGCTTCTCTTGTTGATCACGTCGGAAAGGGATGAGATCGCCTGGAACCCAGTTACCTTCTTCATCTTCGATAAAGGTGGGCACATCATTGGCTGGACCGTATTCAGTGATCAAGGTAGCGCTATCAACACCGAGTTCTTCCATAGCGCGAGATTCGAGGCCTTCAATTCGCAGGCGTTGCTCTGCGCGAACAATCTCATCGCGGTGAACACTCGATGTGAGAGTTTCAACTTCAAGAGCAAGCTCTCGTCCGCGACCGCGAACAGTGAGGATCTCTCCTTCACGAGCACTGCGTGCCTGCTCAAGACGTTGGCGTTCAGCAAGTGCTTTCGAGATTGAAACTTCGATCTGAATGAGTGTCTCATAGGCAGTATCAGCAATTGTCTGCGCCGTGGTTGCTGCAATTGCTCGCTCTTCCCGACGAATGATCGCCTTTGCAGCGCTCTCACGTTCATGGGCGGCCGAGTCTTCCAGGCTCTGAGCGCGAGCAGTGAGAGCACTAATGCGACCTTCTAATGTACGGAGTTCGAGGCGGGCTTCAACCTCAGCAGATCGTGCGGCAGAAACTTGTGAGCGGAGATCTTCAAGGTGAGTGAGATCTGGTTCTTCTGGATCCTGATGAGATTCAAATTGCGAGATCGCGGCAGCGAGGTCACTCTGATCTTTTGCGCGCTCTTGTGTAGCGATCTCTTCAGATTGGGAAAGGCGGTCGACTTCGGCCTGAGCGCTCTTTACATTCTGCCCGGCGACAGCCATCTGCTCGGCAAGCCCTGACATCTTTGCATCTGAGTCATTGAGTCCGGCGAGAGCAATATCGTGAGCCGAACGTGCACCATCTAATTCATTGTTGAGGGCTGCAAGTGAGAAGGTGAGTGATTCACAGCGAGCTGTCACTGCATCGAGGTCACTTTGGGTTCGCTCTAGAAGTGCATTGATTTCGATCGTGCTCTGTGAACCTGAAGATCCGCCTCGAACACGATTCCGACTTACAAGATCACCATCGCGAGTTACAGCAATAAGAGTCCGGTCTTGCGCAATGGCAGCTTCGGCTTCTGCGAGAGTTTCAACTGCGACGATACGACCCAAGAGCGCTCCGACGAGTTGATCGATCCCCTGAGTTGAGAGCAACGATGTGATGGGAGTTAGGCCAGCGGGAATCGATGCTGATGCAATCTCACTACTATCTTCAACAACGAGAAGTTCAGATCGTCCGCCTGATTCCGCCTTCAACATTCCGAGGGCTGATACCGCCGAACGCATATCCTCAACAACGATGGAATCTGCGAGTGATCCGAGTGCAGCTGCAACTGCAGCCTCCCAGCCAGGAGTGATCGAGATCAATGAGGCTAGACGACCCTTGACGCGCGCTTCACTGCGGCCAGAGAGAACCGCTTCGCCGCCATCGCGATGAGTGAGTGATTCCTGCAATGCGGTTAGACGCGCTGTGAGTCCAGAACGCTCGCGTTGTGCGCTCTGCTCTTCTTCGTGCAGAGTTGCAACCTTGGCGAGCAGATCGTTCAGAATAAGTTTTGCGGCCTCATACTTTTGATCGAGATCAGGCTCGGTCGCATCCAGGCTCGCTATCTCGCCCTCAAGTGAGGCGAAATCACCACGAGACCTCTTAAGTCGATCTTGCGCCTCTTCTCTCGCTGCAGTGAGGCGAGTGATCTCAGCGCTTGTTGCATCAATTCTCGAGCGGAGCGCATTGATATGGCCCTCTTGGCGCGCTGTTCCTTCACGCTGATCTGCGATAGCGCGAAGAGCGGCACTGACGCCGTTCTCTTCACCTGCTAATTCACTTTCAAGGAGTCGAAGCTTTTCGTTCATTGCAGTAAGAGCCGAGGTTGCTTCTGCAAGGACAATCTTCAGCGAGGATTCTTCTTCACGCAAAGTCGCTGCTTCGGCATCCATTGCTTGCGGATCGCGTCCACTGCTACGAGCTTCTTCAGCGCCCTCTGAGAGGAAACGTGCACGCTCAGAAGCGAGTGATTGAATTCCTCGGAACTTCTCGCGCTGGGCTGTTAAGCGGTAGAAGGTCTCTTGGGCCTGAACCAACATCGGGTTCTCGAGCGCTGAGATCTGCTCGAGCTCCTCCTCGCGTTGACGGATAGTGCGAAGTTCGGCCTCGACCTGATCACGGCGCGCACGCAGAACAGTCTCATCAGCAACTTCGGCATCGAGCGTGGATTTGATCGTAATCAAATCATCAGCGAGTAAGCGCAACCGTGAGTCACGGAGGTCGGATTGGATCGTCGATGCTTTGCGTGCAACTTCCGCTTGCTTACCGAGCGGTTTTAGATTTCTGCGGAGCTCAACGGTGAGATCCTGAATACGAGAGAGGTTGCCTTGCATGGAATCTAATTTGCGAAGCGCCTTCTCTTTACGCTTGCGATGCTTGAGAACACCGGCAGCTTCTTCAATAAAAGCGCGACGCTCTTCTGGGTTAGCAAGAAGGATTGCATCGAGTTGGCCTTGACCAACGATGACATGCATCTCTCGACCAATGCCACTGTCACTTAAGAGTTCTTGGATATCAAGTAAACGGGTCGTATCACCATTAAGGAGATATTCAGATGTGCCGTTACGGAAGAGAACACGACTGATCGTTACTTCGGTGAAATCAATAGGCAGAGTTTGATCGGTGTTATCGATGGTGACAGATACTTCTGCGCGGCCTAATGGCGCACGACCTGAAGTTCCGGCGAAGATGACATCTTCCATCTTGCCGCCACGCAGAGATTTCGCACCCTGCTCACCCATGACCCATGAGAGGGCATCAAGTACATTGGATTTACCCGAGCCATTTGGACCGACTACGCAGGTGATGCCGGGCTCAAAGTTCAGGGTCGTCGAAGAGGCGAAGGATTTAAATCCTTTGAGGGTGATGCTCTTCAAATACACGGGGAAAACCTATCGGTAAGTG
>Ga0304729_1001311_pt1 | contig 16663 bp, 17 predicted proteins | sample C_131016_MF_Meta_FD_190475 | JGI IMG/M metagenome (GOLD analysis project Ga0304729, IMG submission 190475) | Freshwater microbial communities from Lake Croche, Canada to study carbon cycling - C_131016_MF_MetaG (v2) (version 2) | ecosystem: Environmental > Aquatic > Freshwater > Lake | place... | reverse complement strand
TATGTTCAAAGTTATAAGTCGATTGCTCCACTTCATTTTGATGGAACACATCGCCATATTTCACATCTGCTGAGCCGTTGACGCCCTTCGAATACACGAGGTCGTATACGTTGTCGACGCCTTGCAGGTACATCGCCAAACGTTCTAAACCGTAAGTGATTTCACCAGTAATGGGTTTACAGTTAATGCCCCCCACTTGTTGAAAGTAGGTAAATTGGGTGACTTCCATGCCGTTGAGCCAGACTTCCCAACCCAAGCCCCATGCGCCTAGGGTGGGATTTTCCCAGTCATCTTCTACAAAGCGAATATCATTTTCTTTAAGGTCAAAGCCAAGCGATTCGAGTGACCCAAGATAAAGTTCAAGGATGTTGGCTGGCGCCGGTTTAAGGACAACCTGAAATTGATAGTAATGCTGTAAGCGGTTTGGGTTTTGCCCATATCGGCCATCTTTTGGGCGTCTGCTAGGTTGAACATACGCGGCTTTCCATGGCTCTGGGCCAAGTGCGCGAAGGAATGTGGCGGTATGTGAGGTGCCTGCGCCGACTTCCATATCGTAAGGTTGCATCAATGTGCAGCCTTGTTTATTCCAATAATTTTGCAGGTTTAAAATGATTTCTTGAAACGTCAGCATGATTGATTTTCTTGGTGTTATTAAAGCTGCACTTTTGCAGCATGAGCGTTAACTCGCAATTTTACTTCTTTTTACGGCCCCATAAAAGAATTAACGTGATGAATAATAGGCTAATAATCGGCCAGTTGCCGTATCGGATAAAAGGAGTTTTACCCGCGTAACCCTGAGCCAGCCCCTTTAAGATGATCGTGCTAAATTGTGGCACGGTGGCGAGGACGTCTCCCTCTTTACTGATAATGGCGGTGGCCCCTGTGTTGGTACTTCGGAGCACCATTCGTCCTGTTTCTAGTGCGCGCATTTGCGAGAATTGAAGATGTTGGTTAGCGGCTGCTGAACGACCATACCAAGCATCATTACTGGCATTCACTAAGATTGTCGCTTCCGGAAGTTGGGAGATCACCTCCTCCCCAAAGACATCCTCATAGCAAATATTGACAGCAATTTTTTGTCCAGCCAATAGCATTGGCACTTGTTTAGAATCCCCGCGACTCAAATCACTCATGGGCATATTAAGCCAGTCGCGGTAAACCCAACCAAAAACTCCTTTGAGTGGAATAAACTCTCCAAACGGCACTAGATGCGATTTGTGATAAAGCTGTCCCGTTGCGGCATCCTGGTTAATCCCGACCATGCTATTAAAATAAGCGTCATTTTTTTGCGTAATGGTGCCAAGTAAGATCGCTTTGTGGTCTTGTGACGCAATCCGTGCAAATGGTGCGATGAATCGGCTTTGCATTAAGTCATTTTTTGATAAATCGATCACCACCGGAAGTGCCGTTTCTGGCAAGATAATTAAGTCAGCGTCTGCTTGCTTCACCATGCCTAAGTATTGATTAATGGTTTGAATTGTCGTGGCTTCATCCCATTTCAGTTCTTGTGGGGTATTTCCTTGAAGTAAGGCCACTTTCAAGGGGTTGCCAATTGGGGTGGTCCATTGCAGGAGGCTCATTAGGCCGCCAATAATCCAAATAGCCAGCAGCCCGCAAATGCTGAATCGCCGATTTTTTTGCTGTGCAATAGACACCAGCAGGCTTGCTGTGGCTGTGACGGCTAAGCTCACCCCAAATGTGCCCAATAGAGGCGCGTAAGACGCTAATGGACTGAATGGGACCTGTGAGTAAGCCACTGTGAGCCACGGGAAGCCAGTAAAAATCCAATTGCGCACCCATTCGCTCAGGACCCAAAGTATGGCCGTAACAATCAACAGTTGATGACTGCGTTTTGCAAAGTAGCCAACGATGGCTGGGAATAGGGCTAAGAATGCGCATAAGCAAAAAGTGGCGATGCCTGCCATCCAAAATGGCATTCCGCCGACGTCATGCAGGCTAATGTAGATCCAATAAATCCCTGCAATGAAATAGCCGAGGCCAAATATCAAGCCTAATTTTGCGGCTTGTTTAGGCGTGTTAGCGCGTTCCCACAAATAAAACAGGCCCGTCAGACTAATGATCGGGAGGATGAATACATAAAATGGCGCGAAGCCAAATACACATAGCGCGCCGAGGATGAGGCTACTGAGTTGAGGGTGGGATTTAAACCACGACATGTTTTTTGATCCGATGGGTCACGATCGACAGTATAGTGAATTGGGGCAGAGTTGGGTTTGTTGTGGGCATAAAAAAAGCGACTCAAGGGTCGCTTTTTCAAGTATTTCAGTCTTATTTTTTTTGAGGGGTCGATTTAACCGCGTCAGCAGGAATTTCACTGCCATCATTATTCATGAAGACCACCATGACGACCTTGTCATCTAGAAAGTCTAGTTCTGTGGTTTGATAGTATTCGCCTTTTTCATCCGTGTTCAGGTAGTGATATTGCCAAATAGAGGCGACGGGTTTACCTGCCGCTGATGCGATCTCATCTATTTTGCTGGGCTGACCCAATTGTTCGATAATTTTCGCTTTCTCAAATCCATCGATAGTGCTAATAAAATCTTTTTCATTGGTGGGGATTTCAGCGGGGGTTTTGTTTTCTGCTTGCGCAAAGGCAAAACTGGAAAGACTGAACAATAAAGCAAATGTGACCAATTTCATCTCGCGCTCCTTACCAAAGTTATAGTTATGAGCCAAGGTTTAAAAATAAGTTCCGATGAATTGAATTTGGACTATTCGGGCAACGCTTCAGGAGTTATTAATTCTTCAATCAGTACGGAATGTAAGCGCCTGCTATCGGTCCTCAGTGCGGTAAATTTGAGATTGTTAAATGTTACGCTCTCGCCTCGCTTGGGTAAGTGACCAAACTGGCTCACCACTAATCCACCGATGGTCGAGAATTCTTCATCGCTAAACTCCGTTCCCAAGACTTCGTTGAAGTCGTTGATTTCAGTGAGTGCTTTGACTCGGTATCTCCCTTGGGTATCTCGGATGATGTTGTCTTCTGTTTCATCAAAATCATACTCGTCCTCAATGTCACCAACAATTTGTTCTAGGACGTCTTCAATGGTAATCATGCCCGCGACGCCACCATATTCATCCACCACGATGGCGATATGATTGCGGTTGCTTCTGAATTCTTTTAACAAGACATTCAAGCGTTTTGATTCAGGGATGAAGACCGCTGGGCGCAGCATGTCACGGACATTAAAGTCTTCACCGGCGTAGTAACGCAATAAATCTTTAGCAAGCAAAATGCCAATGATGTCATTTTTATCATCATCAATGACAGGGAAGCGTGAGTGGGCGGTTTCAATCACAAATGGGATAAATTCATCAGGCGTTTGCGTGATGTCGATGACATCCATTTGCGATCTAGGGATCATGACGTCACGCACTTGCGTTTCTGAAACTTGTAGCACGCCCTCAATCATGGCGAGTGCGTCAGCATCCAGTAGACTTTTTTCAAAGGCGGCATGTAACAACTCGACGAGTTGTTCACGATCATCAGGTTCGCGAAGTAAGAAATGACTTAGTCGCTCTAACCAGCTTGGTTTTTCTGCTTCAGCCATGATATTTGCTCTCTATTTCCATTAAGTATGAAAGATTATTCGCCATCAGCATAAGGATCTGAATAGCCTATTTTATTTAAAATCTGGGTTTCTACACTTTCCATCAATTCCGCTTGGGCTGGAACTTCATGGTCGTAGCCATGTGCATGCAACACCCCGTGTATCGTTAAATGTGCAAAGTGCGCCTCTAAGGACTTTCCTTGTTCGATCGCTTCTTTTGCAACGACTGGCGCACAAATAACGATATCGGCAATGATGAAAGGCTCTTCTGCTAACGGGAACGTCAGCACATTCGGTGCGTAATCTTTTTCTCGATAGGCTTGGTTGAGTTCTCGCGCTTCAGGCTCATCTACAATACGAAGCGTAATTTCACTATCGACGCGGATGGTATTGCGTGCCCAACGTTTAAATTGGGCAGAAGTCGGTAAGCCAGTCATTTCGCTTGCATATTGCACGGCCATTGAAAGGATGGGATGTTTACTCATGGCTTTTATGCTTAGGATCGTGAGGCTGCGCATGCTTAGACGCATCATACTTTTCGTAGGCATTCACGATTTTTTGGACTAAAGGATGACGCACCACATCTTCAGACAAGAAGTGCGTGAAGGCAATGCCTTTAATCTCTTTTAAGACTTGTTGGGCTTCTACTAATCCGCTTTTTTGACCCCGGCCTAAGTCGATTTGCGTCACGTCACCGGTAATCACGGCTTTCGTCCCAAAGCCAATCCGGGTTAAAAACATTTTCATTTGTTCAGGGGTTGTGTTTTGGGCTTCATCTAAAATAATAAAGCTTTGGTTGAGGGTTCGCCCGCGCATGTAGGCTAATGGCGCGATTTCAATTGCGCCACGTTCAAACATTTTGTTGACGCTGTCATACCCACCCAAATCATAAAGCGCATCGTAAAGTGGTCGTAGATAGGGATCGACTTTTTGAGACAAATCCCCAGGCAAAAAGCCTAAACGCTCGCCAGCTTCAACCGCGGGTCTGACCAACACAATTCTTTTTACTTTATCGCGCGTGAGCGCATCGACAGCGCATGCAACGGCAAGGTACGTTTTACCAGTCCCAGCCGGTCCAATACCGAAGGTGATGTCGTAATCTTGAACTTGCTGCAAATAACTGACTTGGCGTGGTGTTCGACCATGTAAATCAGCGCGCCTTGTCATTAAGGTTGGCATGGCAGTCGTCGTGACCACCTCTGGATTAAGTTTGTTAATTTCTACTAAGCCTAATTGAATGTCTTCTAGGTCAATAGCTTGTTTTGAGCGTGCGTAGAAATCTTCTAAAAGCTTCGCCGCTAAGCGCGTGTGTTCTTTATCGCCTTTAAGCTTAAAATGCGCCCCGCGCCTTGCAATGTCAATCTCAAGCGCTGACGCAATTTGTTTTAGATTCTCATCCAATGGGCCACACAAATTGGCCAGGCGATGATTGTCTTCAGGTTGTAAGGTAATTTCCATGATTAGATAATTCTGCCAACTAAGCGGCGCGGGTTAGAAACATCTGTGATTTCCACATGCACAAATTGGTGAATGAGTTTAGCGTCGCCTTCAATATCCACCACTCTATTGTTGTCCGTTTTGCCCGCAAGCAATGTGGCATCTTTCCATGACGCCCCCTCAATTAAAACGCGCTGAACCGTTCCTAGCATTTTTTCAGAAATGGCCTTGGCTTGGGCTTCGTTAATGGCTTGTAATTTTGCTAATCGCTCAAGTTTGGTGGCCTCGGTCACATCGTCTTGGAGAAAAGCAGCTGGGGTGCCAGGGCGAGGGCTATACAAAAAGCTAAAACTCGCATCAAAGCCAACCTCCTGCATGAGCTTGACCGTCGCTTCAAAGTCGGTTTCAGATTCGCCAGGGAAGCCGATAATAAAGTCAGACGTGAAGGTAAGCTCAGGATTGGCAGCACGCAATTTTCGAATGATCGATTTGAATTGAAGCGTCGTGTAATTGCGCTTCATCGCCATTAAAATTCGGTCGCTACCCGCCTGCACCGGCAAATGAAGTTGTGCCGCAAGTTTAGGGACATTGGCGAAACAATTGATCAACTGTTCGCTCATTTCATTTGGATGGCTGGTCGTAAATCGGATACGTTCAATTTGCGGGATCTCGGCAATGGTCTCAATGAGCAAGGCCAAGTCTGCCGTATCGCCTTGGTAATCGGCACGATAAGCATTCACATTTTGCCCAAGTAGCGTAATTTCTTTAACGCCCTGATCTGCTAATTGCACGGCTTCTGTAAGAATGGCCTCAAATGGGCGAGAAACTTCCTCTCCTCGGGTGTATGGGACCACACAAAAACTGCAGTACTTGCTGCAGCCTTCCATGATGCTTAAGAAAGCGCTTGCCCCCTCAACACGGGGTGGAGGTAAGTGGTCAAATTTTTCAATTTCGGGGAAGCTGATGTCGACCTGTGATCTGCCGCTAGATTGATTTTTCTTAATCATTTCAGGCAGGCGATGTAGCGTTTGAGGACCAAAAACAATATCAACATAAGGCGCACGATTGATGATGTTTTCGCCTTCTTGTGAAGCAACGCAGCCGCCAACACCAATCACTAAGTTTGGATTTTTTTCTTTAAGCGGAATGAATCGTCCCAAATGACTGAACACTTTGTCTTCAGCTTTTTCGCGCACTGAGCAAGTATTCAACAAAATGACATCTGCATCTTCAGGCGTCAATGTTTCTACCATGCCATCGGAGGATAAAAGCATGTCAGCCATCCGTGATGAGTCATATTCGTTCATCTGACAACCAAAGGTTTTGATGAAAACTTTTTTAGGGGAGGTCATGGCTAGGGAAATGTCGCGCGCTTTAACTCGCGCCACAGGCGATTCGAATGTAGGGGACGGCAGGTGCAACTTCGCAAAATATGGTTATAACTCAAAAAGCTAAGTGTTAATTGTAGCTTAGCTGGATGGGATTGCCAAACTTCCAGTTTCTGATTTTTCATCTATTATGATTGTCAGCGTGACTAACAATACGATGTTTGATGTAAATCAAAGCCCAGGCCTCTAGGATGGCTAAGATTTAATCTGGATATCAGATTTATTTGTTCGTATCACACCTTTTTAGGTGCACGTTGAGGGGTGGACACATGTTATTTTTTGGATGGCAAGGCATTGCAGTTTTTCTTGGGATGGTGACAGTTGTCGTGTTGGCTTTGTATGCCTTTGTGAAGTCCATGGGCTGGTGAGTTGATCGGCTGTTAAAAAACGCTATCTTTGTCGATAGCGTTTTTTATGGCTAAGCGTTTTTGAGTTGGACAAGGCAGAACAATGCAAGACCGATGGTCACCGCGACTAAGAGCTTTACTAATCGTGTTTGCTTATGGTGTTCTGTTTTTAAACGCAGGAGTTCTTGTTTTAATTCAGTAGACTGCTTGAGATCTTGGGTCAAAAAAGCATCGATTTTGCGAGGCAGCGTGGGTAAAACAGCTCCCCAATGCGGCGCTTCTGTTTTGATCCGTTTTAAAATACTGCGCCACCCAATTTGTTCTGACATCCACCGCTCTAGAAATGGTTGCGCCGTTTTCCAAAGATCCAAATTTGGATCTAAGTCCCGGCCTAATCCTTCTACATTGAGTAGCGTTTTTTGGAGCATGGTCAGCTGCGGTTGAATGACGAGGCCAAATCTTCTTGCGGTATAAAAAAGGCGAATGAGCACCCGTCCAAATGAAATATCTTTAAGTGGTTTGTTAAAGATTGGCTCACACACCGCTCGGATTGCGGTTTCAAACTGGTCGATTGATACATCACTTGGAACCCAGCCTGATTCAATATGCGCTTGTGCAACTTCGCGGTAATCACGCCTAAAGAAAGCGAGAAAGTTACGCGCGAGATATTGCTTATCGGTTTCGGTCAGTGTCCCCATAATGCCAAAGTCCAGCGCGATGTAGCGGCCATCATTGGCTACTTGAATGTTGCCAGGATGCATGTCGGCATGAAAGAAGCCGTCTCTAAATACTTGCGTAAAGAAAATCTCAACCCCATCACGGGCGAGTTTTGGCATATCCAAGCCCATTTGGCGTAATTTTTCTACTTGGCTGACAGGGGTGCCATTCATGCGTTCCATCACCATGACCTGCTCGTGACACCAATCCCAATAGACTTCTGGGACTTGAAGTAATGGGCTATTAGGAAAGTTGCGGCCCAGCAAACTGCAATTGGCCGCTTCTAGCATGAGGTCGAGTTCGTTATTGATGTGTTGTGAAAAGTCAGCGACCACTTCCCGTGGACGTAATCTTTTACCATCTGCTAGTAATACTTGGATGAGCCAGGCAGCCGTATCCAATAATTTAATATCTTTTTGAATAACACTTGCGATCCCGGGTCTTAAGATCTTAACGGCGACCGGTTTGCCATTGATCAAATGGGCAAAATGCACTTGCGCAACCGAAGCGCTGGCGATGGGGGTTTCATCAAATTGGCTGAAGATTTGATCAACGGGTTTTTGATAGGTCTCGATTAAGATTTTTTCAACTAAGGTGAAGTCGAATGGGGGCACCTGGTCTTGCAATTTTGCGAGTTCATCCGCAATGTCGAGTGGGATGAGATCGCGACGCGTTGAGAGCATTTGGCCAAATTTTACAAAGATGGGCCCAAGCGCTTCGAGGGCTAAACGAAGTCGTTCCCCACGTGGACTTTTAGTGTTGCGGAAAAAAAATAGGGTTTGGACGAGATGGCGCAGCAGTTTAAATTTGCTATGGGCAAGTGCAAACTCATCTAGGCCGAACTTGAGTGAGACAAAGATGATCTTGAGGAGTCTAAAAAAACGCATCTTATATTTTCTATGCCTGAAGGTTAACTGGATGCAATTGCATGGGGGTTGGTTTTTTTAAGCAATTTAGCTAACCGCTTTTCAATACGCGCGACATCATCACGTAATGCATCCACTTCATTGACAAAAGCTTCTACATGCCGCTTCTTTGTGATGATTGGATTTTCTTCTTGCCAATATTCTGCGGCCATTTCTGCAATGTTAATCGCCTGCACTTTGACTTCTTGCCCGGTCTTTTGAGCAAATTGGCTAATTTTATTGGCCGGGATATCGCCAATGATTTTACTCAAATCTTCTTCGTAATCCCATTTCATACTTTGTAGGACTTTGGCCAAGGCTTTTGCTAAGTCGGTATTTCCGTCAATGCGCACTTGCGACATCGCATTGGCATCCTTCGCTAGCAGTCTTAATGCGAGCGATGGCGAAATTTGTATTGTTGCATCGGCATTGGATACTTCGCCTGCCATGGCTAAACCGCCATCTTCTAATATCACCAGGCTAGCACTCAATGGAGGCACATCAAAGCGGACTGTTTTTCCAACAAAAGGCCAAAGTTCGCCACGCGCCCATTGATTCTGAGTGAAGAGATGATGCAATAAGCGGGTTAATAATGGCTTAAACATAGAAAATTAGACTTTCCATCCCTTATGCAAGGCAACCACGCCAGCGGCAAGATTGTAATAGTCGACCTTGCCAAGTCCTGCATCTAACATCATTTGACGTAAGGTTTCTTGATCTGGGTGCATGCGGATAGATTCAGCAAGATACTGATAGCTATCCGAATCTTTGGCAAAAAGCTTGCCCATGATTGGAAGTAACTTAAATGAATAGGCGTCATAAAGTGGCGCCAATGGTTTCCATACTTGAGAGAACTCTAGGACGAGTAAGCGACCACCCACTTTGAGCACGCGGCGCATTTCAGCGAGTGCTTTGTCTTTATGGGTCATGTTGCGAAGGCCAAAAGCCACAATCACGCAATCAAAGTGACCTTCTGGAAATGGGAGTTTTTCTGCATCGCATTGCAACGCCGGGACTGAAGCGCCGTCATCAATTAATCGATCACGGCCTACAGCCAGCATGGAGGCATTAATGTCAGTGAGAATGACTTGGCCTGTGGCCCCCACCTTTTTTGAGAACAAACGGGATAAGTCGCCACTGCCTCCTGCGACATCTAACACTTTGTCTCCCGCTTTAATCCCGCTAATTTCAACCGCAAAGCGTTTCCAAGTGCGGTGTAAGCCGGCAGACATGACATCATTCATCAAATCATACTTGCGCGCCACGGAATGGAAAACCTCGCCAACTTTTTTAGCTTTTTCGCTTTCGTTGACGGTCTTGAACCCAAAATGTGTTTGATCTGAATTTGACATTGTTTGTGCCTCGTTGATTATGCCGAGTTAGATTGACGCTTAATCCCTGCGGCATCTAACTTGCCTATGTATTCTAACCAAAGTGCCTCGTAATTGCGGGCTAAATCGTACAAATATTCCCAAGAAAACAGGCCCGTATCGTGCCCATCAGAAAAAATCAATTTGATGGCATATTGGCCAACCGGTTCGATCGCTGTGATGTTGACGGTTTCTTTACCGACTTGTAATACTTCTTGGCCCAAGCCGTGACCTCGCACTTCAGCCGAGGGCGAGTAAACCCGCAAAAACTCACATGAAAGCATGCATTCCGTATTGTCATCAAAAGCAATTTCTAACAGGTGCGATTTCTGATGCAACTTAATGTTGATTGGACGGGGGTGGTTGGTGGTGTTTGTTTGCATAAAAAATCACGTTAGCTAAAACAGAATAATAGCAGAAAGCACGCATGGATTGAGTCTAAGGGGCATGACTGATATAAATCAATTCTCTTATTCTGGATCAGAGTATGATCACAATCATGAAGTTTGATTGCTTTAAATAAGGATTAGTTGCATGAGTTTAAGTGCTCTATTTTTTCAGTTGGGATTAACGATTGTGTTTGTTGGCTTAGCTGCTGGCGGCATTTTTTGGGCTATTAAAAGTGGCCAGTACGATGATCTTGACGGGCCTGCTCAAAGAATTTTGATGGATGACGATGATCCGATGATCCCATTTAGCAAGACTAATGAGTCTTCTATGCCAATTGAGCCAGATCAAACGAAGATCAAATAAGCAGGTTTAGTCATAGTCTTGGGTTGTCCTTGCTAGCCTAAGCGAATAAAATACATTTTCAGAATTTATATTCCATTGAAAGCGGGCCTGATATGAAAAAATATTTCACATTCGATAATTTGCCACTCACCATGCTGATTGCTTTAATTGCATTTGCTTGGTTTAGCGCTTTGTCAGTGATTTTTTTCCACTAAAAGATTACTGGGTCTAGCGCCCAAAATAAAAAAGCTGCCCATGGGCAGCTTTTTTATTGTTTAACTATCGACTTAATGTGCACTAGCAGCTAAAGAAACTTTCATTTTTTCCATCGCCTTTTGTTCAATTTGACGAATCCGTTCTGCAGAGACCCCAAACTCATCTGCCAAATCATGTAATGTTGCACTGCCATCTGGTTTTAACCATCTAGCCTCAACAATTCTGCGGCTACGCTCGTCTAAACTACTAAGCGCATTGGCCAATCCAGTCGTTTCTAAATGCTCTTCCTCAAGTGCTGATAGCATCTCTGAAGGCTCAGGACTTTCGTCTTCTAAGTAAGCAATTGGGCTAAAGCTGTCTTCATGATCATCATCACTATTCCCTTCGAGTGCAATTTCATGGCCGTTAAGGCGGGCCTCCATCTCCAGCACCTCTTCAGGTTTTACTTTTAGCTCTCGTGCAATGTGCGCAACTTCATCTGGCTGTAAGCTACCTGAGCCAGTTTTCATGCTTCTCAAATTGAAGAACAGCTTGCGTTGCGCCTTGGTTGTGGCAATTTTAACCAATCGCCAGTTACGAACGATATATTCATGAATTTCTGCTTTAATCCAATGCATCGCAAAGGAAACCAAGCGAACGCCACGTGAAGGATCAAAGCGTTTGACGGCTTTCATGAGGCCAATATTGCCTTCTTGAATTAAATCGGCTTGCGGCAATCCGTAGCCAGAATAGCCACGTGCAATACTGGCGACCAAACGAAGATGAGACACAATCAGCGCTTTTGCAGCCTCAATGTCATTGTTATTTCTGAGGCGCGTTGCATAATCCAACTCTTCCTCCGCACTTAAAACGGGGAATGCTTTGATGGTGCGCATATACTGGTCCAAGCTATCTAAAGCTGATGGAATCGGTAAAGTTAGGGCATTTGTCATGGATTCACCTTTTAACATGATGCTAATTCTAGCACTCTCACTTTGAGAGTGCTAGTCCTTAAAAGTTCCAATGTTTTAATTCATTGAACCTGAAGAGCCATCGAATCGATTCAGGTACAATCGCACAAAATAAATACGGTGGAACATCAATGAACAAAGAAGCGAGTATGGTGCAAGCAAACTCTCAAGGAAAAATTCTATTGGGGAGTCTCGTTGGCACCACCATTGAGTTTTTTGATTTTTATATCTACGCGAATGCCGCCGTACTCGTATTCCCGGCTTTGTTCTTCCCTTCATCAAATCCAACAAGTGCCATGCTGCAGTCCTTGGCAACGTTCGCCATTGCTTTTTTTGCACGGCCATTAGGCTCTGCTTTTTTTGGCCATTTTGGCGACCGAATAGGTCGAAAAGCCACCTTAGTGGCGGCATTGATGACCATGGGCTTGTCTACAGTGGCGATTGGCTTGTTGCCGACTTTTAGCAGCATTGGGGTGGCGGCGCCGCTTTTACTGACGCTATGTCGTTTTGGCCAAGGACTTGGTTTGGGCGGGGAGTGGGGAGGGGCGGTCTTGCTTGCGACAGAAAATGCCCCAGCGGATAAACGTGCTTGGTATGGCATGTTCCCGCAACTTGGCGCTCCCATTGGGTTTCTGATGTCAGGTGGTATTTTTCTCTTTTTGAGCGACACCTTAACGAATGAACAATTTTTTGATTTTGGTTGGCGTATTCCGTTTTTAGCGAGCACGTTGCTTGTCCTGGTCGGCTTATATGTTCGATTAAACATTACTGAAACCCCTGCTTTTTTAGAGTCTCTTAAATCGAATAAGCGGGTCAAGATCCCGGTGGTCACCGTGTTTAAAGAGCATGGTCGACATTTGTTTTTAGGCACCTTTATTGCCCTGGCAACCTTTGTCTTATTCTACTTGATGACGGTGTTTACCTTAAGCTGGGCGACAAGTCATTTAGGATTTTCTCGTCGTGAATTTTTATCGATACAACTTTTTGCGGTCTTGTTTTTTGGATTAGCGATTCCTTTTTCTGCTTTGCTGGCCGACAAGTTCGGAAGAAAAGTCGTGCTGATCGGCGCATCAGTAGCGATTGCAATCTTTGGCTTTTTGATGGTTCCTTTGTTTGATTCAGGGGATGTCCTCAAAATCACGCTATTCTTGTGTCTAGGATTAGGTTTGATGGGCATGACTTATGGCCCACTAGGAACCATGCTATCGGAGTTGTTCCCAACGCAAGTGCGCTATACCGGGGCATCTCTTACGTTTAATTTTGCGGGGATTCTTGGGGCCTCTTTTGCGCCATTTATTGCAACTTGGCTAGCGGGGGCTTATGGATTAAGTTATGTCGGTTTCTACTTGTCCGGCGCTGCGTTGATCACGCTCATGGCACTTATTTTTACTAAAGTTAGATCCTAGCCTATCTAAAACCATAGTTCTGAAACATTTCTCGCATTAAAAAACTTTCCAAGTCGGCGGTATCTTCTATCCTTGCTGATTTGGTGATGCTGCGACCAAGTCGCTGAGATTCCCATTCAAAATCTCCGCTATATTCTTTTCTAATAATCATGATCATTTTTCGAACCACGGCCAGTTGAATTGATTCACCTGGCCTAGATTCAACGTCGAAGATTTCAAGTCGCGCATTGTTGTAATTGGTCTTCCAGCCTTTAAAACTAAATTGCGCTGTATGCAAACCGATTTCTCGGATTTGAAAAATGCCGTTGGAGCCTTCTTGCGCTAAATTCTTCTTAATCACTGCATCTCTTTGATCTTCGTTTGGCGTGCCACGGTCTTTTGCTGTGGCCGCTTGTGCAGTTTGTTCTTCTGCTTGTCTACGTTGGCGATTCGCATTCACTAAGGCCATCATGTCGGTTGGCTGGTCCGTTGGCGTCGGATGTGAAGGTTCTGGCAATTTAGTGGGCGTTTGAAATTGCGTGTTATTTTGAGGGTTCTGCGTGGCAATGACCCGTGGAGTAGGCGTCTCTTTTTTGTGCTTAGGTTCAGGCTTGCTTGGTTGCGGTGTTTCAGGTTTTGGTTCTGCCAGTATCTGTGGTTTAGGATTTTCTAGCGTGATAGTGATTGCCTGAGGTTTAGGAAAAACGCTTGTGGGTTTGATCACTTGAGGCAAGACAAAAAATAGCACAACAGCGTGGATGAATAATGAAACGAGAATCGCAATCATGGAGTTACGACTGATGCGGATGTTTAGATGAACATCTCCTTTTGGCGGGAGGTAAAAGTTTTGATGCTGGCCATTTGCATGAGCATTAAGCGCCGCAATTTTTTGCGCGCGAGTTATCCTGGTCAGTTTCATGGATTTAAGTGCTTAACGATCATTAACCTCACCGAGCGTCGACGGAGTTATAGTTTTTCAATCTTGGCTAATGATCGATTAACTGCGACGAATGATCCCAGCCAGCCTAAGCAAATCGCACTCAGGAGCATGACTAGCGTAATCCATGGCCCTGGCATCGCAAGCTTAAATTCGCTTGCATATAAGTCAGCAATTTGCGTGATCGAGGTGTTGAATAAGCTGACGACCAAGAGCACGATTATCCAAGCAGCGATTCCCCCGCCAAGCCCGTATAAAACTCCTTCATATAGAAAGGGGCGACGTATAAATTCATTGGTGGCTCCGATGAGCTTGCTGACTTCAATCTCTTCAAGTTGCGTCAATATCTGTAAGCGGATGGTGTTTCCTACAATCGCGATTAAAGCAAAACCAAGGAGGGCGACTAGGACAAAAATCGCTTTTTTACCTAATTTGATCACCGTATCTAAGCGTTTAATCCAATTTGAATCGACTTGCGCTAGATCCACGCCATCCCATTGTTGCATTTCTTGCTGCAACCTTTGAATAGTTTCAGGGTGAAGGTCTTTGGGTATTAATAAAAAAGTATCTGGCAATGGGTTTTTGTTCAAGCTGCCAGTGATGTCGGCGGTTCCTGCATTTTGTTGAAATTGCTCCCAGGCGCTTTCTTTGCTGACGAACTCATATGACTTAATGTCTGGGTGTTTTTTTAATTTATCAACAATTTTTTCTTTGGCACTATTGGGAATGTCGAGCTTCAAAAATAAGCTCAATTGTGGCTTACCTTCTATATTGCCAGCCACATGACTAAGATTGTCGACAATCGTGTATAGAATTTCTGGCAGTGAGAGAGTGACGCCCATGACGCAACAGATTAACACCGTGCCTAATAAGTTTTGACGCATCCGGCCGAGCACCATTTTCAATGGCTGAAGGTGTTGTTTTAGCCATTGGTTCATGCTGAGAGTTCTCCGCTTTGCAAATGTAGTTCTTTTAATATATTTTTTACGTTGTCTGGGATGCTGTGTGGGAGTTCATGACTGGCTATAATCACGGTGACCCCTACTTGTTGGAATGCATACAAGAATCCCAAAATGTCTGCAGCATAATTTTCATCTAAATTGCCGGTGGGTTCATCTGCGATTAAGATTGCAGGGCGGCTTACCACGGCCCTGGCGATAGCTAAGCGCTGTTGCTCACCCCCTGATAAGGTAATTGGCATCGACTTTTCTTTGTTTAATAAACCGACTTTATCCAATGCAGCGCGAATCCGTTTGGCAGCCTCCTCCCCTAAGACCCCGTTAATGTACAGTGGTAATGCGACGTTTTCGTAACAGTTACGATCGTATAAAAGTTTGTGGTCTTGGAAAATCAATCCAAACTTACGGCGGAGGTATGGAATGGCGGATGATTTTAATTGACTGACGTTTTGGTTGCCGATCAGGACGGTTCCTGCTGAAGGTCTCTCGAGCCCAGCGATCATTTTAAGTAAAGTACTTTTGCCTGCGCCAGAAGCCCCAGTCACAAAAACAAGGTCGCCTTGATTGATTTCAAAAGAAACGCTTTTGATCGTATCGTAGCTGCCAGGATAGCGTTTACTGACTTGGTCGAATTTAATCATTCAAATAATGCCTCTACAAATTCGCTTGTTTTAAACGGTCTTAAATCTTCGATCGATTCTCCAACGCCAATGAACCTTATTGGGATTGGGCGGCTTTGTGCAATAGCTGCAATCACGCCGCCTTTTGCGGTGCCATCTAATTTACTTAACACCAATCCTGTGATGCCTAGGGCATCATCAAAGGCTTTGACTTGCATCACGGCATTTTGGCCTGTATTGGCATCGAGCACTAGTAAAACTTCATGAGGAGCCCCTGGTAACGCCTTATCGATGACGCGCTGAACTTTGCGGATTTCTTCCATGAGATTGAGCTGCGTTGGAAGGCGACCGGCGGTGTCAGCAAGGACGATATCGATGCCTTTGGCTTTAGCGGAATTAATCGCATCAAAAATCACGGCGGCTGCATCTCCGCCTTCACTGGCAATCACATGGACTGAGTTGCGCTCGCCCCAAGCTTGCAGTTGTTCACGTGCGGCAGCTCTAAAAGTGTCTCCCGCTGCAATTAATACGGATTTGCCTTCGGCTTGGAATAGGTGGGTTAGTTTGCCAATGGTGGTGGTTTTTCCTGCGCCATTGACGCCAGTGAGCATGATGACAAATGGTTGATGATTCTTTATTTCGAGTGGTTTTTCCAAAGGCGCTAAAAGGGCGCTCAGTGATTCTTTGAGCGCAGATTTAAGTTGCGAGGTGTCACTCAGCGCCTGACGGGAAACGCGTTGTTTGATGTCATCCAGTAGGGCTTGGGTTGCTGCGATCCCGACATCGGAGGTCAATAGAATAGTTTCAAGTTCTTCGTAGACATCGTCATCAATTTTTCCGCCGCCAAAGAGACTAGCGAGTTGATTGCCAAGCGAACTTCTTGTGCGAGACAGTCCTTGTTTTAAACGCTCGGTCCAGCTTTTCTGAGGTGTCGCTGGCGTTTCGCTTGTTTTGTCTTTTTTGAAAAAATCGAACATAGCATCTTGTCTGTTAAGTTAATGCTATTTTAGTCGTAAAGCCCCCTGCACGCCATCGTATTGACGGTGTTTTCTACATGAGGCTTTGGTTTTTTAGGCTTGAGATGCGTTGTCAGAAAATACGCGGACGTTACGAGGGTAGATGAAAACT
>Ga0304729_1001309_pt1 | contig 16697 bp, 23 predicted proteins | sample C_131016_MF_Meta_FD_190475 | JGI IMG/M metagenome (GOLD analysis project Ga0304729, IMG submission 190475) | Freshwater microbial communities from Lake Croche, Canada to study carbon cycling - C_131016_MF_MetaG (v2) (version 2) | ecosystem: Environmental > Aquatic > Freshwater > Lake | place... | reverse complement strand
TTATGAAATCTTCCATGGGACGCAGGTTTGATTGAGTGACCCACCAGTTGCGCTCAGATTCACGGTAGAACCGCTTGAGTTTGGCTGACTGAACAGGTATCCAGCCGGCCAAGTAATACTCAGGGGAGCGGCCGACAACGAGAACTGCGATGTCTGAGTCTCGATCTGATGAGTGGACTACTAAGTGACCGTCTTTCCACTTAGTCCATTTCACTTCCAAACGTTGTCCTACGTCAGCACTACTCTTGAAGGTTGAATGTGTTGGCTTAAAGTCGGTAAGTTGGAAGTACTTGGCTACTGCCAATTCACTGCCCACAGCCTCAGCTAGTTGAGCGATGTACTCGTGGTAGTTCAAATCTCTGTCATAACGCGATGAGTGGTTGGCTGTTGAGGCAATCTCCTTAGCCCTAAGGAAACCTGTCTCATGTGCAACCACTTCATCGCTATATGTGAGCCTCACGCGTATCACAACTGCACAACGCCTTTGCAATCAACGCAGACCCAAAGCAAAGAGAGTCCATGAAATCCGACAGTGAAGCCATTTATCATGTCCTTGAATTCACCGCATTTGCTACATACATCAAAGGTTGCTTCTTTGATTCCTTGTTCATCGATGCGAATACCAGAGCCATCCTTATGAATAATCTCCACGTATCCCATCAGTTTTCCCAAATGGCTTGGCACTGGTCGTTGCGATTCTTCGATGAGCATGTCCAGCCCTTGTAAGGCTTTTGATTCTTAGGGCTGATTCCTTCTTTACGCACCATGCGCCCATGAGCGCAGACAGGTGAAGGGTCGATGATCGCGCCACCGAGTTGTTCTTGAACGATGTCCACACCTTGACCCAATGTGACTACGTTGGTCTCTAAGACTGGGGTAGTGGCAGTCCATGGTTCTATGACGCCAGTGATTTGATGAATCACTGTGTTCAATTCATTGACTCTCTGCATTTCTTCACGGCTAGCGCGTGGAGAGTCCAGTTTGGCGGCGTAGTTAGCGTTGGCCAAAGCCCTACCAAAAGCTGACGTTTCTGCCGTCTCGATTGCAAATGGCTTAGATGCGCGTTCTTCTGAAATTCCAGATGTCCACGCATGCACATCATCTTTGTGCTTGTAGATGTATACCTTTACACGAATGTAGTTTTGCCCGTCCCGAATGATGTCAAACTCAGATGTCTCAATGCGAAACTCTGGAAACTCAGCTGCAAACAGACCAATGCGGTCGGCGACTGTGGAGTATTGGGCAAGGTCAAAGTTAGCCATTGAATTCCACCATCCCATTGGCGTATGCCAGTTGCTGAGTAAGTGTTAGTCCAACTGCCTTCTCACCTTCACGAACGCATTCAAGACAGTAATGACGTACTTGACCCTTAGCTTTGGGCAATTCGCTCATAATTGTCACCCATGATTGCTTCATCGACTTGGTGTGCCATGATCCATCTTTGTTCTTGCCCCACGCGTCTTTGCATGTGTCACACCACACGTTGCGAGCTGATTTTGCGACGCTCATTGGCGCACCGACTTTGCTGTGAACTGGCCGGCTCTCTTGCCGTTGCCGTATCCGGTCTTGTATCCGTCTTTGTGCCCGGATGAATATCCGATGAGCGCTAGTGCTCCTCCGAAGCCAAAGAGTGTTAGAAAGTATTGAAACGCTGTAACCATTTTGCATCTACCCTTCGTGATGTGTATCGTCACGAGTGATTCACCAGTTACAGGTTATGCAAAGCTATACGCTCAAAGGTTGCGCGTTCTACTTTACATAATGTAGAAAGACGGATTATCAAATAATCCTTCGCTCTAGTAAAACCTGAATTTTTAGTGAATCCTTAGTGACTTAATTGTGTACTCGCTGAGTGTCCTACGCCACACCCATAAGGTCAAGGACTGCCTCTAACGACACGCCGATTAGGTCGGAATAGGGGTGAGGTGTGACGAGTCCTACAGCTCGCGTAGCTGTTACGACCACGCAGAAATCTGTTCAACGCCTAAAGATATTTAATTACGGCGAGGATCCAAGGGTGATTAACGAAGGTGATTTACTTATTGTGAGTACTAATTCACTGGTCGAAGCTGGTACGCGCTCGGATGTTGAATTCGAGATGACAATACGCGGCCGAGATATGGAGTACTTCAAAGAGTACGTCGACCGCGCTATGGCATTGTGGAATGAAAATAAAGACTATCTACTACAGCCTAGTAGTCGTCTACTTCCGGTGAGTGAGTATGCTCGGAAACGTGGTCGAACAGCATCTGCCTAAGAGCTTGCAATTCACTAACGACGTGGCCAGTAAATCCATTACTGACAGGCCTTGAATTTCGCTCAGCTTTTGCAGCGAAGATAACGGCTGTGGCAGAAATCAACGCTACGAGTATTTCGATCATGCCTTCTTAGGAGACGCGCCACCGAGAGCGAAGCTCACGATAGAGGAAAGTACAGCGCGATAATCGAGAGCGAAGTTTGTTGCTTGCCACGTGACGAGGAATCCAATAAGTGCGAGCCCTAGTTGACGAGTGAGATTTGTATTCATGGTGTCTCCTTATAGTTAGGTCGAACGACTGCCCGGATAATTCCAAGCGGCCTACTCTTGAGGTACACCCCATCGCCATTGGCTTGATTGATATCGCCAGTGTTACCTTCGATTGTTTGTATTGTCTGTGTTGCTTTGTCGAAATCGTGTATAGCGATTCCGATGTGTTGCGCCTGTCCGGACTTTGTGAAGTCCATCAAGATTAAGTCGCCACGTATTGCCTGCGCTGTTGGAATGATGCGCTTTTGCGCTTTACCCCACGCCTCAAAGGTCGGGCAATAAGCCGTGTTCGGTATTGCTAATAGATCGCCAGCTTCCTTAAAGCACGCCACAATAAATGTTGCACACCATGGCTCGTGATTAGAGTGCCCGGCTATCTTTGCAAAGATGTTGTCATTATTCGCACCTTCTTTATACCCTTTGTGCGATACGGCCTTACTGAGTACCTGTTGAATCATTGGCTAAGGCCTGTCGAGCGTCGTAATACTCTTTGGTCATCGAGGTAAATTCTTCATTACCTTTGTCGATTATGACGTGTTCGATATTGTCTATTTTGACTATTTGTATTTTATCCATTTTTATATCTCCGCATTTAGTCCGAGATAGCCAGATGTTGAATTGTTTGTAACCAATAATGATGGTCTAAAGGAAGTCATAGCCGATGCGGTTCCGGTTAGATACGATGAATTTTTTCCGCCATAGGTAATTACTAAAGCCGAAATGGATTGAAATGTGGAACCATCAGAATTTGCAAGTGTAGAAAAATCCACTGATGTCGGTGATACTCTCATCGAAACTGGATTGTTAACGTTATATGCCGCCGTCGTTCCAGCGGATACAGTAGAACCTACTCCTAAAGATTGGTAAAGAGAATCACCACCTGCACGCCAGTAATACCTCTGACAAGCGGCTAACTCTCCTTGATATATTGAAGCGTTAGGAGAGTAGGCAGTGGCCGCGGATGCTATTTCTAATTGAACTCCGGTGACTTCGTAGTAGTCATTTGCTCCGGCTGTTCCGACTGGCGTAGTGGAAAATAATATTGAAATTTCGGTAGCAGTAGTCGCTAACGTTGCTGAATAAGAGAACCTTTGCCAAGTTGTCGTTAGAGTTGAGCTTGTTCCGTTGATTGGTAAAGCTTGACCAGTGTAACCGCCCACTTGTTGATTTTGGTCGATACCAGTACCAGTTACTACATAAACGGCCAAGCCGTTTGACACGGCAGAATAGTTTGCACCTGCTCTAGCATAGAATGATATTGTAATAGTTTTTCCTGCCATTGGAATTGAATTTATAGACTCGAAATTTTGTCCAAGTGATAAAGTTCCCGTTCCCGTTTGTCCGGAATTCCGTTGGTATCGTGTGCAATACTGAATGAATGGAAGGTTGGTCGTATCGTTTGTAGGTTGTTTTGAAATTGTTACCGCTTGGTTTGCACCTGTAGTTGTACCCCACCTATCGGATGTATAAGCATAAGTAGCCGTGGATGCAGGTACGGCAGTATAAGGCGAACCTGTTGCAATTCCACCGGCAGAGAAAGTTCCAGATGTAGTTGCAGATATTGTGAAGCCTGTACCACTAGCTACTGTGACGACACCTGCACCGTTGAGAGTTGTTGGCGTCATTCCTGTAACTGTTACATATTGACCTACCACGAAAGTATTAGTTACCACATAAGCCGTAGTAGCACCCGAAGTTGCTCCGGTAATTGTTCCCGTTACTTGCGTTGTATATCTCTGCCAAATGTTGAAATTAGAATTCAACACACCATTTTTACCAGCTACGTTAGTAGATCCGGAAGAAGAAGCCCATTTTATGCCGTTTGCGGCTGTTGAATCAGCCGTAAGCACTGTTCCATCCGCGCCTACTGCTAACACAGCAGGAGTATTTGCGGCCGATGCGGAAACTAACCCACCTTTTGCAGTTGGGTTTAATAAATTCACCGTACCTGCGAGATCATCCATTTGAGAAGCTGTGAGAATATCACCGCTTACCCAGTTCGCCTTAGTTGGAAAGCCTGTTGCCATGATTGCTCCTTACCCCGCCAAAATTGACGTGTCTAATATGCCTGATGTTATTGAATTGAGTACGAATCCATCCACGATTGGCTCAGATGTCGTGAAGGTAATATCGTAAGTATTTGGCGTTACGGTGTAGTTGGAACCCATAACTTGTAGCGTCTTCGTGATTGTTGAGCCATTGGATTGCACATTCCTGATTTTGACGGTGTTGAAGTAATCCAAAGTTAATGCGGCCAAGATTCCATCCCCATAGTTAGGGGTCGTCAAGTCTTGAGTTATGTTGTCGATTCGGATGGTCGTATCAGCTCTTGTCTGAACGTAAAGTTTGGCCGTTGCCAAAGCCTGAGCATCATTGATTCCTACCAAACTCGACGCAGTGACTGTGTGTGGAAAGTATGTGGCTGTGGAGACAGCATCGGTGTAAGTCTGGGCTGTGCCGCCAGTATTGGTAAAGACTGCGTTATTCACAATCAGTTTGTCATCGTGAGCAAAAGTGATTCCAGAATAATAAATTGCCGAGCCATCATTGGAGAAGTTTGTTATGGGAGCTGACCCATTGGTCTTGATAACGTTTGAACGGCTCTTGAAGGTGGCATAACCATTGGCGTCTATGTAAAAGGCTCCTTGTTCAACCCATTCCACATTCTTGATGGCTTGTAGGGCTAGGCGACTTGTGCCGGGGTCGTTGCCGACAAGTTGGTCTCCTGTGTCGATGTTTCGCAGCGACGTTGGAAATTGGAGCATATCCAAGATTTGATTGATACGCGCCCCAGTAGTTTGACTAGACGCCGCCCCAGTCACAGTGCTAATACTGGCCATATTCAGGAGCCTAAAAGCATCTGAAACCATGAGGTCGACGTATCCAACGCTCATGGTCGTTGGGAAGGTGTAATTATAGGAATTGATATAGCCAGCGAATTGCGGATAGTTCACGCTGAGATACGTGGCAGTAAAGCTGATTTTACGATTTGGAATGAGATACCCATAGTAGGGACTGGATGTGTTTTGTGGATTCCACCACCCATTTGGATCATAGATTCGGATTGTGCCCTGATTGATTTGAAATTGGTCTTGCAACAAGTTATATCCACCTGCAATTTGAATCTTGGCAACTTGCGAGGAAACGTCAACGATATTGCTTGAACCGCTTCCAAGAAAACCCGTGTTGAGTTTTCCATACGTCGCATTGTTGAGCGTAAATGGAGTACCAGCGACGGGAAACGTTGGTGAGTTACCAAAGTCAACGAGGACTGTAATGGTGATGGGATATGACACTACCAGTCACCCACCTGAGCACCCTGACTACGCGCAAAAGTAGTAGGAGTTCCAGAAGCCGTGTTATTCACCAGAGTCTGCTGAACCGCATTACTGACAACAGTGCCATCAAGAAGTACTGTGACGTTTACTGGAGTCAAGCCAGTAGAAGATGGTGCTGTTCCTGACTGCGTGTATAAGTCTGTGAGTGAAGGCAGGGAAGGAACCGCGCTAGCATCTGGAAAGACAGTGCTGACAATCGGGCTTCCGACGTAGTTTGAGTAATCTGTCGTACCACCCAAGCCGTTACCTGTGTTGTAATTACCGCCGGGGCTGATACTTGCGCCCGGTGGCAATTTGGGAGCACCGCCACCACCGCCACCACCGCCACCACCTTGTTGATATACGGTTTTTATGGTGATGGTGATGGTTTTATCTTTCAATAGTGCAAGGGCATCTTCAATTTTCTTGAGTTCAGCTCTTGCCGCGTCACTGGCAGCTGGCCAATCTTTGAACGGGTCTTTTGCTCCAGCGAGAGATGAGATATTTCCATTTACATCCATGACAAGCCCATTGGCTATGAGTACCTTTTGAGCCAATAGATTCGCTTGATCTGCGTTGCCGTTCAGGATGGCGCGTTGAAGTAAGAGCACATCACTTACTTGCTGTGTTTGACCGCGTTGGAGCGCAGCTTGTATTTCAATATTCTGCATGTCTGTAGTTGCACCAGCGAGTTTAAGGCTGAGTGAAGCGCGTTCAAGTGCCAACTTATCTGCTTCAGCCTTCTTAATCTTATTGGCGTTGTCCAAAGCCAGTTTATTCGAAGCGGCTTTCTCAGTAGCAAGTTTCTTTTCCGCATCTGTCTTCTTCTTCAAATCGGCCATCGCTTTATCAAATTGTTGGTTGGCTGTACCGGAAGCAGCGCGAGTAGCGGCTGCCGTCGCAGCCTTGCCTACACTTTGTAATTTGGAGATTGCAAGACCTGAGAGGCCAAAGAATGACTTGAATGCGGCTGTGAAACTGAATCCCGTGGACTTGGCAAGTTTCGCATTGGCATCACTAATATACCCAATGAGTACGCCCACGCCTCTGACAGTATTGGCGATATTTGTTGCTACGTTTTTCATCCCAGATTGGAATTTATCAATACTGCCGCCAGAAGTGGTTGCAAGGCTGAACGCATCTACTATCCCAGAGCCAATAGTTATCTTAAATTCATCAAAGGATGTCTTGAGTCTGTCCATCTTTCCGGCGTAAGAATCAGCTGCGACGGCTGCATCTCCTTTGAATGTGGCAGCCAGTTTCTTAGCCATGAGATCAAAGTTCTTGCTAGCGATGTCAGCCTTCGTTAGTCCTGCGCCCAACTTACTGAGTGCCGTGAAGTTTCCACCATAGGCTTTAGAGATAGCAGTCGTGACCAGCGATAAATCTTTGCCAGTGCCTTTTGATATATCCATGGAAAGGGAGAGAAGGTCTTGGGCTTTGGTTGTATCAAGTGTCTGACGCACAAGTGATTCAAATGCAGATCGTAGGTCAGTCTTTGCAACACCATTGAGTTCTGACATCTTGGTGATAAATGCTTCAACTGGTACGTCATTAAAGGCCAGTCCTAAATTACTCAAAGTCTGAGTAAGAATCTTGGCTGACTTATCATCGGCGGCGAAGGCTGTTACAGCGGCTTTACCGAAAGCGGCTAAGGCCGTAGCTGAGAAGGTCAAGGCTAAAGTGCGGCCTAATTTTGAGACAGCCGTATCAAGTGATCCGAGCTTCTTATGAGCTAAATCTAAATTTTGTGTGCCTTTGACGGTAGTTACTACGTCAATAGCTACGTTACTGACCGACTTCATCGCGTCACTGTCTTTGCGTTACGAATTTGAGATTGAAAGTCTTTAAGTGTTTTCTCGATGGCAAGAATGACCCGGCCTTGCGCCTTGCCTTCGTTAGCCGCCCACGCTTTATAGATTAAGCGGCCGCGCATAGTGCCAGTACCAGCGATAGGCGGCAAGGCATCGATAAATTGTTTTCCAGCTTTAGGGTTATTGGAGTGAGAAGTTTTATGAGAAGCTGAACCGTTACGGCCGACCCACGGCTGACCATCTTTATTAACCCGACCAGCTGTTTCATAGATTGCACCCGAGGCCGTCATATTGACGATACGAATAAGAGAGACGAATCCTTTTGCATTGGGCTTTGTAGGAGACATGAGTATCTTGATTCCACCCCGGGCATAGGCGGCGTTGAATTTCGGAAATCCTTTGCGCTCAACTTTGCCCGAGGTTGCGAATGACTTTGCACTACCGGATTCTGACCAGCCACTTAGTTCGGTAGTAATACTTCCTTTTGCATCTTTGACGACAGGAGCAAGGAAAGAGCGAACCTCTTTAGTGAGATTCTTGCTGAGGTCGGGCTTAAATTTCCTGAGTGCTTTTTGAGCCTCTTTAAGTCCTTTTACTTCTACGGGCATTCTCGGCCTCTTTCGCATCTTCTTGTAACACTTGAATAATTGCGTTCAGCATCGTGGCATCTAGTTCAATGAGTTCCCTAGGCGCAATTCCTAACCTCACCGATAGTTGGGCTATCAGGAAAGTAAGAGAGTTGCGCTCTACGAGTTTGGGACTGCATCATCTAACACTTCGACTTTCGCCAACTTGTCAACGAAAGCTTCTCCGAACAACGGAACGTCACCGACTTTGCTCAAACACTTCCAAGCCAGCCAGTAAATATCGGATTGCTTTTGATCCTCTTGGAATGCTTTTGCAAATCCTTTCTTTGCATAAGCTTCAAAAGCATATTCAATACTCGGTGTAATCGGATGGTCTGATACATCACCGTTTGCCATTGTTATCTTTAATCGTGCCATTTCATTTACCCTTTGTTAGTAGTTGTTTACCAAGTACCCGATGAAGCGACTGTTATTGACCCTGAGACAGTAAAGGTCAACGATTGAACAGCAACGTCGCCAACTTTTCCTGCTATTGGGGTGATTTTGTTGACAAGAATATTGCCGGTGTAGAGCTGATTGGTAGCCGATACGGTTCCTGTTGAAGTAAGAGCACCAATCGCTGTGACAGTCTGGAGCATCTTAAATGCGGCGTTCGTTCCAACAAGGCCATTAAGAATCTGCATGACTTGACCCGTTGAATCATCATTCAAGAAGTCGATGGAAATAGTTGAAGATTCCAAACCGGCTATGAATGAATGGCCAAGTTGACCCATCGCAGTCACATCGAGTTCGTCAAATGAACGGTTGATTGTTGCTGCCATCACGTGATCGGTGAGGTCAACGTATGCCGCGCCAGAGTAGATTTTGAAACCTACGTTATTTTGATAGAAGATTGCGTTAGCCATGATTTATCCTTTCTTTACCAAGTACCGGTGTTGGTTACGGTGATTGTTCCTGAGACAGTAAAGGTGAGGCTCTGTACGGCAACGTCGCCAACTTTTCCTGCTATTGGGGTGATTTTGTTGACAAGAATTGTTCCTGTCAGAACGGGATTCGTTGCGCTGATTGCGACCGATGAATTTTGAATAATCTTGAATGCGCTGAGAGTTCCATAGAGCGTATTGAGCGTAGCCATAACGTTAGAAGCTGCATCATCATTGAGCAGGTCAACAGAGAGAGAGCTTGCATCTAGTCCACCGATGAATGAATGGCCGAGGTTGCCCATCGCAGTCACATCGAGTTCGTCGAGTGAACGGTTCAAGGTCAAAGCCATCACGTGATCGGTGAGGTCTGTATATGACCCAATCGTGCCGCTAGTGATAGGGGCAATTTTGAAACCCGCATTATTTTGGTAGAAAATTGCCATTTATTTTGCCTCTGCTTTCGTTGGTTCTGACGCTGGTACTTCTGTTGGTGTTACTTCAACTTCTACTGCCTCTGTTGGTAGTTGACCAACTTTGACAAGGAAAGCAAGATTTTCTGGTGATAGGTCTAAAGTCATGTTAACTCCAAGAGGTGAGGATTGAGATTGATATTTCTGACATAAGCATTTGCCCTGTGTCATTTGGCGATGTTGTCGGAGCGGAAAAGGTTCCGAGCCGTATTGAAAACGGTGCAGCCGAAAGTTTGAGCATCAAGGCTGTGATGAAGTTTTCAATGTCTGCGAGATTCCCTTGGTTATCAAATAGGGGAACAATGAGTGTGAGTTTGAAATTTACTTGTGGAGAGATAGTCCCGTACTGATTGTTTTGTGGTTCCAAATATGGGTCATCAGGAGAGATGACAAGTGAATTCGCCAGCGGTGAAGCAGGTGGAAAGGAAAAGACCTGCCACACCGTTGGGTTCTCTAAGGCCGCAGCTAGTGATGTGCGCAGCACAGTGACGGGTATGCTCATTAGCCCACCATTGACCTTGGCGAAATGTAATCTGCAAGAAGGCCGCGAACACGTCCCATCAATGAATTACCCATGCGATACGGAGACGGTGCGAAATCTGGTGAAACACCACCCGCAGAAGATTGTTGACGAGCCTGCCAAATATCGACGGCAAGCATCATCGCAGCTTCACGGATTAGGGGAGTGGTGGAATATTCAGTGAACTGGTCAGAATAGTTGACCGACACTTTTCCATACGGCTCAATGAGGTGGTATGGATCATTGGCATGAGTTAGAGCAAATTGAATGATGGAATATTGCTTAGGAAAATTGAAAATCGAAAATGGGTAGAAGGCAAACCAAGGAAATGACGCTGAGGTTCCAACAGTTGCCGGATATGTTGCTGTGATTGTCTGAGTGCCGTTGTAAATGCTGCCGGCCTTTGCTACCAAGATGCTTTGACCTACTGCATAGGCAGAAGGAGTGGAGAGAATCAAATATCCGAAATTGCCCTGAACACTTACTCCAATGATGGGATAAATGTTGTACCAAAGCATCGCGTTAACTTTGTCCTCAGCCGATTGGCACACTTCTTCCACGATGGTGTCTGAATAGAGAGTACCGATGCCCAAATTGGCTTTGAGTTCGCTAGCCGTTACGAATGTGGCTGCCATCTGTCTTCCTCTCTGTTAAAGACCCTAGGCGACTAAGGGTGAGAGCCGCCTAGGGGTACTAAGTGGTCGTCTGTTAGACGAGGTTGAAGCGACGAACTCCGGCAGGAATCAAAACCTTGCCTGCGCCATAGCCGTAGATTGCTGTTTGAACAGCCATTGAAGAAACGACGTTGACTGAGAAGAATGCTTCTGGAGATTCAATCCACAAAGCGGTTTCAGGTGCAACGATGAATGCAGACTCGTCGACAAGACCAGCTGTAACGTTCTTGTCCACAAAGAGATTCAATCCGAGCAAAGAACCCTTGATTGATGTTGGCTTTGATTCGCCAGCGGCATTCCAAGGATTGATTGCATTGTAAATTGGACGCCCTGTGGTGTCTGTGTAACCAAGAATTTGTGACCACCAATCGGTGTTGGTGATGATGTTCTCAGCGAAGTACGAGGAACCCTTATAGGCCGCTGGTGCTTCTGTTGAAACGTATGAAATGAGACCAGCATTAGAAGCTGCGCACGTTGCTGCCTGAGTTCCTTGTGCTGTCATTACTGCGATCATCGCAGCATCAGTAGCAAGCAAGTATGCACGCTGCAACTGGATAGCCAACTGGTCAAAGAAGATTGGGTCTGAACGCTCAAGGAGAGCCAAATCAATCGTCTGTTGTCCTGCATAGCGAGAAAGTGTGACTGTCTCATAAGCAGAGGTCATTGGTGTATCAGAAGGTGCAGTTCCATCCATAGCGTTTGAAGCCACTGTTGGAGCAGTTGAAGAACCGCCACCAGCACTTGTGACCATTGATGGAATGTTTACCTGTAATCCAGAAGCCGGTGCGGCTTGACGAGAAACAGCGTCGATTGCTGGACGGCCAAAGTTGGTATTTGAAACGAACTTTGAAAGGTAATTGATTGGGTTGAAAGCCGGGTTGCTGGTCATTGTGTCTGACGCAGTAATTTGTGTGCGATCCTCAGCTGCCTTCACCCAAAGAGCAGAAGTGTCATCGCCAAGAGCGGCTTTTACCTTATGTTCTACATAGCGACCCATTGAGTCAATACCATGACGAACGCTTGTTGTGATGTAAGGCTGTGAAGCCTTGATTACTGGACGTGAGGCATCCGCTGTTGCTGCTGCCTCAGTTGTTGCGGCTGCGGTGTTTTCTGACACGCTTGCCTCACTTTCTGTTTGGGTTTCGGTTTCTTCTAAAGCCTGTTCAAGTACTTGAATATTCTTCAAGGTATCAACCGCCTCAGAAATCTTTTCAATCTGCGCATCTTCCATTTGTTCAAGTGTTTCTTCCGCGACTTCATCGGCATCACCAGCGGCTGCTGCCACATTAGTAACGATTGCGTCAGCAAAAGCAGGAGTTTCAACAAGTGAAACTTCCTTGAGAATTGCGCGAGATACATACAGGGTTCCATCCTTGCCGGGCTTGCTAGCAATTACGTCCACCCCTACTGAAAGACCGTCGAGCAATCCTTCAGAAGCTTTAATGAGAAAGTTTTCTCCATCACGAGATGCGGAAACTTTGAAAGTTCCAAGCATCGCTGTAGTCGTATCGTTAAGAGATTGAGCGCGTCCAATTACCCCGGATGCAGTTTGTTCATGTTGCGCGAGCAACTTTATTTTCGATACGTTGGGTACTTGAATGGAACCGCGCTCAAAAACTACGGCTCCAACGTTGGTGTATCCAACTTTGCCGTAAGGAACAACAACACCGGAGATAATTCTGCGACCAGCGTCAGCTGCTTCAATCGGAGAACTAAAGGTCAAGTGCATCGGATTCTGAATTTCCATCAGGAGTTAGTCCTTCCATTTCTTTTGCTTGGTTGAGATCAATAAGTTTGAGTTCAAGCAACTTCTCAGTAACCTGGAGTCGAGTTGCAGGGTCAGCTCGTAAGAAGGTGTCATCAACTGCGAATTTCACTACCTGCCCACGCGGAGTTAAATCATCCATTGAAAGCCGAGCTTCTACAGCTGATACAAATGGATATAAAGAATATGCAAAGAAATCTTTTCGTCCATCCAATACATTTTGATACGTCATGCCGCGAAATACTTCTGCGTCCACCATCCATGCAGGTACGTTGCAAGCTCGTGCCAATTCTGTTGCCAAGTATTGTTTTGCTTCGTTATACATCATGTCTTTTGGAGCAAATGACAACGGTTGAAAATCAAGAGTGCTGGTGAGGTAAGCAGTGCCACGAGAATTGCGAGCAGTCTTCCACGAGTTAAGAATTCCTTGAACTTGTTCCTCTGGTAAATCAGCTCCTGAGTTCTTAATAAATCCAGAACCGATAGGAGTTTGCGCGGCGATTGCAGCGGCCTTTTCAATATCAAGTGCGGCTTGAATTGTAGATTGCGAAGTTAAGAGAAGTCCTTGAGTGAGTGATTGGAAAGTAACGAGTGAACCAGCGCCGGACTCTGGCACTCGTACTGCATCAATCATGTAATAATCGATTTCAGTTGACTTGGCGTTATATTTTACAGTAACACGATCATTCTGCACCCATGAGAATGATGCAGGACGACCGTCATCTGCGTAAACTTCTTCAACGCGCCAGTATGCAACTCCATACATCAATAAAGAGTCAACAGTCCACGCGAGAGTTACTGCGCGAGGTTGACGTTTATCCGGTTGCTTAACCCAAGAGATTGTTGCAACTTCTTCTCCAGTGGAATCTGAATAACACGCCAGTGGAATCGAAGCGATGGTATTGGCTACAAGATTGCGACAACGCGCGACGGTAGGCACTGCCATGGCATTTTGACGAGCGATGGAATTAACGTAATTGTTAAATCCACCGTAGTTGGAATTGCCCCAGTAAGTTGTGAATGGTTGATCCATAACTGGTGGATTGAGTTGCGCTTGGACTCTGGCATTTGGGGTTGGCTCAGCTGCTTTTGAGCGTATGCCAAATGTCTCTAAAAGTCCCATGAGAGGAATTTTCGAGATTTGTCAAGCACATTTCAGCGAAACGCCTAAATGTCGGAGTACAATTTTTTACATGGGTGAGCGTATGGCGTGGATGGATTTGCTCGACAAATCTTCTGCTTACATTGAAAATCGAAAGTCAAAAGGCTGGATTTTGCTGAGTCAGCCTGACCGACTTGATTGCGTCTGGGAAGTTCAAAAGTGGGGAAGTACTCGCTACATCCTTTCCCAAATGAATGACTACAACGGCAGTATTGTCGAACAGCGGATTTCTAAACCGAGATAATCTTGGGAATCGTAAGAGGCTTCACCAGTTGATGAACCACCATAGCCGCAGAAATAGGGGCTGAGATGTCACCGGCAGACTTTCGCTTGACGATACGCCAACCTGAGTCATTGGTCTTGGCTGCGACGTTATTCATCTGTTGAATGAACTCGATTTGGCCGTTGTGAACGAATTTGTGGCTGGTAATGGCATTAAGTAGATCACCGCAAGCTTGATAGAACCGCGCACCGGATATATCTTCAATCGGGACTCCAGCATGAAATAACTTTTGAGCGATGGATTCAGTTGCGTACTTGTCATAGCAGACCATCTTGGGACGAAAGTGGTCATACCAAGTTTTGATACCTGCCGCGATTTTCACATCATCCACCGAGACTTGAGAATGCCACTGCTCCAAGATTCCAACACCAATTCGGCCGTCTGGTAGTAATTGACCGGCTACAAGTGAGGCAGTTCGGCGATTAGGTGCAACGTCGAAGGCCAAGATTGTATAGCCGCCCACTGACAACTTGAGGTCAGCGTCCGATGTATCTTCTAGTGAACCGTGAGGCCAAGGAGAGGCTAGGGAGTCAACCCATTGACAGAGTGTTTCAGTGCGCGTTGCTTCAATCGATGAGGTGGCGATTGATTCCTCAATCGCTTCTACGCTGACCGTGTATCCCAATGCAGGGTTAGCCATAGCCCACGCGTTCTTGTCATCAATCTTGCAAAATGGCGGAGCTGAATATTCATAGAATCCAAACGTCTTTGGTGGTGCTTGGAGCGCGTTCTCTCGCATCGAATTGAGTACGTTGCTAAAGGCATCACCAGCGTTGGATGTATAGAGAGACTGGGAATTGGGACGGGCACGAGTCGTTGGCGTAGCTGCTCGAAATGCTTCCTCTCCGATTTCACGTAGTTCATCGATATACAAGAAATCAGCTGTTCGACCACGGCTAGATTCTCTGGTGGACGCCAGAACATCAAGCCGCGCACCGTTCTTTAACTCAATGGATTCTTGGCCGTTGGAGTATCGAATCATCTTGACCTGCTCCAGTAATTCTGGGCAGTTCTCAATCGAGTAGACGATTTCACGAAATGTCACCAAGGCCATTGATCTAGATTGTGCCATCATCAATAGTCGCTTCTCACCAAAGCAAAAGAGGCCAGCAAGCAAGCGCATTCTGGCCAAATGCGTCTTTCCTGACTGACGTGCAACGATGACGAGATTGCTCTTACGTATCCAGTGGTCATCTTTATCAACGGACAACATATCCTTGAGAACGAACTCCTGCCATGGAAGTAGCGGCATTCCAATCTTTACAGCTAATTCTTTTACCATTTCAATCTTGCTGTTGGCTTTGAGTAGGGGAGTGTGCAAGCGTGGCTTGGTTTGCCCCATGAGAGGTTTTTTGGCTTTAGGTGGCAAAAGAGTTCAACTCGTTTCGTTTAGGTCGGCTATGGTCAACGTAGGCCGTGTTGCTATCGTTTTGGGGACAAAATGGACTGGAAAGACAGGGGGGGTAGATAATGGCTGCGAAAAAACTGCCTGTTCCTTCGTACCTTTTGCAAGGTTGCATCTCTTACATGATGCAGTGAGATTATCCATGTCATATATATCACCACCATTTGCAATAGCAACGATGTGGTCTACTTGATTAGCTTCTTGTCCACAATACGCACATACATAGCCATCACGCGCTAATACTTTAAGACGTATGCGCTTGAACTCACCACTTACTAAGTGTTTGTTACTTACTCTACTCACATCAATACCAATACATCTTCATCGAATGATTGAGTGCAGTGCATACAGTTATATATCTATTATGTATGTAGTTAATAGACCAATCTATCTGCTCATAAGCGTCCACTGTGAGTAGCCACTTACTCTTACCTTGCACCATGCCATAATGACCATGATGATCATTGGCTTTATAGTTCCAGTGTGACTCTCTGTTTATCAGTTCTACATAGCATTCATACTCTTTAGATGAATAGAGTTTGTTGTGCGCATAGAGCTTGTAATTATCTATTTGTTGCGCTGACGGTGAGTAAGCATAGGAGTGGCTAGGAAGTAAGGCCGAACTCAAGAGGCCAAGCCCTATTAGAATGATATTGACTTTCATTCTACGACTGCCGGGCTGGGTTCGATTCATCGTACCCATGCTGTCAAGAGCCGCAGCGTATTGACGTGTTTCTCGGCGTGTCACTGAACCGTCCTCAAGTAGCTGATAAGCCCAAGAATGGCTCCACAATCACATTCAATAGCCAAGGAACGTTTTGCCTTTCCATTTGTGCATTCCTTATTGAGATGTCTGGCCGTCACTTGATCCATGATTTGTTCGCACATGTCTTTACGTTCTCTTTGTACGACGTCTAGAAGTACGGCTTGCCAATGTTGTTGAGTATTAGGAACCATGCTGCACATCCTCACTTGCCATGACGCCTTTAACGCCACAGCCCATACATTCCAAGACGTATACCTCTTGGCCTACGTCAAATTCAGTAATCCAGAGATGTTCAGTTGTCTTCTTGCATATACGGCATTTAGAAAGCAGTCGCATAATGAATACTCCTTATGAAATCTTCCATGGGACGCAGGTTTGATTGAGTGACCCACCAGTTGCGCTCAGATTCACGGTAGAACCGCTTGAGTTTGGCTGACTGAACAGGTATCCAGCCGGCCAAGTAATACTCAGGGGCGCGGCCGAC
>Ga0304729_1001300_pt1 | contig 16739 bp, 26 predicted proteins | sample C_131016_MF_Meta_FD_190475 | JGI IMG/M metagenome (GOLD analysis project Ga0304729, IMG submission 190475) | Freshwater microbial communities from Lake Croche, Canada to study carbon cycling - C_131016_MF_MetaG (v2) (version 2) | ecosystem: Environmental > Aquatic > Freshwater > Lake | place... | reverse complement strand
TGATGTTATTGACCCGCTTGAAATAGGTAATAAGACGTTGGATTTAGCAGAGGCAGGTCCTATAGATCCAATACTAACTACTGTGGATCAAACAAACATTTATTTCAACGGACCATTTGATACACCCACACGATTTTGGGGAAGGCCGCAACCTTATTCAGTTACTGCGGACCGCAGTGATGTATACCCAGACGGAGAATTTCGACAGCCGGCAAGCATTTCATTATGGCGCAGACGAATTGAACAGTTAGGATTACATGATCGAAATTACCTGCCGTTATGGATGCGTACTATCCAAGACGGTAGTGTGCAAGAATTAGGATTTGTTAGTGCTATTCCCTTGTGTTTCTGTAAAGTTGGACGCGGAGATGATATCATGCTTAATATTAAGAACTATCTAAAAACAACACCGGACTTTAGCTTTAATAAAATTGACTATGTGATTGATCGGTACATAATAGATTCTGTGACCGGTGATACCACTGATAAATACATCGTATTTAGAAACGACAGGACCATAATAACATGACAAGTGCAATAGTATCATCAACCATAGACGCTGCTTTTCCAGTGGCAGGCCAAGACAATAACAGTCAAGGATTTAGAGATAATTTCCAAATTACTAAAGTTGGTCTGGCTCAAGCAGCGACTGAGATAACAGATCTACAACTAAACACGGCCAAGTTAAATGCCTCAAACGACTTTGCTGGAAGTATTATCCAGAACGCTGTGACTAATAAACTATACGGCGCAGTTGCTACAATAATTAGTGTAGAGTCGGGCACCACCACTGTTCAAGTGTCAAACGGTGAATATCATAGGATCACTATTGGGGATAGTGCTACCTTAGAACTAACCAACTGGCCAATATTAGACAATCGATTTGCCAAAGTGCGGATACATTTAGAAAATAATGAAGGTGCTCCGCACACTATTACATTTGCAACCAATGCATTGGCCACTGTGTCAGACGATGACAGTGGTAAATTTACCAGTCATGCAATTATAGTTCCGGCTGGAAAAACAGTCATTGTCGAAGCATGGAAATATGACTATGGTAACGGCAGTAAAATGTACATTAGATATATCGGTGAGTTTGCCTAATGCATCCATTAGCTGAAGACTTTTCACAATTAAAAGATGCCGAGATTGAATCTCGTGTGTCTGAGCTCGGGAAAAAATATTGGCAAAGTAGCAACCCTGCTTTGCAAAATCAAATATCTATGTTCTTAGAATTGTACAACGAAGAACTACGAAGTAGACGGGCAAAAGTCTGGCAGCAACAATACCAAAATAGAGATAAAGGACTTGACAAACTGATCAATGTCAAGTAAAATGTCTGTATGCGCACAGACAAATATAGTAATCCCGTTTTTAACGAACAAGATTTATTTGATGCTTTGTATCGTGGGCACCAATTTACTGTAAGCGACACTATGCTAGTCGAAGAACGCAGTCAATCTATACGGGAAATAGAAAATCAACTTGGCTTTAAATTTATAGAGCCGTACGAAACTCACTTTCAGATAACAGAGTATGATAAGTCATGCCAACGTATCTGGAACATGCCCGGTGATTACTGTCCAAATTTAGTAGAAATGCTCTACGGAATGTGCTCTACCGAAGAACAAACTAATAGAGTAAGTGAAGAACTAGAAGCATTTATACAGCACGGAATGATGGATTTGCTGTTTTATTTAAAATATCTAGTAGATACGCTTAGAGCCAATAATGTAGTATGGGGCGTCGGACGAGGCAGTAGCGTAGCCAGTTATGTGTTATACTTAATTGGTGTTCATAGAATTGACAGCATGAAATATAATTTAGACTGGCATGAATTCTTGAGATAAGTACTTATATAATGTTAGGAGATAACAATGGCAAATAGTGTTTATAGAACAATGCAAGGCAAAGAAATTGACCTTGACAAATTACGTATTAAAAATGAAATGACGTTAGCAGTGGGTAATGTTAAAGTTAATGCTCGTGGCGACGAATTAGGACCCGGGGGCAAAATCATCAAAAAGCGTGAAGATGTAATGACTGAATATCATACTCATGCTGACGCAGTGCCTACTAAGGCAGCAAGACCAGCTAAAACTGTTGCACCAACTGCTCCAGTAAACAATGCACCAGATTCAAAATTTGAAGACTTTGACTCGGAGGAGAAATGAGTCTCAATGTAGTACGTGGTAAGATTAACCCTATCCGAGATCGTGTACTAATTTCAGATATGGAGTTTGGTGACGAAACAACTCAATCAGGTATTGTAGTATTATCAGGTAACGGAAAGTCGTCTGGTATTAAGCCACGATGGGGTTGTGTATTTGCAGTTGGTCCTGAGCAAAAAGATGTTAAAGTTGGCGAATGGATTTATGTAGATCACGGACGTTGGTCTCGAGGTGTTACTATAGAAGACGAGACTGGAACTGAAATCATTATTCGATTAGTTGATAATAAGGATATTCTGTTATCATCCGATACTCCACCCGAGGATGTATTGTTTAATAATCTATAATGATCGTCAAAGTCAATGACTGCAACAAGTTTATTGTTGCTAACGGATGTAGCATGGCCAGTGGATTTGAATGCACTAGGCCGGAGCAGCAATCACCAGAAGATTGGAATCATGCTTGGCCAAAGCAGTTATGTAACATTCTTAACACAAATGGAATAAATCTTAGCAGGCCTGGTCAAAGTAATTGGAGTATTGCTGTTAATACTCAATCTATATTATTACGTGAGCTTAGTCATCGTAATCCGGCTGATATACTAGTTGTCATAGGTTGGACTGAATTCACCAGAGAAGAGTTTATAACCGATGATGATATATTTTATTTTAACGCTGGATTTAATGAACATGCTACAAATGGAACATTAGGTAATTATTTAAACCGATCCGATGTGCAACATGCGTACAAGGGATGGATAAGCCAGAGCATAGATAGTCATATGAATAGATTTGCGTGGACCTATTGGGGACTAGTAAATTTTTTAAAACATGCTAATATTCCATACTTGTTTTTTAACTCAATATCTACACCTTACAAACCAAAAGAAGATTTCATGCTATGTGTTGATGCTAATCGACAACAAACTCCTGAATTATGGGACGCGGTATTTAACGATGATAATTACTTGTGTAATTTAACTCAATTTGAATGGTTAACTACTAAATGGGGTGCCAATACTGTTGGCAGCGGAGTGGGGCAATATCACTGGGATCCTGTAGCATTAAATGCGTGGGCTAATTATCTTGCTCAAATTATAAACAAAGAGAAATAAAATGACAAATCCTTTTAGAGATCAAGAAAAATTTATGCGAGCCTGCGATCAAACAGTAGGAGAGATCAATCTAAATCAGTTTGCGCTGTACTCAAAACTTATTGAAGAAGAATATAAAGAATACAAGCATGCCTGTGACATGAATGACAATGTCGAAGCACTTGATGCACTAATTGATATCCTAGTTGTTACTATTGGCACTATCCACAGTATGGGTGCAGATGCCGAGGGTGCATGGAAAGAAGTTATGAAAACTAACTTTGCCAAGATTGATTCAGAGACCGGCAAGGTTCGTAAACGAGAAGACGGTAAGGTATTGAAACCCGTAGGGTGGATGCCCCCGGAGTTAGGACAGTATTTGTCCAAATAACTCAAAGGGTTTGGATAAACCCTTTCTTTTTAAAATAAAATTTATGAAAATTCAAGAATATAAACTTAATAATAAAATCATTTGTTTTACCGACGAACTCGACGGCGGTGGCGTACTAATAGCTGAAGATATCTGCGACGCAGTCGGGCTTGTATTAGGTGGCACACCTGCTACTAATTGTTTAGAATGGTGTTCTGGTGCAGGAGTTATCGGGTTTTCGGTGTTAAGTGCCGAGTTATGTACAAATTTAACGCTGCTCGATAGACATGCCCCGTGTAAGGATTTAATAGATCTTACTATTAAAAAAAATAATTGTGAAGATACTGTGAAATTTATTTTATCAGATAATTTTAAATCAGTTGATAAAAATTTAAAATTTGATCTAATTGTAGCAAACCCTCCACATTTTAATGTTGATCCGTATCACGATGCATATACTGATCCTAGAAGATATAAAGACACTGATTGGAAAATTCATGAAGATTTTTTTAACAATGTTGGGGATTTCTTAACCGATAATGGCAGAATACTGTTAATAGAAAATAGCTGGGGATCTGGCTTGTCTACATTTGATGACATGATTACTAAAAATAACCTTAAAGTTAATAGACATTTTCATAGTACTAGATTTCCAGTAGACTTATATTACTTAGAAATAACAAGAAAGAATTACTGGCGCCAAGGGCATTTTAGACCCGCAGTGGATGGCGGATGGGTTTGGATGACTCCAAAGTAATTAAGTTTTTTTCAGTAAAGTCTAATTCAAAGTAATAGTCAACTGATTCAATTGGCTGTACAAAATCTTCTTTTTTCATATAGAACTGATTGGTTAACAACCAGTTTTCTATTTTATCTGCAAGTATTTTATTATTAGCATCATTCATGTGACATGCTCTAAGTTCTAGGCCGCCTTTACGAAGAGGGCGCCGGCGCCATATACCCTTATCATCCTGCCAATCTATACGATAATATAAAATATCAATCATGCTAACATCAAATAATGTACAATTTTCTCCGGTGGGTACTCTACTTAGATCATAATCAAAGCAAGGAATAATTAATGCATCGGGACGTTTTAATACAATATCTTGTAACATCAGTTGATGATATGCAATTTCTTGATCATCGTTCCTTGCATAAATGGCCCAATTGTATGTTGAGATTAACACATTCCTATCGTACTCTGGAAATTCGCGAACCTTTAAAAATTCCTCAATTTGACTAACTCCAGGCCAGAATGGCTGTTTCAATTGGGGCAAATGAAACCTACCCCAATTAGTAACCATTATTATACATCGATCAAACACAGCATGATTTTTAATAAATTTATCGTAGCTATACCAAAGACTTGATCCTGTACTGGAAAATAATGTTACACTATGACCTTGAGATTTTAATAAGTTATACCATGCCTTATCTTTCAATTTTGAAAGAGGGTTAGTGTGTGCAAAACTATCACCGAATATTGCAATTTTCATAAAGACTCCGAACACTGATATTTAATTGTTAAACATAACTTACCAAATAATCTTGACCTTTCCTTACTTTTTATGTATAATAGTACTATGAAAACAGGTGTAGGAAAGGAAAAAGAATGAAATGTGAAACATGCAACAAAGAATATAGCACAGATTGTGAATATAACCAAGGTCGTTGCCCGCATCACCCGCCATTAATTAATGTACAGCCTAAAGATACCAGCAAGGGACATTTTTATGTTAGTCTTGTAAAGAGTGCATTACGTATTGGAGCAGGAATTAGATTAATGCGTGGCGACTTGTTTACCGCAGGTATTTTGTTCATCTTGGCAGAAATCCTCGGAGTGGTCGAGGAACTAGTATGAACGAGAGAATTAAGAAGTTAATAGTAGAATGTTATTCACCGTATGCTCATTTTGAGCAAGAGAAATTTGCCGAGCTATTGCTACGTGAAGCGATAGACATAATCGAAGCAGCCCCTACGCAACATTGTGCATATACTACTTACGATAAAACTGTAGTAGACTGTACAGTTCAAAAAATTATCTCAACACTACATTCTGAATTTGAATTAAAGAAAATATACAAGGCTCCACAATGAACGATCTCTGGACAGAAAAATATCGCCCTAGCACCGTTGACGGATACGTATTCCGCGACGATCATCAAAAGACTCAAGTAGAAGCATGGATCAAACAAAAGACCATTCCGCACTTGCTGTTTAGCGGTAATGCTGGCATTGGCAAGACAACCTTAGCCAAGATATTGTTTAAAGAACTTGATATTAACGATCTTGATATTTTAGAAATTAACGGCTCACGTACTAACTCTGTAGACGACATCCGCTACAAGATTGTAAACTTTGTACAGATGATTCCGTTCGGTGACTTTAAAGTAGTGCTACTAGATGAAGCTGATTACTTGAGTCCAAACGCACAAGCGGCATTACGTGGTGTTATGGAAGAATATCATACTACTGCTAGATTTGTACTTACTTGTAACTATCCTAACAGAATTATCCCTGCTATTCATTCTAGATGTCAAGGTTTTCATATTGAGAAAGTTGACATTGCTGAGTTTACTGCTCGCATTGCTACTATTCTTATGGAAGAAAAAGTAGAATTTGATCTAGACACTTTAGACACATTTGTCAAAGCAACCTATCCGGATCTACGTAAATGTATTAATACTGTACAAATGAACAGCCTAAATGGGTCATTGCATACTCCGGAGAAGGGAGATACTGGAGAACAAGACTATAAGATTGAAATGGTTGAACTTTTTAAGAAAGGCAAGATCAGCGAAGCACGTAAATTAGTGTGCAGTCAAGCTAGGCCAGAAGAGATGGAAGAAATCTATCGTTGGTTGTATGACAACATTGAAATCTTTGGTACAGAATCACTACAAGAAAAAGCAATCCTTATTATTAAACAAGGACTAGTAGATCATACGCTAGTCATCGACCCCGAAATTAACCTTGCCGCTTGCCTAATTAGACTGAGCCACGTACAATGACGCACCTTGTTACCGAAAATTGCATCAAATGTAAGCATACTGATTGCGTATCAGTATGTCCAGTTGACTGTTTTTATGAAGGTCCAAATTTTCTAGTAATTAATCCAGATGAATGCATCGATTGCGGAGTATGTATTCCCGAATGTCCAGTTGACGCAATTGTAGCAGACAACGATACTAATACTAACATTCCAATATGGTTAGAAATTAATACTAGACTTAGCAACAAATGGCCGGTTATTACTAAAAAGAAACCGGCCTTGCTCGATTCTGAAGAATGGAAAGACAAGCCTAATAAATTAGACTTGCTAGAAGAATGAAACAACGACTGATCGATGCATACATGAAAACTGCGGAGACATTTGCAGAACTTAGTCATGCTCGCAGATTGCATGTGGGTGCTATTGTGGTCAAGGATGATAGAATTATATCCATTGGCTACAATGGCATGCCGGCAGGTTGGGATAACAACTGCGAAGATGAAAGTGTAGAACTATATTCCGGATACGAAGGTGCTATACATCGAACAGTCTTGAAAACTAAACCAGAGGTATTACATGCTGAAACAAATTGTATTGCAAAACTGGCTAAGTCTAACGAATCTGGTATGGGTGCTACTATGTTTATTACCCATGCTCCATGTTTGGACTGTGCCAAACTTATCTACCAAAGTGGTATTGGCAGTGTTCTATATAGGAACTCTTATCGGGATACTGGTGGGGTTACGTTTCTTGAAAAATCAGGAATACAAGTAGAACAAGTATAAAAAGGACCCGAAGGTCCTTTTTAATCATCACCGTAAACTTCTAGTACCTCCCGCACAGCATCGTGTCTTTCAATGTCTTTATGATCAAACTGAACAACGTCTATATGTGATAGCCGTTTGCCTTCAATCTTTCCCACAAAGTCTAATAGACCGTTGTCTCTCAATCTATCTGCTTGATTCAAATCTCCTGTTACTACCATCTTAGAATTCTCACCTAACCGAGTTAGTAACATCTTCATTTGGTTTTGTGTGGCATTTTGCATTTCGTCCGCAATAATGTAAGCATTCTTAAACGTACGGCCGCGCATATATGCAAGTGGGCTTATTTCGATAACTCCTTCCTCCAGCATTGCTGCTATATCTTTTTGTTGGTAATATTCTCCTAATACATCGAAGATCGGTCTTGTCCATGGAGCCATCTTTTCATTTAGCGTACCTGGTAAAAATCCTAAATCTTCATCTACGGAAACGGCGGGTCTTGTGACTATAATTTTGTCAACTTTACCTTCTTGATAAAGTTTAATACCATTTTGCACAGCCAACAAAGTCTTACCCGTACCTGCAGGACCGATTGCAAAAACAATATTTTTACGATCGTCTTGAAGTTTAAAAAGATAAGTTTCTTGGTTTTTATTGCGAGGCAACAGCGTTACACGCTGCTTTTTTGCAGGTATGTGTGCATGAAAGTCAATTACATTCACATCTGAAGTAAAACGTTTTTTCACTCTTGTGTTTTTACTCATTAAGTTTATCTCCCACTTTTGGTTATAGTAGGACTTGTAGTGACCGCCCAGTAACTACATAGGTCCTACACTCTTACTTATACCTTTTGGACTAAGATAAACTGACGTGATATGATTTAAACCCAGCTAAATAAGTATAGAACACCCTGGGAACCAATATGCGCGATATACTTGACGTTATTAAAAACGTAGAAACAATTTACAGTACTAACAGCAGTCTATCAACTCTTAAAGATTTCGAAAGAGTTCTAGATGAAATGAATATGTACGTATATAAAAACTGGCAAGACGGCGAATTAGCAGAAGGTCCTAAAGTTGACCGTCACTGGATTACTTGTAGTTTTATGTGGCCGAAGGATAAGATGCCCGATCCTATGGCAGGCAAGAGATTGCTAGACTATGGCTGCAAAGTAACTTATGAACAAACACATTTGCTAGAGCCACGGAAAGTTAAAACCCCTGATGACTTTAGACCTGGCACACGAAAAGGTAAATTAGATCACAAACCTGTATGGCTTGTGGAAATAACTATGCCCAAGACACTGGTTGAAGACATTTACAACGGATACATGACTAAGATGAAGGAAAGTATGGGTATTGGACGGAATGCAAACGTAGATAGTGCTCCGCCACAAGCAGCTGATGTGGCTGCTGTAGAAGCGCCAGCAATGCCTGCATCCGCAGCACCTGTAGGAGGAGATGCTAATGCACAAGTTTAATGAAGGCTTGCTAGCAGGCGACTTAAAAATGTTAGTGGATGATATTTTTGAAGTTGACAGCTATTCTAGTAAAATGGGCGAAGATAAAGACATTGTAGTTTTGGCATTCACTGTAGGTAGTCAAAAACCTGCAGATGATCTAGTTGAGTTTATGGAAAGCGGTTATGATTTTGTTCTAGACGCAGATGCAAGCCCCGGAGAACTTAGTGATGGCAAGTATAAAGTGTTTGTTGAAATTGAACGTAATCGTCGAATTAGCGAACAAATTTTAGAATTACTAAATGGTGTGCGTCAACTTGCAGAAGTTGAAAACTTCAAATTTAGATATCACAAGAGCTTTCATAGCATTGACGCTGACGAATCAAACCTCAACGAAACAATCCCAAAAACTAAAGATGAATATGAAGTTACTATACAAGAAAATGTAATGAATAACTTTAGTAACTTCTTTGGGCGCAGTTATTTAGAAAGCGTTAGTGTTGACCACGAAGATATAGTATTTCAAAAGAAATTTTCAGGTCCATTGCGTTTGCGTATTAAAGATTTTGGCCGCACTGAAGAAATATACAACAATATACAAGGCCCTATTATGTTGGAAAGTAGTGCAATGAGTGAAATATTGTACTATACAAAGTATGTTGGCAACTATAATATTACTAAAATTGGATCATCCTTTGTATTTGAAAATGACGGATACGCAGTGGTGTTGGAGAAAGTCTAATGTGGCAAATAACTTGGATTTTAGGATTACTACCTGATTGGTTTTGGCCCACATTATTAATTATAGGCGTATTAGCAATCATAGCGTCGTGGGTATTAAAACGTATCCCATTTATTAGCAGTTACAATTTACCAATACGTATTGGTGGGATTATGTCAATTGTTGTTAGCATATGGTTTCTCGGTGCTGCTAGTAATGAAGAGAAATGGCAAGCTAAGATTAAATCTTTAGAAGAACAGGTTAAAGTTGCTGAAGAAAAATCAAAAGAAACTAACACTGTTATACAAGAAAAATTAGTTACTACAACTAAAGTAATTAAAGGTAAGACAGAATATATTACAAAATATCTCGACAAAGAGATTATTAAGAAAGAAGAAATTATCAAGTATATAGAAAACTGTCCAGTACCGAAAGAGATTATTGATATTCATAACCAAGCTGCCGAGATGAACAAAGCTGCCGAGGTACCTAAGAAATGAAATATACTTTATTACTACTAAGTCTGTTGCTGGTAGCGTGTTCCACCCCTGTTCCAATCAAACAAAAATTCCCCGAAGTTCCTAAAGCATTAATTGAAAAATGCGAAAATCTTAAAAAAGTAGAAGGGGATAAAGTAGCTATTACTGAAATGTTAAAAGTTATTGTTCAGAATTATGGAATGTATTATGAATGCTCGGCAAAGGTTGAGGGATGGAATGAGTGGTATACCGATCAGAAAAAGATATATGATAGTGTTAAATAATATGAAACTACTATTTCCAATTTTTGTAGCAGTTTTAGTAACAGGATGTGCTACTAACGATTATGCTATATACGTTGATGCACAAAAAGCATTATCAAAAGATAATACTATGAACGAAACTGCAAGGATTTCAGCATTAATTGAAATGACAAAAAATAGCGATCCTGCTGTACGAGCAACTGGTATAATGTTGTTACAACAATTACAAAGCGGAAGTAAAAACGTAATTGTTGAACCACCAAAGAAAAATATTTTAGGATTTTAAGGAGCGAAGTAAATGGCATTAATCGATAGTGTATTAAATTTAATCACAAAACAACCAAAAGATCCAGATGCACCAAAACCGCCTGCAGGATCACGTAGCGAGCGTGAAGCTAAACTAAAAGACAAAGCAGGTATGGTAATCAGTGTGTTTGCACTATTACTTGCTGTCAATTCGTGGTACGGTGGCAATTTAAGCAGTAAGACCTTAAACAACACAATTTCGGCAAATAATGTTTGGGCGTTTTATCAAGCCAAGAGTATTAAACAAACTCTAGCTGAACAAAGCCTTGATGATGCTACCTATCGTAAAGATGCAGAAAAGATGGCTAAACTACAGGCTAAGATTGATCGCTATGAAAGTGATCCTAAGACTGGTGAAGGTAAAGTAGAACTAATGGCCAAAGCCAAACAGTTAGAAGCGGACCGTGACGAAGCTAAGAAGCGTAGTCCATGGATTGGCTATGCAAGTACAATGTATCAGTTGAGCATTGTTGTACTATCAGCAAGTATCCTTGCTGTTAGCATGTCAATGTTTTGGGGAAGTTTCCTAGTTGCAGGTTTAGGTATATTGCTATCAGCACAGGGCGTATTCCTATTCTTTTAATTTACTTGGGGGTTTACCAAAATCCCTAAACACGATAAATAGTAGTATATTAATTTGGAGTTACCATGGCAGAAGAAACATCACCGGTAGTAAGTGAAAGCGAGAAGAAAAAAGAAGATTGGATGAATTCCAAATGGCGTCCGATGATGGGTTGGTTATATATGGCCACCTGTACTTTTGACTTTGTGATATTTCCGGTGCTATGGAGTCTTTTACAAGCAGTTACAAAAGCAGGCCCAATTACACAATGGCAACCGTTAACATTGCAAGGTGCAGGATTGTATCATATTGCAATGGGTGCTGTGTTAGGTTTAGCAGCATTTGGTCGCACACAAGAAAAATTAGCAGGAGCTAACAATGGCGGAATACAAGCACCAGGTACAGGATTTCCGAGCGGGTCATCAACATTTGGCCAACCGGCAGCAGGAGGCTTCGGCAACTCCGGTGGTTTTAATTCACCAGCACCAGCAGGCTTTAGTGGCAATTCAGGATTTGGAGCGGCAGCGCCTGCAGCACCAAGTTGGGGGACAACACCTGTTGCAGCCGGTGGGTTTGGTGCAACACCAAGCGTAAGTAAGCCAGCGCCAAGCAGACCGCCATTGGACGAAAAATTTCCACCTTTAGATTGACAAACTAGGTCTTAATGCTATATAATAGCACTATGGACTATTATCAAATATTAGGTGTAAACGAAAACGCAAGTCAGGATGAAATTAAAAAGGCCTACAAAAAGTTGGCCATGAAGAATCATCCTGACCGTGGCGGTGACACAAAGAAATTTCAAGAAATATCACAAGCTCACGATGCTCTGAGCGACCCCCAAAAACGTCAACAATACGATGCTCGGAAGAATGGAAATCCATTCGGACATCCTGGCCACACCGGACAACCAGCATGGAATGATGTTGGTGAAATGTTTGGTTTTAACTTTGGGCCGGGATTTGCAGGATTTGGGGGTCGACAAATGCAGAGAAACAAAGATTTAACTATTCGAGTAACTGTTTCATTTAAACAAGCATATACAGGAACTCAGATTGAAGCTAGATATGCAATGCCTTCGGGCAAACATCAAACTGTAGTTGTTGACATTCCACAAGGCGTACAAAGTGGGCAAATCATTCGATACGGGGGACTTGGGGACGATTCAGTTCCGCAGTTTGCTCGAGGTAATCTCAATGTATCTGTAATGGTTGAGCCAGATCCTGAATGGGAACGTAGAGGTAATGATTTATTTAAAATTGTTACCATTACGGCATTAGAAGCAATGACCGGCTGTACTAAAGAAGTAGTATGTTTAGACAGTAATATTATGCCTCTAACTTTACGTGCTGGTATTACTCCAGGAACTGAATTTTCAAGCGGTGGTCGCGGCTTTAGAGACATCAATACTGGCAGAGTTGGCAACATGATAATTGTAGTTACTGTAACAATTCCGGCGGTACTAGATCGCCAATTAAGGCAAGAATTAGAAGCATTGTATGCTAAAATAGAAAAACAATAACCGTAAGGAAATGATAATGGTAGAACCTAGCAGTGAATTGCAACAAGTATTTGAAAAAGCTATTGACGTTGCTAAGAAACTAAAACACGAATATCTAACCATAGAACACTTATTGTTTTCCATGTTATGTGAAGAATCGTTTAGTAAGTGTGTTACTGGATACGGTGCAGATGCAGGTTTCCTTAAAAAGAATCTTGAATTGTACCTTAAAAATAAATGTGACGAAATTGTAACAGAAGTTACAGATGTTAAGCCTCGTAAAACACAAGCCGTAGAACGTGTACTTAATCGTGCATTTACGCAAGTCCTCTTCAATGGGCGTCAAAAGATTGAGCCTACTGATGTTTTCCTTGCCATGATGGCAGAGAAGCGGTCGTATGCCAACTACTACATTGGCCAAGCAGAGATCGACAAAGATAAATTTGCCGATTATTTAAACTCAGAAATTACGGAATCGGAAGAATCGGAAGAACCTAGAGACGGGCAGGGCGAACGTGCATTAAAAGCATTTACAACTAATCTTAATGAAGCTGTTAAGAAAAACAAAGTCGATCCGGTAATTGGTCGAATTGATGAATTAGAAAATATTGCACTATCACTTGGTCGTAGAAGCAAAAGCAATGTTATCCTTGTTGGAGATCCTGGTGTAGGTAAAACTGCCATTGCAGAAGGCCTTGCATTTAATATTGTTAAAGGTGCAGTTCCCGACTTTCTAAAAGAATATACTGTGTATAATCTTGACATCAGTGCAATGTTAGCTGGCAGCAAGTATCGTGGAGATTTTGAAGAACGATTTAAATTAGTTCTCAGAGGACTTGATAAGAAAGGCAAGACAGTATTGTTTATCGACGAAGCCCATATGATTAGCGGAGCAGGCGCTGGCGGCAGTCAAAATAGTAATGACCTTGCTAACATGATGAAGCCAGCACTGAGTAAAGGTAACATTAAAGTCATTGCAAGTACTACATGGGAAGAATATCGTAAGTACTTTGAAAAGGATCGTGCATTAATGCGTCGATTTGCACGTATTAGTATTGATGAGCCTACTCCAGAAATGGCAGTTCAGATCCTTAAGGGTATTAAGAAATACTATGAATCTCATCATAATGTTAAAATTAAAGATGATGCTATTCAGGCCGCAGTTAAATTATCTATTAAGTATCAAACAGATAAAAAGTTACCCGACAAAGCTATTGACCTAATTGATCTTGCGTGTTCACGGTTTAACTTAAAATTAGCAGATGAACGTATTGTTGACGAGGCTGCTATTCAGTATGAACTTGCTAAAGTAGTTAACATGCCCACTGAAAAGATTGCAGAACAAGAGTCAAGTAATCTTGCAAACCTCGAAGCTAACTTACAACAAGAAGTATATGGGCAAGATCTTGCCATTACAGAAATTGTTGATAAGATCCTTGTTAGTCAAGCAGGATTAAAATCAGAGAATCGACCAGTCGGTGCGTTTGTGTTTATGGGACCAACCGGTACAGGTAAAACAGAAACTGCTAAAGCACTGGCTAAAAATCTTGGAGTTAAACTTGTACGATTTGATATGAGTGAATACCAAGAAAAACACTCAGTTAGCAAACTAATTGGATCTCCGCCGGGATATGTGGGCTTTGAAGAAAATTCTGGATTGTTGATTACCCAGATACAAGAAAGTCCTAACTGTGTATTATTACTTGATGAAATTGAAAAGTCGCATCCCGATGTTTCAACTATCTTATTGCAAATGATGGATAACGGATTTGTTACAGGCAGCAATGGTAAAAAGGCAGATTGTCGTAATCTTATCCTTATTATTACAACAAATGCCGGCGCACAGGATAGCGAGAAGAATCAAATTGGATTCGGTAGTCAAGAGAAAGAATATGAAGACAAAGCTCTTAAGAAGTTCTTTGCTCCTGAATTCCGTAATCGATTAGACGGCGTTGTTACGTTTGGCAAGTTAAACAAAGAAACAATGATTAAAATTGTTGGCAAGTTTATGGTCGAAGTACGTGACCAAGTTAAGGATAAAGGAATTAAAATTAAGATTACCGATGAAGCAATTGATTGGTTAATTGAAAAAGGGTTTGATTCTAAGATGGGAGCTCGGCCACTACAACGTGTTATTGACAAGGAAATTAAACGCCCATTGGCAAAACTAATGTTGTTTGGAGACTTGAGAAAGGGCGGCAATGTAGGTATTGCTGTATCCGATACCCAATTAGTGCTCAATGTTAAAGTTAAAACACCTAAGGTAATCATTGATGAAATTGTATCCATCGATCCAGACCAAACAAACAACTAAGTTGTTTAATCACAAGTACAAGTACAAAATTGTACTTGTGACTAAGGCCGCAGGGTTATTTAGGGGTTGTAATTTTGAATCTATAGATACTAATCTAAAAGAACATCAAAAAGAAAATCAGTACGAATGGATCAAAAAACTTGCTCCCGAGGACCGATACTATGCAGGTAAGCTAAGTATTGCATTAAAAAAATGTAAGGATTTTGAAATTAGAGTAGAAAACCCGTACGTTAGCTGTTATACTAATATCGAAAAAGATGTCGAACTATTATCTAAAATAGATAGTGATCGAGTCAAGTATGTTAGTATGCCAGCTGCTGGTACTGAAACTGCACTGTCCGAAGGTAAAGTTATTGTTAAAAACATTGACTTTGATTATAAGGTAACTATGGGTCGAACTCGACAGGATTTTACATCGTTTGTTGAATGGTGTGAAGGAAAAGACAAGATTCGTATGCCTAAACGTGCTAAGAAAGATCTATGCAGGAAAAGCTGTTGGGGCGGCAGTCACTTCTACGTTAAGGATGAAAAGATGCTTCTTATGGTTAAAGTGTTTGTTGGAAGCTACATACACAGCGTAGAATCCGTAGTTAAGAGCTAAATCAAAGCTACTTCCTAATATCCCTTTTGCGATAAATATCGTAAGAGGGATTTTTTTATGGCGCACGTAAAGCGTTAGTAGAACTTAATAATTATGAAAATATTTGAACTGTTTAACCCCAATATGAAACGAGAAGATTTTGATCTGCACGATGATCTAATCTTTTTTATGCGTAACGACCCGCAATTCTACCGTAAAGAACTACACCCTTTTCAACAGAAATTTACACGCCATTGTGATGCAGGACGTGGAGTAAGTTCTAAAGCGTTTGAACCCATTGTAAAGAGAGCGTTTGATCGTTATAAAGATATGTTCCCCGTAGAAGGCATGGAAGATACTTTAACAGAAAGAGACATACAAGAGATATGTGAGAAGTTGCAAGGTGAAGAGACTAATCATTATCACGAAGAAAAGAAAAACACTGCCGAGAAAAAAGATGATATTAAGAGAGCTATTTGAATCTAAAAGCAAATCGGTAGGCATTATATTCGGCCGATTTAATCCTCCTCACATGGGGCATCGTGCCGCTTGGGAAATGGCTGCACAGAATCCTCATTGGTATGTTGGCACTAATAAAAGTACACAAGGTCCCAAGGATCCGTTACCATTTGATATTAAAGTTAAAGCAATGGAAGCGGTGTATCCTGAAATTAAAGGACATATTGTTGCTGAACAAAGCTGGTTAACATTAGCCAGCAAGGTATACGAAAAGCACGGCAACATTGTATTAAATGTCTATACTGACGAAGACTGGGTTACTAAAGCACTAGTACAATATAACGGCAAAGAAGGGGCGCATGGTTACTACGAGTTTGGCACTATTCAGCAACAGGCTACACCGCGACTAAGTTCAGCAACAGCTCTACGTAATGCAGTTGCCGCAGATGACAGAGATGCATTTGGTCAAGCAGCAGGTGTTGATCCTAATACGTTAGTTGCCGGACATGCTTTCTTTGATGTGGTAAAACATTATCTTATGCCACATGCTGAAAAGGCTGCGGCTAAAGTTGTTAAGAAGAAAGTTAAAGAACCAGTGGGGTTAGATGAAGGCCCTTCATTACCTAGCACACTAAAAAGCATTGCAACAAATGGCGAGCCCATAACACAATTATATGGTAAACTAAAAGCTATGGCTAA
>Ga0304729_1001291_pt1 | contig 16838 bp, 16 predicted proteins | sample C_131016_MF_Meta_FD_190475 | JGI IMG/M metagenome (GOLD analysis project Ga0304729, IMG submission 190475) | Freshwater microbial communities from Lake Croche, Canada to study carbon cycling - C_131016_MF_MetaG (v2) (version 2) | ecosystem: Environmental > Aquatic > Freshwater > Lake | place... | reverse complement strand
AAAGGAGTGATTTGTGCCTCTGCGGGCAACCATGCTCAAGGGGTGGCCCTTGGGGCCAAGACGCTGGGATCCAAAGCGGTCATTGTCATGCCCATCACCACGCCCGAGCTTAAAGTTCAAGCGGTCAAAGCACTAGGTGGCCAAGTGATCCTTCATGGTGAGAGCTACACCGACGCCTATGAGCACGCTTTAGAACTTGAAAAGAAAAAGGGGCTGACCTTTGTGCACCCTTTTGATGACCCTGATGTGATTGCAGGTCAAGGCACCATCGCGATGGAAATCTTGCGGCAGTGTCCGGGGCGTTTAGACGCTATTTTTGTCGCCATTGGAGGAGGAGGCCTCATTTCTGGGGTTGCCAATTACTTCAAAGCCGTTCGTCCCGATGTTCGGGTCATTGGCGTTCAGATGAACGATTCCGATGCCATGATGCAATCGATCCAAGCCGGTCAGCGAGTGAGTCTTGGCGACGTGGGTCTTTTCTCTGACGGCACCGCCGTCAAACTCGTTGGCGAAGAAACCTTTCGCATCAGTCGCAATTTGGTCGACGACTTCATGAGCGTTGACACCGACGAAGTCTGTGCAGCCATCAAAGACATCTTCATTGACACCCGCAGCATTGTGGAGCCCGCAGGCGCCTTGGCTGTTGCAGCCATCAAGAAATACAGCGCATTGCACAAAGCCAAAGGCCAAACCTTTGCTGCCATTTTATGTGGTGCTAACATGAATTTTGACCGCCTGCGCTTTGTCGCCGAGCGCGCCGAAGTCGGTGAGCATCGGGAAGGCTTGTTTGCAGTGACCATCCCCGAGGAGCGAGGAAGCTTCAAGCAGTTTTGTCAATTGCTCGGCTCTTTGCCGACTTTTGGCTCTAGCGCTTCGCCCAGACAGGTCACGGAGTTCAATTACCGAATGAATGACAGTGCCGTGGCCCATGTGTTTGTCGGCTTGACCACCACCAAAGCCCTGGAGAGTCAAAAAATTGCTCGACACTTGAGCCAACATGGCTTCAAGGCTTTGGACCTGACCCACGACGACTTGGCCAAGGAGCACATTCGACACATGGTGGGTGGCGCCAGCACGCAGGCTCAAGATGAGCGACTGCTGCGCTTTGTTTTCCCTGAGCGTCCAGGTGCTTTGATGAAGTTTTTAAGCACCATGCGCCCCAACTGGAACATCAGCCTCTTTCACTATCGAAACCAAGGGGCTGACTATGGACGCATCTTGGTGGGCTTACAAGTACCCAAGGCAGATGACAAGCCCTTCAAAACATTTTTAAAAGTTTTGGGCTACCCGTGTGTTGAAGAAACACAAAACCCTGTTTATCAACTGTTCTTAAAAAAATAAGCCCACAAGGGGGCTCCAACCAAATTTCAACCAGACTTTAACCAGACGTTAGCTGGGCTTTAAATGCCTTTGAACGCCGGCAACTCAACACTGAGTGTCGCTGGACCCTTTGAGCTGGGGCCGAGTTGGACGCTCTTGGGCTCAATAGAGATCAAATACAAACCAGGCTCGACCTCATCGCCCACTTTGTAAGGCTTGGCCACCTGTTGATCGACACTCAACAGGGCTGCGCCCTGCTGGGCCTTAGGGTTTTGCTGGGTCTTGGCAAGAGAGCGCCCTGATTCGGCATAAACCACTCCCATGAGGCGCACCCTTGAGCTCAACAAACTCAATTGTTGTGACTGGAGTTGCTGTGCGCTAAGAGCCCTGTTCTCAGGCAAGCTGACCTGCCCCAAGGCCGCACCTAGATCGCTCAGCTTGATGGCCTTTAACTCTTCGGAGAGTCTAGGCACACTTAAAGTGGTGACCTCAGCGGCGCTGTTGTCCATCCACTTGAAGATCCAGTAAACCGACCCGAAGCACACCAAAGCCCAAACACAAAAGGTGAAGACCCAAAGAACACTTTGGGGCATGGGTTGATCAACTTTGGCAAAGGTCATTGAGAAATGAAGATAAAAAATGAAACCATCAAGGGCTCTAGAAGCTGTGTATTTTAGACTGGCTTCTTTCAAGCCCCGTCATAGGGTTAAAAAATTTCAGAATATCATGCTCTCCTCTTTGAATCTGTTGGACCGATAAGTGCCAAGCGGCACGACCACGGCCACTCATCTGATTTCACTTGGTCAGCACTTGTCACACAAATGGTAGGATAATGCGTAAGAATTGGATTCTGAAGGGGATTCTTGCCTTGTAAGGTGTCTTATTTGCATCTTCCTTCCCCTCTGGCTTTTGAGCACCATCGGCTTGAAACTGAAAGCCATGCGATGGCCCATTGTTGAACAGCTTTTTTAAATTCATTTTTTTAAGACGTCCATGCACACGACCCCCAACCCCATCAGCCCCAGTGCACCGCAAGACAAGACGCTCCAAGATCGGCACCCAACCCCTCAGCGGGGATTCACACTGATTGAGTTGATGGTGGTCTTGGTCATCATTGGTGTTTTGGCGGCTCTGATCGTACCCAATGTGATTGACCGCGCCGATGATGCTCGAGTGACGGCAGCCAAGACCGACATCAACAACATGTCGCAAGCGCTCAAACTCTACAAATTGGACAACCAACGCTTCCCTAGCGCCGATCAAGGGCTCCAAGCCTTGGTGGTCAAACCCAGCGTGGGCGCCGTGCCCTTGAACTGGAAGCCCTATCTTGACAAGTTGCCCAACGATCCTTGGGGTCGCCCTTACCAATACCTTGTCCCAGGCATCAAAGGTGAGGTCGACGTGATGTCCTTGGGTGCAGATGGTCAAAGTGGGGGCGAAGGCAAAAACGCTGACATTGGCAGTTGGCAATAACGGCATCGGTCCATGCATAGGGCCCCCACGCGTTCAAAGGCCAAGTCCCTTGGCTTTACTTTGCTTGAACTCTTGGTCGTTTTGCTCATCATGGCACTGGGTTCTGCTGGTGTGGCGTGGTCACTCAGGCAAACCCCAGAACAAACCCTCGAGCGGGAAGCTCAGCGGCTCATTTATTGGCTGGAGGTCGCTCGCGTTCAGGCAAGCGTTCAAGGACAAAGAGTGCAATGGGTCGCAACGCCTCTTGGTTATTCATTTTGGGCCAACGGTCCTTCGACCTTGCCCAAAGAGCTCATCCCTTGGCTTGCCAGCAGCACCCGAGTGATTTCAAGCAACTCGTTCTTGGTGCTGGGACCAGAGCCTATATTGAGCCCTCAAAGCATTGAACTTGGCATGCAAGACACCAACGCGGTGCGCATCAAAATCAGCACCAATGGTCTGTCACCTTTTGCGCTCTCGCGCTGAATGGGGATCGCACACGATGAACACCTCCATGCCTTCACCCAAGCACTCAGGCCTCAAGCACGGCGGATTCACCTTGATCGAAGTCTTGGTTGCTTTGTTCATTGTGGCCTTGACCTTGATCACAGGAGTCAAAGCGTCCAACACCCTCATGCAAAGTGCTGAACGACAAAAGAGCACCTTGTTGGCACAGCTTTGCATTGACAACTATTTGGTGAGCATGCGACTGAGCAAACAACTGCCTGGAACCGGTGAGCAAATCAGCACTTGCCAACAGGCCTCTCAAAACATCACCCTCAAGGTACAAATCAACACCACACCCAATCCCAGTTTTAGGCGAATGGACATTCAAGCCTTTGAGCTAAGTACGCCCGTGCTGAGCGTGAGCACCGTCTTGGGCCTTTTATGATGACTCCCATCTCGCGTCAAAAGCGCCAAGCTGGCTTTGCAGCCCTCCAAGCCTCAAGGACAACATGGGGCTTTACGCTGATCGAAGTTTTATTGACGCTTTGGATCATGTCGATCATGGCCCTCATGAGTTGGCAGTCGATCGACGCCATGATCAAAGTCAGGGAACAAAGCCTCTCCAGTGTGAACGACCTGTCGGTCGCACAAACGGCACTGGCTCAATGGCAAACCGATCTGGACAATTCAGTGACAGCAGATGATCAACATCAAATACCGGGTATCGACTGGGACGGTCAAACCCTCAGAATGGTTCGCACCAGCAGTGCCCCTTGGGATAAAGAAGGCGACCCTGGGCTTTGGGTGGTCGCGTGGACCGCCCGAACGGTAACCAGCGAAGACGTGTTGGACCAAGTGGCGATGGGTGGTGGCGCTGCAACGTATTGGATCACGTGGCAGTCTCCCAATTTTAAAACGCTCCCTGAGCTCAAACTGCATTGGCAAACGGCTGAGAGCTGGGGCAAAAATGCAACCCAAGAAACCAAGGCCCGAGAGACGCTTTTGTTGCCCATCCAGAGCTGGCAAATTTTCTATTACCGCTTGAACGCTTGGACCAACCCCATGTCGAGCGCAGACGCTAGCAGCGTTTTCACACCCACCTCTCAGGGCAGCTCAAACACTGGCACAAGCGCTAACTCAAATGGCTCAAGTTCCTCAAGTGCCTCCAGCGCTTCCAGCTCTTCTGGCGCAAACAACGCCAACACCTTGAGCGCACCCGATGGCATTCGCTTGAAACTGCTGCCCGACGTGCAAACCAGATTAGGGCGCATGAGCAGCAGCCAAGAGGCCAATTTAGCTCAAGCACCCGACCCAAGCTTGACCATGGATTGGGTGCGCCCCAACTTTTCCAATGTCCGATAAAGGGGTCCCCTTGAGCGCCAAAGCCCGTTCATCTCAAGCCCGCAAGGTGACTCAAAAGGGAATGGCTTTGATTGCCGCCATGGTCACGGTGTTGGTGGTTGCACTCTTGGCCAGCAGCGCACTGTGGATCCAATCCAATCGATTTGAGGTGGAATCCTCCCAAAGACAAAGAAATCAAGCCTTGTGGCTTTTGACTGGTGCACTGGATTGGTCTCGCGTTATTTTGCGTGAAGACGCGCGATCAAGCACCACCGACACCCTGGTCGAGCCTTGGGCCGTTCCCCTGCAAGAGGCCAAGCTCTCCAGTTTCATTCGCGCGCAAAGCAATGCCACGGGATCAACGGCCAGTGACAACACACAAGACGAAGCGCTCACCGAGCAAGTCTTTTTATCGGGTCAAATCACCGATGTGCAATCGAAATTGAATTTTTACAACTTGCTCTTAGCCGCCAATGTCTCTTTGAGCACTTTGAACCCCGTGAGCGTCACGGGTACCAATGCAGGTACGTCCGCGCCAGAAAGCAACACCCCCTCTGCCGGCCTTAATGTCAACAGCTCATCGACCAGCAACGCAACGACCAACGCTGCGCAAGGGGTGGCGATGAGCTTCATTCGTCTCTTTCAAGTTCTGCAACTGCCGGTCAATGAGCTTGAAGCTGTGAATGCACAACTAAAAATCCTCGCCCAGTCCCAAAACGCCAATCGAAGAGGTGGGAACCCACTCTCCTCCAGCAGCGCACTTGCCATGAATGGCGGTGGCCCCTTGATGCCACAAAGGTTTGAACAACTCACATGGCTTGGCCTGTCTGAATCGAGTGTTCGCCAACTCCTACCGCATGCCACTTGGGTTCCTTTTTCGACCGCCGTGAATTTGAACACCGCCACGACAGAGGTGATCTATGCCCAATTGCTCGGTCTTGACTATGCTGATGCCCAGCGCTTGGTCAAAGCAAGGGAAAATAAACCATGGCAAAGCATGGAGCAATTCAAACAAGGCTTGAGCTCGCAAAGCAAGCCCATCTCCTACAACGAAAGCACCGTCCAATTGAGCTCGCGTCTTTTTGAGGTCAGAGGTCAACTGCGAATGGGTCAAACGACGATCACCGAAAAATCCCTCCTTTTGAGAGACAATTCAACCGTGCAAATTGTCTGGAGAGACAGGGGCGCTGCGCTTCGCTTTTTAGATGCCAAGGTACCCTGAACCCCACCCCTCAGACAACAATTCGCTCAAAAGCGCCAAGTTTCACGTGCATATCGAATCTTTTGAAGACCTACAATAGGCCACCATGCTAGTTTTGTCATTGCCCCAAACGCCAAAGTCTGAGCTTTTCTATGTTCAAGCGTCTGCCAATTCGCTGATCACGCAAAGCCTACAAACCCCCCTTGCCTTGCTGCCCAAAGGCGAAGACGAGGTGGTCGGTGTGTTGCCTTGGCAACAAGTTTCATGGCATTTGATTGAAGTACCTCAAGATGGCGAAAAACTTCTTCTGTCTGATCAAGGCACCTACCTCAACAACGCCGCCCACAAAAACAAAGCCCACCAACTCCTTCAAGGATTGCTTGAAGAGCAACTGCTCGATGACTTGACCCAATTGCACTGGGTCAGTGGCAAATTGATGGCACCACCCCTTGCCAAAGACCCTGTGCTGAACGCGACGGGGTCAACGACAAGTTCAGACCCTGGGCCCTCACAACTGTGGGTGGCTTGTTGCAACAAGACCTGGCTCAAAGAAGCACTTGTGGCTTTAGAAGAGCATTCCATCACGGTCCACCGACTGGTGCCAGAATTTGAACCCTCTTTGATGAGCGTTGATTTGTATGCCATGGATGGACCCATGGGCCTGGAGTTTGTGCTGAGCAATTCCTCAGGCGTGATGGGTTTTCCCAAACAAGTGTTGGCCTCTTTAACGACCTCACTGAAGCGGCCCTTTAAAGTTCATTTTGAACCTGCCGTGTCCGATCAAATGACCGCTTTGTTTCAAGGCGAAACTGAGCTACAGACTCGCGCCCAACGACTTCTGCAAGCCAGCCAAAGCAGTTGGGATTTTGCAAGAGGCGAATGGGGTCAAGGATCCGCCAAACGCATGCTCAAAGTCGTACAAAAGGCCATGGGCCAGTTTTTGAATCAAAAAGAATGGCGCCTGGCACGCCTGGGTCTGGTCTTGCTTTTGGTGATCAATGTCCTGGCACTCAATGCATGGACGTGGAAAGAACAGGCAAGCCGCCAAACCCAAAAAGATCAGCTCACTCAAATTCTTAAAACCGCCTTTCCTGACATTCAAGTGGTGGTGGACCCCATGGTACAAATGCGACGAGCGCTTGTGGCCCTGCAGCAAAAAACAGCAACGCCCAACAATGGAGACTTTGAGCATTTGCTGAGCGCTTGGGCCCTACTGAGCGCCAACAACCCGGGCCTAGATTTGCAGCAAGTTCAAACCTTGAGGTTCCAAGCCAACGAACTGACCGTTTTGTGGAAGGGCGCCAACCCAAGCGTCTCCAACCCCGGGCTCCAACTGCCCCTCGAGCTCAAAGACCAAGGCTACGAGGTTGACAGCGACGGCAAGCAAACCCATTTGCGTTGGAGCATGAAGCCATGAAACACAGATCCGCCCAAGCAGCCCTACCAAAAGACTTGATGGGTCAAGCGATCAACAAGTATTTGGCTTTGAATCCAAGAGAGCAAATGGGCCTCAAAGCCTTGGGTGCCTTGCTCGGGTTTTGGATTTTTTGGCAAGTTGTATGGGTCCCCGCCCAACACATTTGGTTCTCACCCTCGCAGGCCATCAGTCAACTCGACCTCCAACTGCAAGAGATGAAGCTTCTACAAACCCAGGCCCAAGTCATCCGAACGCAAACGCACATCACCTCCCAAGAAGCCAGCAAGGCCGTAGAGAAAATCACCAAAAACCTCATCCCCCAAGCACAAATAGCGGCCAGTGATGAAGGCGTCCAAATCAGCTTCACCTCCGTCTCGGCCAATGTGCTCTCGCGCTGGTTGTTGGAAGTTCGTGAAACGGCTCAAAGCACCGTTGTGCAAGCCGATTTGACCCGCTCGCCCAATGCCTCCCAAGCGTCCAAAGAAAGCGCCTTATGGCAAGGCCGCTTGACCGTGGGCCTGCCTCACTGAGCACGGCCCCTCATTTTTTGATCCCAACACCCTTGATGCCTCGAACCCTTCAAAGTCCCCTGCGCTTGGCATTGCTTGGGAGCTTGGCAGGCATATTTTTGGCCGTGTTGACTTTGGCGCCTGCTTTTTGGCTCAGCCAAGCGATCGGCTACTTGAGCCATCAACAAGTGCTTTTGCAGCACCCCACTGGAACCCTTTGGAAGGGATCGGCTCAACTGGCCTTGTCCTCGGGCAGCAGCAGCCCCTTCGCCTTGGGACTGCCCACTCGACTTCATTGGCAAGTGAAGCCCTGCTGTCTCTCTTTTGCAACACCAACACCTGAGCCCTTCACAAGCGCTTCAACCAGTTATTTGACGCTGTTGCTGGAGCTGCAAGCCCCTTGTTGCCTAGAGAGACCTTTTCTGATCGCCATCAAGCCCCAGGGGTTGGGCCTGCTCATCACCCCGCAAAGGGGTCAGATTAAGTTGCCAGCCCATTGGCTAGAAGGCTTGGGCGCGCCTTGGAACACCCTACAACCCAAGGGACTCTTGACGCTTGAAAACCAAGATTTCCAAGTGTTGTTGCAAAAAGACCGGGTCTCTCCAAAAGGTACTCTGGAGCTCAAAATAGATCAGTTATCCTCTAGACTCTCAACGGTCAAACCCCTAGGTTCTTATAGCGTGCTTTTGAATTCACAAAGCAGTCCTCAAATTGAGTTAAGCTCGCAGGCCAACAGCCGTTTGATGCTCAAAGGCACGGGCCAATGGGAGGCAGGCCGAATGCACTTTGAAGGCCTGGCTGAAACGTCTGCTTCGGACGAGGAGACCTTGTCGAATTTATTGAATGTTTTAGGGCAAAGAAATGGGCGTCAGGCCCGATTAAAAATTGACTGACAACGGGCCTGCTTGAAACAGGACTGGTACTTTTAAAAGTGACGACCTTCGTTACATCATGTTTGGATTTTTTATGATGATTGTTAAGTTTGCTCTCTCGATGCTTGGAAGTTGGGCACTGTTCGCTGTCGCTCAAAGCCCTGCGCCCAGTGCCAACCCATCGACGGCAAGCGTGAGCATCACGGGTGCTGCCTCTGCAAGTGCACCTGTACCCAATGCATCAGCACCTGCCGCTCTGCAAGCCCCCTTGCCAGCGCAATACCCCTTGAGCTCCGTGCCTGCAAACGCCAAGAACAACGCCCCAACCGATCCTGCCTTGAACGCAGGCATCCAAAAATCCACTCAAGGTTTGAGCCTGAATTTTGTGAACGCAGATATAGAAGCCGTGGCTCGAACGCTGGGCAGCTTGATGGACAAAACCATCGTGGTCGACCCCAAGGTCAAGGGCACCATCAGTTTGAACACCGACAAGCCTTTGAGCAGCGCACAAGCATGGAACCTCTTTTTAGCAGCCTTGAGATTGCAGTCTTTCAGTGTGGTCGAAGTCAATGGTCTGTTCAAAGTCTTGCCCGAAGCCGACGCTAAACTTCAAGGCGGCAGCGTCTCTTCGAGCGCTCAAGCCACGGGCTCCGCCCTGCCTGCAGGCCTACCCGCCAACGTCGGACAAGTGCTCACCCAAGTCTTTCGCTTGCAACATGAAAACCCCAACAACTTGTTGGCAGTTTTGCGGCCCCTCATCAGCCCCAACAACACCATCAACGTGAGCCCTGGCTCCAATGCGCTGATCATCACCGATTACACCGACAATTTATTGCGCCTCGCAAAAATCATCACCAGCTTGGACGTCCCCAATGCAAGCGATGTCGAAGTGATACCTTTAAAGCACGCCATTGCCCTTGACTTGGCGCCCTTGGTGAACCGGCTCATCGAGTCGGGCAGTGCGCTTGGTGCGTCCGGTGCTGGCGCAACAGGACAAGTCGAGAGTGCCTACAAAACCACCTTGATCGCAGAGCCCAGAAGCAATGCCATCATCTTGCGTGCAGCCAACCCTACACGCTCCAACCAGGCCAAGGCCTTGATTGAAAAGCTGGACCGCCCCAACAGCACGTCTGCCAGCGGGGACATTCACGTGGTGTACTTGAAAAACGCCGACGCCACCAAATTAGCGTCCACCTTGCGTGCCGCCATCGCAAGCGAGCCAAGAAGCCCTTTGAGTGGCGCCAATGGTGTTTCGGTGGGGAACCCTGGCATGTCCAGCCCCATGCCCCCTTCAGCACCTGGTAGTCCCAACGCCACGGGTGCTCAAACGGGAGGTCAAATTCAAGCCGACATTTCCACCAACTCTCTCATCATCACGGCACCAGAGCCTCAGTTTCGGCAAATTCGCGCGGTGATCGATCAACTCGATGGCCGCCGCGCTCAGGTGATGGTGGAGTCCTTGATTGCCGAGGTCGATGCAAGCAAAACTTCACAATTCGGTATTCAGTGGCAAAACATCTTGGGCTCCAAAGGTGGGAATGTGGGCGTTCTGGGAACCAACTTTGGCTCAGGTGGCAACAACTTGCTCAATTTGGCTTTGTCGGCCAATGCCTCTGCCGCTGGGGCCACGGCACCAGGTGCAGGCCTGAACATTGGCAGCTTTAAACAAGTCAATGGCGTTTATGTCTTGTCTGCCTTGGCCAATTTTTTACAACAAAATGGGGACAACAACATTTTGTCCACACCCACCTTGCTCACGCTTGACAATGAAGAGGCCAAAATTGTCGTCGGCCAAAACGTCCCCTTCGTCACGGGCCAGTACACCTCCAACAACACCGTCAATGGATCTGTCAATCCTTTCCAAACCATCGAAAGAAAGGATGTGGGTCTGACCTTGAAAGTCAAACCCCAAATCAGTGAAACGGGCACGGTCAAACTGACCATTTACCAGGAAGTCTCTAGCGTTGACGCGACATCTGTAGGGTCGGTCTCTGGCTTGATCACCAACAAGCGCTCGATCGAGTCCAATATTTTGGTGGAAGACGGCTCGGTGGTGGTCTTGGGCGGCTTGTTGTCCGACGAGTACGACGGCAACAAAGCGCAAGTGCCGGGCTTTGGTGACATTCCCTACATTGGTTCTCTCTTCAGAAACGAGACCCGCACAAGGAAGAAAACCAATTTGATGGTGTTCTTGCGTCCCGTGGTTTTACGAGATGCCAACGCCACTGAACTGTTCTCCAGCGGTCGCTATCAACAAATGATGGGTGCTCAAAACAATTCACAAGTTGAACCCAATCCAGTGATGCCCATTGGCAACACCATTGTTTTGCCCCCAGCGCCTCTCAAACCCAGCAAGCCCTGAGACTGAAGACTGAAGCCCGGACCATGAACACATTGACCAAGGCGCTTGATTTGAACGGGCATGCCGAATCACTTTTGCCATGAGTTATCCCCTACCCTACGCCTTTGCCAGAGCACACGACTTGCTCTTGGAAGAGCGCGCCGACGAGTTGTCTTTGTGGTTCAGCTCTGACCCCCATGCCATGGCATGGTCAGAGGTACAACGCTACATTGCACCACGTCACATTGCCCACTGGTACCCCATTGAGCGCGATGCACTGCGTCAAAAGATCAGTGCCGTCTATTCACAGGGTGAGTCTTCTGCTGCGACCGTGGTCAATGAAGTGCAAAGCGATGTGGACCTCACGCGCATGATGCAAGAGCTCCCAGCGGTAGAAGACTTGTTGGAGTCGGCTGATGACGCACCGATCATTCGCTTGTTGAACGCCCTTCTGACCCAAGCGGCCAAAGAAGGTGCCAGCGACATCCACATCGAACCCTATGAGCGGCACTCTTGTGTGCGCTTTCGCATCGATGGCGGACTTCGTGAGGTGGTGCAAACACACCGCGCCTTGCACGCGGCCTTGATTTCTAGACTGAAGATCATGGCTGACTTGGATATCGCTGAAAAACGCTTGCCCCAAGATGGTCGAATCTCTTTGCGATTGGGACAAAAGGCCATTGACGTTCGCGTCTCAACCCTGCCTGGCGCCCATGGTGAGCGGGCCGTGTTGAGGCTTTTGGACAAAAGCGAAAGTCGTTTGAGTTTGAGCTCTGTTGGGATGACGGGACACAATTTGGCCCGCCTCTCAAGCTTGATCCAACAGCCTCATGGCATCATTTTGGTGACGGGGCCCACAGGAAGCGGCAAAACCACCACTTTGTACGCCGCCTTACAACAACTCGATGCCAGCACCCGGAACATCTTGACCGTTGAAGACCCCATTGAGTACGAACTGGCTGGGGTGGGTCAAACCCAAGTCAACTCCAAAATCGATCTCACCTTTGCCAAAGCGCTCAGGGCGATATTGCGACAAGACCCCGATGTCATCATGATTGGTGAGATCCGTGACTTTGAAACCGCGCAAATTGCCATTCAAGCCTCTCTCACCGGACACTTGGTCTTGGCCACCTTGCACACCAACGATGCACCAAGTGCCATCACGCGGCTCATGGACATGGGTGTCGAGCCCTTTTTATTGAGCTCCTCCTTGTTGGGCGTGTTGGCGCAACGCTTGGTCAGAAAGATTTGCACGCATTGTGCTGGCAGTGGTTGCGAACACTGTCACCAAACCGGCTATCAAGGACGCACGGGTATCTTTGAGCTTTTGAGCACCGACTTGGCCCTCAAAGAGCTCATTCACAACCAAGCCTCTGAGGCTGATATCCGACAAAGCGCCATGAAGGGCGGCATGCAAATGATGCGAGAAGACGGTTTAAGGCTGGTGCAAGAGCAACTCACCACGATGGAGGAACTCATTCGCGTCACCCGAGACTGAACAAGCGGACTTTGCCTCTTCATCCCTTTCATCCCTTTCAACACTTCACCCTTCAAACTCTCTACGCCATGTCCGCCTTCACCTACCAAGCCATGGACCCGACGGGTCAAACCCAAAGCGGTGTGCTGGAAGGCGACTCTGAGAGAGCGGTGCGTCAAACGCTAAGAAAGCGCGGCATGATTCCCTTGGACGTGCGCTTGGTGGCCAATGAGCGTCGTTCTCTGCTACAAAAGGAGCTTTGGCACACCCCTGTTTTTTCGAAGACGGCTTTGACGCTTTGGACCCGTCAACTGTCTGAACTGATCAATGCCGGCTTGACGCTGGAGCGGGCCTTGAGTGCGCTCACCTCAGAAGCTGAAAACGAAAAGGCCCGAGACTTGGTGGCCAGCATTCGCTCTGAAGTCAATGCGGGCTCCACCTTTGCCAAAGCACTGCAAACCCACCCCAAAGAGTTTTCTCCCATTTATTTGGCCTCCATCGCCTCTGGCGAACAAAGTGGTGAGCTCGGTTTGATCTTGTCCAGACTCGCTCGGGACTTGGAAGCGGAGCATCAACTTCAAAGCAAAGTACTTCAAGCCTTGTTGTACCCGGCCTTGGTGAGTTTGATTGCATTTTTCATCGTGATTTTTCTATTGTCGTATGTCGTGCCCCAGGTTGCCCACGTCTTTACCAACAGCCACAAAGCTTTGCCTCTTTTGACAGTCGTGATGTTGTCCCTCTCTAAGGGCTTGCAGACCTACGGTTGGATGCTGTTGCTGGGCTTGGTGGCCGGCATCTTCCTCTTCAAAGAGGCCATGAAACGGGAAGCCCTTCGTTCTCGCTTTGATGCTTGGACTTTAAAGTGGCCCATTTTGGGGACCTTGATCAGGGGCTACAACGCTGCTCGCTTTGCCAACACCTTGGCAACCTTGGTGTCTGCGGGCGTTCCGATCTTGAAGGCCTTACAAGCCTCTGCCCAGACCTTGTCGAACCAAGCGATGAAGGACGATATGCTGGAGGCGCTGGTCTCTGTGAGAGAGGGGGCGTCTCTTGGCCTGGCCTTGTCTCAAAAGGGGCGTTTACCGGGCCTCTTGCCGATGTTTGCAAGACTTGGAGAGCAAACCGGACAGCTCTCGCACATGCTTGAAAAAGCGGCCGAGCAACTCTCCTCCGACGTTCAAAGACGCGCTTTGCAATTGGCCACCATTTTGGAGCCCTTGTTGATCGTGGCGATGGGTGGCATGGTCATGTTGATCGTTTTATCGATCATGCTGCCGATCATCGAACTCAATCAATTGGTCAAATAGCCCATGGGCCATAGGAGCGCACATTCATGAGCATTTCTCTAGAGGGCCGATTGGTGGTGGCCATTTCCTCGCGCGCGCTTTTTGACTTTGAGGAAGAAAACAAAGTCTTTGAGCAAGCCAATGACAAGGCTTACATGCAGCTGCAGCTCGAGCGCCTTGACATACCGGCCAAGCCCGGTGTTGCGTTTTCTTTGGTGAAAAAACTTTTGGCGTTCAACAAGCACGCCAAGCAAAGCACTGAAGTGGTGATCCTCTCGCGCAACGATCCGGTGAGTGGCATGCGGGTCTTTCGATCGGCTCAACACTATGGCCTGGCGATCGAACGCGGCAGCTTCACACGAGGACAACCCCCTTGGCGCTACTTGAAACCCTTGTCAGCCAATTTGTTTTTGTCCACCCACACCAGTGACGTTCGTGCGGCACTTGCCGCCCAAGTCCCAGCCGCTCAAGTCTATCCCCACTCCGCCCATGCCTCAGATGCTCACCCCCACGAGGTGCGCATTGCGTTTGATGGAGATGCGGTTCTTTTCTCTGATGAAGCTGAGCGAGTGTTTCAAACACAAGGCCTCAACGCGTTTCAGCAGCACGAGCGGGAACTGGCCACTCAACCCATGAGCGCGGGCCCCTTCAAGCCCTTGCTGCAAGCGCTTCATCGCTTGCAGTCTGCTGGTACGAGTGAGATGAAAATCAGGACCGCTTTGGTGACCGCTAGAAGTGCACCAGCGCATGAGCGCGCGATTCGCACCCTGATGAATTGGAACATCGAGGTGGATGAGGCCATGTTCTTAGGAGGCATGGACAAGGGCGGGTTTTTAAGGGAGTTTGAGCCTGACTTCTTTTTTGATGACCAAACCGGACACATTGAATCGGCCTCTAAGCATGTGCCCTCCGGGCACGTGGTGAGTGGTCTCAAAAACGAGCCTTGAGTCAAGGACAGCGAGCAAGAACGCCTTCAACGCAGCCAACAAAAGTCTCGTTCTAAAACGACGTCATTCAAAAAGGGAGCCTTGGGTCGAGATGTCTTGGCTTTTGCGCGAGGAGGGGACTGCTTTTGAAGTTAGAACCTTTGGCGCAGGGGCACTGACCAAGGCTGGCATTCTCGCCCCCGTCAACAAGGCTTGCGCTTCCAAGTGACTGGCAACAAGCCACTCTTCAAACTGATCAACGCCAAGCACCAGAGGTGTTCTTTTTTCTTCTCCAGGCGCATGCATCTTGCTCATCACGGGATGCTCGTCTGCATTCAAGGTCAGCATGGAGAACGAATCGATGGTGGACCGATCCGCCGCAGGGGTCCAACTCTCCCATAGACAAGCAACACCAAAGGGCGCTCCACTCTCGATGTGTATGCGATGCCTGACGGGCTGGCCAGACCCATAGCAAGGTTCAAAAAAATCATCGATCAACACCACTGCGAACCGTCTTTCCCGATAAGCCGCTTTGAAGCTGGGTTTGTCTTTTACCGTTTCACATCTGGCGTTGTAGGTATGGCGGGCTATTTTTTCGTCCTTGGCCCAAGAAGGAATCAAACCAAAACGAGCAAGACTTATTTGATCTTCAATTTCTCCATGACGGGACTTAAGAACTGGCGCCTCATACCCAGGAAACACCTCCAAGGGATAGCCCTTGGGCAGTTTTTTATTGAGCTTGGCCTCAAACCACTCTCTGTGTTGGGTTGAAGAAAAGTTGGTGCACATCCGGTCTCCTTTGTCTGCTTATGGATGACCCAAGGGGTAGGTCATTTTTAGCAAATTATGCATGCACAAAAACTCCATCTTGCGCTCTCCCGCTTATCGACAAAAACACTGGATCACGCGCGTAAGAACACGAATTCACCATCAGCGGCGTCATGGCTTTACACAGTAATATCAAGCGTTCGATTGGTTTGGCTATGCCACAAGTCTTACCCCCAACGCGGCACAAACACGACTCATGGTTTCAAACCTGGGCTCACTACCTGGTCGTAGTGCTTTGTACAGTGCCTCACGTGTAATCCCAGAGTCCTTAGCAAGTTGTGTCAACCCCGCGCACGCGCAATGTCCCACAAGGCTGCAGCAGCAGGGCGGAGTCATTTTCTTGAATGACCGCCGTCAGGTATGCAGCGATGTCTTCCTCGCTGCTCAGATATTTCGTCGCATCAAACTCGGGAAGTTCGGATACATTGATTTTTTTCGACATGCGTCAATCCTCCAATGATTTTACCAACTCAATGGCCTTGTGAATGTCAGGTTGCCGGGTGGATTTGTCACCACCACCTAGCATGATGACAAACGTTTGACCTGGACTTCCATTTTTCTTTATGTCCGACATCTCCAGCCTATGTCCCTCAATTTGAATCCAATGTAGCCCTAGTGATAGGCTATTGGTCGACAAAAAATAACTCCAAAATTATGCAGAAGCCCGAGAAGAACGAGAGCGAACACGACTCGGCCGAGAAGTACTTGTGGGGATTGAAGAGCGTTCAACACCAAGATGATCGATAACTACAGGTGGGCGATTCGGAAATTGAGCGACCAACTCTAGCTTTCCGCCCATGCTCTGCACATAATGACGAAGCGTAGATAGCAACATATCACTGCGTTTTTCTAAGCGTGAAATGGTGTCTTGACCGACCCCAAGTGCAGCCGCCAAATCTTCTTGCGTTTGCTCTGCCGCCTTGCGAAGATCTTTGAGCGTGGCCAACTCCATCGCTCGATCATTAATTAGAGCGCGGCGCTTTGCGGGCAATGCTGCCATGATGTCATCGAGTTTTCTTGCCATTTTTAGGCTCCTTTGCTATTGCGTCATTTAACTTTGCCAGATGTTGGCTGTAACGGTTATCCGCTACAGAAATCAGACGTTTGTAAAACCTTTTCTGATCTGCCCCGCTTTTGTCGCCACCAACAAGCAAAACCGCTTGACGCTGTGGATCGAATGCAAAAGCAACGCGCCAAACAACCCCCATCCAGTTAAATCGCATTTCTTTCATGTTGGCGTGCGAAGTACCTTTAAGCGTGTCTACTGTGGGGCGCCCCAAGTTGGGACCGAACTCCGCTAGCAACTTGGCATGAGCCAACAATTCATCTTGTAATTTTCATCCAAGGCCGTCAACTCATCCGCAAAGTCATCGTGAAGAAGAACAGTCCATGTCATAAACGAAATTATGTTTTTAAATACA
>Ga0304729_1001288_pt1 | contig 16852 bp, 16 predicted proteins | sample C_131016_MF_Meta_FD_190475 | JGI IMG/M metagenome (GOLD analysis project Ga0304729, IMG submission 190475) | Freshwater microbial communities from Lake Croche, Canada to study carbon cycling - C_131016_MF_MetaG (v2) (version 2) | ecosystem: Environmental > Aquatic > Freshwater > Lake | place... | reverse complement strand
GATTGTTCGCGATACTGTTCTACGAATTGGTTACGACTCATCCGAAAAAGGCTTTGATGGAAACTCTTGCGGTGTCTCGCTATCTATCGGACAGCAATCAGGAGATATTGCACAAGGCGTAGATTCTGCCTTTGAAAAGCGCGTTTCAGATTCGGTCGATCCATTAGATTTGCAAGGTGCCGGCGATCAGGGCCTGATGTTTGGCTACGCATGTGATGACACTCCAGAACTCATGCCATTGCCGATTTCATTGGCCCATCGCCTCTCTATGCAATTAGCAAAAGTACGCAAGAGCGAGCAGGTTGAATATCTTCGCCCAGATGGTAAAACCCAGGTAACCATTGAATATGACGGGGATCGGGCAGTAGCTCTCAGCACAATCGTAATTTCGACCCAGCATTCACCAAAGGTAGATCTAGAAAAAACATTAGCTCCAGATTTAAAGAAATTGGTGATAGATCCGATTATTCGGGATTTGAAGATCGACACTTCGGATGTGCGCATTTTAATCAACCCAACTGGGCGCTTCGTCATCGGTGGACCAATGGGAGATGCGGGATTAACTGGTCGTAAAATAATTGTTGATACTTATGGTGGTATGGCACGTCACGGTGGTGGCGCATTTTCTGGAAAAGACCCTTCCAAGGTGGATCGAAGTGCGGCATATGCAATGCGTTGGATCGCCAAAAATGTTGTCGCCGCAGGATTGGCAAAACGTTGTGAAGTACAGGTTGCTTATGCAATCGGAAAGGCACAACCTGTTGGACTTTTCGTCGAAACATTTGGCACGAATACCATCCCAGAAGCACGGATCGTTGATGCAGTAATGAATACTTTTGATCTGCGGCCAGCCGCGATTATTAGGGACCTAGATTTATTGCGTCCTATTTACTCATTAACAAGTTCTTACGGGCACTTCGGTCGAGAACTTCCAGAATTCACTTGGGAGCGCGCCGATCGAGTAAAGAATCTGCAAGAAGCATCTTCTAGGTAGTACCTGGAGGTAATTTATGGCGATAGTTAAACCACTACGCCTGAAGGTTCAACGGTCCCCAAATATGAATGTAATTTCTCCGAATTTTGGCGTGGCTAAAGTTCTTGTGGATAATGGCGTATTTCATTTGAATGGCGAGTATGACTATGCCGTTCCTATTGAATTTGATGAAAAAGCGCAACCTGGAACGCTGGTTGAGGTTCCTTTTGGCTCTAAGTTTTGCCAAGGTTATATAGTTTCACGCCATCAAGAAGCGGATGTCACTGGGAAGATTAAATTCATCACGAAGGTATTGTCGCCAGTCCCGGTTTTCACTGCGGATTTACATCAGCTTTTAGTCGATGTTTCTAAATATTTTGCATGTGGAATTTGGGAGCTGGCTCGTAGCGCTATTCCGCCACGTGTGACAAAGGTTGAAAGCCAATTCGCAGGGCGCAATCTGGTCTTCTCCGAAGGTAAGGAAGGTAGAAAGGGCACCCGGTCTTTTCTAAAAACCGCAACATCAGATTTGGTAGATCTGATTGTTCAATCGATAGCGAACCTGGCAGAAAAATCTCAAATCTTGGTAATTGTTCCTGATGAGAGAGAAATAGAATTCTTGCGAGTTAGTTTGGTCAATCGCATCCCAGTGCATTTTTTGACTTCAAAGATGGAGAAGAGCGAGCGTTACCATAATTTTCTGGCGACGCTATTTGATTCACCAAGGTTAATTATTGGAACGCGCAGTGCGATCTTTACCCCGCTTCAAAAAGGATCAACAATTATAGTTTTTAGTGATGGTGACGAGTCGATGTATGAAAAACGAGCCCCCGGTTGGAATGTAAGAGATGTCGCGCTCATTCGCGCGAAAAATAATGAGGTGGTTTTTATGGGGGCAAGTCCAAGTTTAGAAGTGGCCCTTGTAATTTCGGATAGGCAAGAAAAGTTGGTTCCTGCCTTGCAACCTTCCGGTAGAAAAGTTATACATTTTGAAGGTTCGCGTAAATCAGATATTGCCATTCTCAAGGATGGGTTGAAGAAGGGAAGTGTTTTAGTTGTTCTTCCGCAACCAGGTTATGTGAACACTTTCTCTTGTCAGAAGTGTCGAAATATTGCCACTTGTGATTGTGGTGGTCGACTGGAGGTAACCACTACGCAAAATCCTCCAATTTGTGTTCTGTGTGAGAGGCAATACCCAAATTGGAAGTGTAAATTTTGTTTTTCAGAGATAAAACGCATCGTCGCTAAGGGCGCGGATCGATATGCCGAAGAGTTAACGAAAGCGATCCCAGGATTTCAAGTTTTGATAAGCAAGGGAAGTTCCCGAATAGATGTGTTACCCGAAAGTCTGAAGGATCCAAAGTTGGTTATCGCAACATACGGCTGTGAGCCAATCGGAAATTATCAGGCACTGGTACTGCACGCCCTGGAGAATCTAACTAATCGGACCAATTTGCGGTCGGGCGAAGAGGCGCGCGCCCGAATATTCGACAACATCTCCCTAGTGCTTCCCGGCGGCGAGATCTATCTGTCGTTAACGGCAGATCATCCAATTTCACGGGCGATCAATAATAATTTATGTAGTGCTCCCTATCTTTTAGCCCAGGCGGAGATTGAGGAACGGCGTGCAGCGAATTTGCCACCTTCAACGTTGATGGCGTGTGTTGGCGGATCGAGCACTGAGTTATCACAACTATCTCGTTCGATCGAAAACCTTGACATGTTTAGTAGCTCTGTCGTGCTCTCTGGAAAGTCAAATACCGAAAACGCAACGAAGTTAGTGATTCGATCTCGAGGACATGACCAATTAGTTTTTGCGAAATTTTTCGAAGATCTAGCGCGTTATCGCTCATTAAAGGGCTTACCGCCCTTCAATATTCGAATTCAGCCTTATTCCATTTAGGGTTAACCTCCTTGTTCCATTAGAATTCGCATGTGAGTATTCAAAATATCCGTCATTTTGGTGATCCGGTGCTGACTACCCGGGCGGCCGAAGTGAGCGTTTTTGATAAAGAATTGCGGAACTTAGTAGCTGATTTAACAGAAACTATGCACGATGCTCCCGGTGCCGGATTAGCCGCGCCGCAAATTGGCGTATCGCTGCGAGTATTCGTTTGGGATATTGATGATGAACCCGGGCATTTGATTAATCCAGTACTGGATTTGAGTTCGGAGCTTCAAGAAGGCGAGGAGGGATGTTTGAGTTTTCCCGGGTTGCTTTACGAAACACCGCGCGCCTTTAGAGCGGTCGCAAAAGGTATGAATATGCACGGGGAGCCAGTTCTAATCGAGGGTAGTGAACTTCTAGCGCGAGTATTGCAACACGAAACGGATCATTTGGATGGGATAGTTTTCATTGATCGCTTGTCGGCCGAAACGCGCAAACAAGCCATGCGAGATATTCGGGAATCCGATTGGTTTAACGAGAGTTCAAATTCGGGAAACCTAATCCAGTTCAAAGTAAGCCCTCACAAGACCAATGGGCTGGGTATGTAACCCGTGCAAATTTCAGTTGCCTCCTCTTCGTTAGTCTCAATCCCTGTCATCGAAGGGATTCTCGCCAGCGAACATAGCCTGGGCTCGATCATTACCAACCCGGATAAAGAGACTGGACGGGGTCAAAAAATTGTTCCAAATGAGTTGGCGGCTTGGGCCACTGAAAAAGGTTTAGAAATTGCAAAACCAGCTGATACATCTGAACTAAATCGACACTTACTAAGCGCCCAACCACAATTAATAGTTACGGTGGCTTACGGGCGCATAATTCCGGTTGAGTTATTACATGGGCCGCGATTTGGTTGGATCAATGTGCATTTTTCGATTCTGCCGAAATTCCGTGGTGCAGCTCCAGTGCAATGGGCAATTTTGAATGGCGAAACAACTACTGGTTACACAATATTTAAATTAGATAAGGGTATGGACACTGGTCCGGTTTACCTAAGCAAAGAGGTTGATATTGGCCCTGATGACACGACGCCCATTCTTCTTGATAAGTTGGCTCGGCTTGCCGCACCTGATGTGCTGGAATTGGTCAACGTCATCGGTAAGACTAAAGCGACGCCGCAACCGCTCTCTGGCGCAACTTACGCTCCTAAAATTTCCAAGGAGCTGGCTCATTTGAATTGGGGTGCACCAGCCGAAGAGATTTTGCGCCGCGGTCGAGCGCTAGAAGACAATCCAGGTATCTGGACTACTTTCAATGGCGAACGGATTTCTCTCTTCGGCCTTAGTGAATCTCTTGTCCCTAACTCGCTTCAAATTCCCGGTGAAATTGAACTTGTCAGTGGTGAACTTTTGATTCGAACATCCGACAGCGTGTTATCGGTTGCGCAAGTCATTCCCGCCGGAAAGAAACGGATGTCAGCTGCTGATTTTGCTAGAGGTGCAAGATTAGAAAAGGGATCTAAATTTGAATAATGGTGAGCGGGGACGATCAGGGGGCAAGCCAAAGCCTGATGCTTCTCGATTACTAGCGCTAGATCTGATCTCGCAAGTGAATCGCGAGGGTGCCTTTGCAAATATTCGATTACCCGAACTCCTGCGAGCGAGTGAACTTGAACAACGCGACCGCGCCTTTGTCACAGAGCTTGCCTATGGAACGTTGCGTATGCAGGGTAAACATGACTTCGCAATCCGGGCGAAAATAGATCGACCGTTTGAAGAGTTAGATCCAAAAATTGTTGACCTACTTCGAATGGGTATACATCAGATTTTTGAAATGCGCGTCCCGGTACATGCCGCCGTGAGTGAAACAGTTGAGTTGGCTCGAAAGGTAGTGGGGGAGTCCAAAGGTTCCTATGTCAATGCGTTGTTGCGCAGTATTAGTTCCGATGAGAGTATCTATGAAAAATTGGCTAGCGACCCTGCCGTCTCGGATTTAACAAAGTTGAGCGTTCTGTATTCACATCCAGAGTGGATTATCAGCGCTTTTCATGATCAACTGCGAGACTGGGACGCCGTTAAAGAATTGCTACAGGCAAATAACACACCGGCCAAACCGAATATCGTGGTTTGGCCCGGAAAATCTACCGTCTCTGAAATATTGGAAATTGGTGGAACCGCACTTGAGTTAAGCAGTTATGGTGTTCTTTCGGATCACTTGCCAAATGAATACCCAGCGATAAAAGATAAGCGAGCAGGCATTCAGGACGTTGGCTCTCAACTGGTCACAGAAATCTTTTATGCTACTAGAACCCTTGGGAGTTCGCAGCATTGGTTAGATCTTTGCGCCGGGCCAGGTGGTAAAGCAGCTTTGTTATACAACTTACTTTTAACTGACGGTAGTAATTCAGATTTTCTAGCCAACGAGCCAGCCGCACATCGAGCCGAGTTAGTTGCAAGAGTAATTCCGCGCGATCACATAGTTGAGTTAGATGGTCGGGACAATAAGAGCTTTGGCAGAAAGTTTGATCGAATTTTGATCGATGCTCCTTGTACGGGTCTGGGCGCGTTGCGCCGCCGTCCCGAAGCAAGATGGCGTAAGACTCTGGCGGATCTCAAAGAGCTTGTACCCCTTCAACGCGCCCTGATAGATAGCGCTTATGAAATGCTCGAGCCGGGAGGCGTAATTGGTTATGCAACGTGTTCCCCTCACCTTGCCGAAACAACGGCACAAGTTTTGGACGCTCAACATAGGCATAAAGATTTAGAGGTTCTAGATATCTCCAGTACCTCACCAAGAGGCGCTACGGGAGTTAAATCAGATGGCACGCTACAACTTTGGACGCACTTAAACCAGAGCGATGCTATGTTTCTTGCGCTTCTTCGGAAACCAATTTAGGGGGCGATGTGATTCGGATTTGTCCGAGCATTTTGAACGTTGAGCGAGCTAGTTTGCGCCAGACCGTTGCATCGATCGAATCCGAGGCTGATTTATTGCATTTGGATGTAATGGATAATTTATTTGTACCGAATCAAACTTTCTCGTTTGCCGAATCAGAAACAATAATTAAAGAGACAAATCTCCCAGTAGATGTACATTTGATGATCATCGACCCGGACGAACAGGCTTATAAATATGCGCAAGCTGGTGCTGCCAGCGTTACTTTCCATCTAGAGGCGAGTCGAAATCCTGTTCAAACCATCGAAGCTATAAAGAGTTATGGCGCACGAGTTGGGATAGCTTTAAAGCCAGCGACTGGATTTGCAGAACTCGCGCCGTTACTTGAATTTATCGATATGGCACTAATTATGACCGTTGAACCTGGATTTGGCGGTCAATCGTTTATGCAAGAGATGATGGGAAAAGTTGAGCTTGCCCGCAAAGAGATAGACTCCCGCCATTTTCAAGATATCTGGTTGCAGGTAGATGGTGGAATTTCGCTAGAAACAATAGTTATTGCGCGTGCGGCAGGGGCCGACACATTCGTGGCTGGAAATGCGGTATTCAAGGCTTCCAACCCAGTGGAGACAATAGATCTATTGCGCAGCACCGCCGCAGGTTACTAGGGTAAAATTTCAGCATGAAGCGTTTTGAAGAGTTGTGGAACGAACTGGAAGAAACTGCAAAGACGCGACCGGAAAATTCAAAAACGGTGGTGGCCCTAGATGCAGGAATTCACGCCATTGGCAAAAAGATTATCGAAGAAGCTGGTGAGGTTTGGATCGCAGCCGAATATCAGGATGATGACCAATTGGCGTTGGAGATCAGTCAACTGCTTTACCATCTACAAGTTTTGATGTTGGCTCGTGGATTATCACTGGATGACGTTTATAGAACGCTTTGAGTACGGGAAATAAACTAGAGATCGGGATGAAGTGACACTTAGAATCGCAGTTCCAAACAAGGGTTCATTAGCAGATAGTTCAGCGCAGATGTTGCGTGAGGCTGGTTATCGACAACGGATAGATCAACGTGATCTCACACTTCTTGATCCAGATAATGACGTGGAATTTTATTATTTGCGACCACGCGATATCGCCGTTTACGTTGGCAGTGGCGAACTTGAAGCTGGTATTACTGGACGCGATTTATTGATAGATAGTGCGGCTCCTGCATCTGAAATTTCGGCCCTAGATTTTGGTAAAAGTACTTTTCGTTTTGCTGGCCCCGCGAACGCAAAATACGAAGAGAAGGACCTTTCCGGAAAAAGAATTGCAACCGCCTACCCTGGACTTTTGGAGCAGTACTTAAAGAAGGCCGGCGTAGCAGCCGAGATAGTTCGACTCGATGGTGCTGTTGAAAGCTCAATCCGATTAGGCGTGGCCGATGTTATAGCCGATGTGGTTTCTACTGGTGGAACACTTCGAGCTGCTGGGTTGTCAATTTTTGGGGGAGTTTTATTGCAGAGTGAGGCGATTCTGATCGAACGAACCGGAACCTCACGGAATAAGGCAGTTGAAACTTTAATGAGGCGGTTAACTGGCGTTGTGATTGCGCGCCAATATGTTCTAGTTGATTACGATGTTAAGTCCTCTGACCTGGAGCGCGCTTGCCAATTGACTCCAGGCATTGAATCTCCAACCATCTCACCTCTACAAAAGAGTGACTGGAATGCGGTTCGCGCCATGGTGAAACGTTCAGATGTAAATCGAATTATGGACGAACTGTGGGAGGTTGGAGCTCGTGGAATTCTAGTTACCGACATCCACGCCTGCCGACTCTGAGAGAAGTTCGCTAATTCTTAACTGAATCTGCCTGAACAATCTCATCTCGGGTAATGCCCATTAAATAAAGCACCGTATCCAAATAGGGTGAATTTATTGAACTATCTGCTGCGGCTTTTACCGCAGGTTTTGCATTGAAAGCAATACCTAAACCAGCAACTTCCAACATACCTAAATCGTTTGCGCCATCACCAATAGCAATTGTTTGATTCAACGCCACGCCTTCTTGCTCGGCAAATTTCTTCAGCGCCGCGGCCTTGGCATCACGGTCAATTAATTGGCCAGTTGTTCGACCGGTTAATTTACCGCCTGCAATCTCGAGAGTATTGGCTTGATAGAAATCTATCTTCAACTCTTTTAGCAGTGGTTCAATTACATTTAGGAAGCCACCGGAAACTACCCCCACTTTATGACCCAGGCGATGCAAAGTACGTATGAGTGTTCGCGCACCAGGCGTAAGAGTGATTTCCGATGCAACTTGGTGAAGGATTGATTCATCAAGATTTGCAAGCAGTGCAACACGTTCAGTCAATGATTCTTTGAAATCAAGTTCGCCAGCCATTGCTCGCGTAGTGATTTTTGAGACGGCTTCGCCAACCCCAGCCTTGATTGCAAGGAGATCGATCACCTCTTCTTGAATGAGTGTTGAATCCATATCTAGCAAGACGATCCGCTTTGCCCGCCTGGTTAGGCCACTTTGCTCAACTGCGATATCGATTCCATGCGCACTAGCAACTTCTGCCAGCTCGCGTTGGATTGCCTTCAGATCAGTGGCATCGCCTGGTATGGAGATATCTAATTCAATTGCCGTTAATGGGTATGAGGCTGTTCTGCGAATGCGCTCGATATTTCCTCGGCGCTGGGCAATTTTTGCCGCGATTGCCGCGATACCAGCAGGTTTAAGTTCCGATGAAAGAACAACCACATGAAGGTTGGTTACCGCGAGGGCTGGCTCCGCCAAAGGCTTACTGTCTTGAAAATCAATTGCAACATCAAGGCCCAGTTTTTCGAAAGTTTCGACTAAATCATCCGAAATAGATTTTGCATGCGCCTGATCTAGTGAAATCAGGCAGGTTAAAATTAATCGCCCGCGGATTACGACCTGTTCGATATCTAAAATCCCAATTTGGAAAGGCGAAAGCGTACTAAAGAGCGCCTCGGTAACCCCAGGCGAATCATTTCCTGATACGAGAATTAATCCGGTATCTCGCGGGCTTCGAGCTTTTTGCACATTACCTAGATTCTGCGAATTCATAAGGCAAGATTATCGCCTCCTAAGCGTTAGTTGATCACAATTTAAGGCTAGTAAAGGTATCTTTACACCCGTGGCCGAAGTTATTGATCTTGAAAGCGTTTCCGTTTCTAGAGGCGGGAAGAAAATCTTGGGTCCAATTTCTTGGACGGTAAATGAAGGAGAGCGCTGGGTCATCCTTGGGCCAAATGGTGCCGGTAAAACTACTTTATTCGCGCTGTGCGCTACCCACATGCACCCGACAACTGGAAGTGCGCGCGTACTCGGCGCAACACTGGGGCAAGTTGATGTATTTGAACTTCGACCAAGAATTGGCTTAATGGGACCGTCGATAAATACTGCCTTGCCGGAGGATGAAACTGTTCTCGATGTTGTACTTACGGCCGCCTACGCAATTCTTGGACGATGGCAAGAGCCGTATGAACTTTGGGATGAATCACGGGCCCAAGCTCTCTTGACGACGCTCGGTGTTCGCGAACTGGCAACTAGGAAATATTTCACCTTAAGCGATGGTGAGAAAAAACGGGCGCTGATTGCGAGGGCGCTGATGGCGGATCCCGAATTACTTCTATTGGATGAACCAACAGCAGGCCTTGATTTGGGAGGTCGCGAAGATCTTTTGAAGCGATTTGATGCACTTGCTGCAGATCCGAAATCTCCAGCGACGCTCATGATTACGCACCATATTGAAGAAATTCCAGCAGGTTCAACGCATGCTCTGCTGCTTAAAAATGGCGAAGTTATTGCACAGGGCGAGATCGCCACTGTGATAAGTGCTGAAAATTTGAGCAAAGCTTATGACATGGCGATAAGTGTCGGGGTTCTTAACAACCGGTATACGGCAACCGCTATTCATTGATGCATGATTATTTTCTGCCAGAACCGTGGCAAACCGTATTACCGAATTTGCAAGAAAAAATTAACGATGTCATGGCCAACTTGGATAACTCTTCGATTATCCCAGGGAAACATTTAGTACTGCGAGCATTCGAATTAGCTCCCAGTGATGTCAAAGTGGTGATTGTAGGTCAAGATCCGTATCCAAATGCTGAGCATGCGTGTGGTCTGGCATTTAGCGTTCCAAAAGCTGTACGCAAACTTCCACCGACTTTAGTAAATATTCGCAAGGAATTGGCCTCCGATCTGGGTATTAAAATTTCAGAGACGGGGGATTTATCGGCATGGGCCGAGCGCGGTGTGATGCTTTTGAATCGGACGCTAACAACGCTACCCGGTGAAAGCTTGGCACATATTTCGGCCGGTTGGGATAGCGTAACTAGAGAAGTGTTATCTTTTTTGGCGAAAAAGCCAGTGATATTCCTTCTTTGGGGAAAGCGAGCGCAGGAGTTATCTTCAATTATTCCAGTTGAACAGCAGATTCTCGGAGTTCATCCGAGTCCGCTTTCGGCCTACCGCGGATTTTTTGGATCTAAACCGTTTAGTGAAGTTAATTCTAAATTGGTGAAAATGGGTCTTAGCCCTATCGATTGGATAATTTAGCTACTAGGTTCAAGTTCGTTGCAATCGAATTACCAATTAACAGTGCAAACATCGCGGTACCGATACCAAGGCGCCCACCCAAGGCCCAACCGACAAGGAGTGCGGTTACTTCAATAAGTAAGCGCACGCGGCCGACTCGTACTCCGGTCCGTCGATGCAGTGCGGTCATCAAACCATCTCTCGGCCCAGGTCCCAGGCCACACGTGATGTAGAAAGCAGTCCCCGCTCCAACCAAACTAATTCCACCTAAAACATAGAGAAGTTGAATTGGGAGATTGTTATCCACTTTTGGAATGTGATCTACTCCGACTTGAATCATCGTTGCTATGACGAGAATGTTCATAAGTGTTCCAAAACCTGGGCGCTCTTTCAACGGCCACCAGAAAATCAAAACGGCGGCACTGATGGCAAATGTTGCCTGTCCAATCGAGAGCGGAGAATGGCGAGAAATTCCCTGTGCCAAAACTGACCAGGGCGCGTTTCCAATATGGGATTGGATTAGTAGTGAATCACCTAGTCCGAAGATTGCTAGACCAAAGAATAAAACCAAAACACGAGGAATTGAAAGATCCCAACGACCATTCCCAGTCCAAGGCATCTGCGGAATTGTGCGAGCGGGTTTCAAAAAATGAATGATTCGATCTTGAAAGCGCGGTGAAAGCATTAGGTGAAGATACCCTGAAGTGGCCCAGTATTGGTAAAGTCTGCGAGTGTTCATAGGCCTAGGAACGTTAATCAATGTACTTTGCATCATTGCAGGGTCTGGCCTCGGACTTCTGGCCGGTTCTAAATTCAAAGAACGGACCAGAGAATTAATCACTACCGTTCTTGGATTTGTTACCTTAATGGTTGCCGCCGACTCCATTAAAGCACTTTGGAATTCCGGATTGGTTTCTAAACTCCCAACAGGCGGAGCCTTGCTGACTGTCCTTGCCTCACTTTTGCTCGGCGCACTTGTTGGCTCGCGATTGCGAATCGAAGAACGCCTGGAGAGATTTGGTTTTCGCCTAAAAAATAGATTTGACGCTAATGGGTCGACACCTTTCGTAGATGGTTTTGTAAGTGCTTCATTGCTTTTTGTGATCGGACCAATGGCAATTCTTGGTTCGATTAGCGACGGTATGCGCACTGGTATTACGCAGCTCGTCTTAAAAAGTATCTTGGACGGAATCACCTCAATCGCCTTTGCTGCAACACTTGGTTGGGGAGTAGCGGTCTCGGCTCTGCCGGTGGGTATTTATCAATTGGCTTGGACTGGCATCGGATTCGCGTTAGGAGCAATCCTTACTTCCTATCAAGTTCTAGCGATCACGGCGACCGGTGGTATTTTGTTGTTGGGAATCGCCTTGCGCCTTTTGAAAATAAAAATAGTGCCAGTTGCAGATTTGCTACCAGCACTATTTTTCGCGCCTCTTATCGCGGCGTTAGTACATTTATTTCACTAATTCACCTGACCTGATATTCCGTTAGAACTTGGTTGCTTCAATAACGAAACGGTACTTAACATCGCTTTTGACAGTGCGCTCGTAGGCTTCGTTGATGTAAGAAGGCTCGATAACTTCGACATCACTCACGATATTATGCTCGCCACAGAAATCAAGCATCTCTTGAAGTTCAGGCATACCACCAATCATTGATCCAGCTAACGAACGGCGCTTTCCCAATAAAGTTCCGGCATTTACTGCGTAAGGCTTTCCTGGCAAACCAATGAGAACTAACGTTCCATCAAGTTTTAGCAGATTCAAATAAAGTTCAACATCAATATCCGCCGAAACAGTATTTAGAATAAGGTCGTAGTCACTCGCAAGGTTTTTAGACCAGCCTTCTTCATTTGTTGAAATAAAGTGATGTGCTCCCATAGCCTTCGCATCGCCCGCTTTAGAAGGCGAGTGAGAGAAGACAGTTACATCGGCGCCAAGTGCGACTGCAAACTTTGTCCCCATGTGACCCAAGCCGCCAAGTCCAATCACGCCGACTTTCTTACCCTTTTGGGCTTTCCAATTGCGAAGTGGCGAGTAGAGGGTAATTCCGGCGCAAAGCAACGGAGCGACACCTGAAAGATCTAAGTTTGACGGAATAGTTACGGCATATTTTTCGTCAATCACAAATTTGTTACTGTAACCACCCATGGCAACAGTTTTTCCATCGCGCTCGTAACCGTTGTATGTGCCGGTCATACCTTCATCGCAATATTGCTGTAGGCCAGCTTGGCAAGGACCACATTTGCGGCATGAATCTACGAAAACACCAACGCCAATACGATCTCCAACTTTAAATTTACTTACATTGCTTCCAACCTCGGTGACGACGCCGGCGATTTCATGTCCCGGAACCATTGGAAAAATTGCTGGACCCCATTCTTCGCGAGCCTGATGAATATCGGAGTGACAGATACCTGCATAGTGAATATCCAAGGCAACATCATTTGTACCCAATTCGCGACGTTCAAAGGCGAAAGGTTCTAACGGAGCACTTGCTGATAAAACGGCGTAACCCTTGGTTTTCATGTTTCTCCTGGTTTCTTAGGATCTAATTGTTGTTGAATGGTAGTGGATCAGGTACCGCAGCGCGTGATGACCTGGATGTTACCTTGCGCATATGGTGGCGTCGGCAGAGCACCTCATAAGCAATCTCATCGTTATTGGAAACATCTCCAACAACCACCTGTTCTCCTTCAGTCACCATGACACCACCTGCGGTTCGAGCGTTATGGGTGGCTCTTCGACCACACCAGCAGAGTGCTTCTACTTGAAGTGTCTGAACTCGATCAGCTAGTTCAACAAGCCTTGCCGAACCCGGGAATAGTGCGGTTCGAAAATCTGTAAGAATTCCAAAAGCGTAAACATCAATGCTGAGGCCATCGACGATTAGAGCCAACTGTTCGATTTGACTCGCGTTATAGAACTGCGCCTCATCGCAGATGATGAAATCAATACGTTCACCATGCGAAAGTTTTTCGACTACATACCGATGAATTTCCAATTCGGGATCAACTTCAATCGCCTTTGTTTGGAGGCCCAAGCGGGAAGAGATCTGGCCACGCCCAGCACGATCTTTATTTGTAAAGATAAGTCCAGTGCGGCCGCGGCTTTGATGATTGTGGGCAGTTTGGAGTGCAAGAGTGGATTTACCGCTGTCCATAGTTCCGCAGTAATAGATCAGCTCTGCCACATTTTCCCTATCCGCTTGAATGAAGATTAGATCGAATCGGTTGTAACACTACTAAAAAAATCTAAACGTGTCCGAGAGGGGACTTGAACCCCTAATCCCTTGCGAGAACTAACACCTCAAGCTAGCGCGTCTGCCAATTCCGCCACCCGGACGAGGTAATTTTTCCTTCTGTCTTCTTCTGTACTACCAGGACGTAGGGTATCAAGTGCCGAGGGAACGGCACAATCTGCCGGATTTTGAGGCAAGATATGCACATGAGTGAAATCGATTTAAACCTTCTTGAAGAGGATTGCATCAAGATGTGTCAGGAATTGATTCAGATTCCCAGCGTAAATTACGGCGAGGGCCGAGGTGACGAAAAGGCAGTAGCAGATTACGTCGCTGCAAAACTCGCTGAAGTTGGCATAGTTAGCGAGCTAATTGTGACCGGGGAAAATCGAGTTAATGTGGTTGCAAAAATCGAAGGAAGTAACGCAGAGCGTCCCGGCCTGGTTTTGCACGGTCACCTAGATGTTGTCCCAGTAAATGCTGCCGATTGGTCGGTAGACCCGTTCGGTGGAATTATCAAAGATGGATATATCTGGGGCCGCGGCGCGGTAGATATGAAAGACATGGACGCAATGATTTTGGCGGTGGCAAGAGCCTGGAAGCGTGCCGGATTTGTTCCAGAAAGAAATATTCTGCTCGTATTTTTTGCTGATGAAGAAGCGGGTAGTGAATATGGCTCGCGTTGGTTGGTAAAGAATAGACCTGAGATTTTTTCCGGCTACACCGAAGCGGTCTCGGAAGTGGGTGGATTCTCGGTCACCTTAGACACGGGGGATCGACTCTATTTCGTCGAAGGAGCGCAAAAGGGAATTAACTGGTTGAAGTTGACCGCAAATGGCTCTGCTGGACATGGTTCGTTTATCAACAAAGAAAATGCCATTACAAAACTGAGTAACGCAGTGGCGCGAATTGGTTCGCACGAGTGGCCACAGATAGAAACAAAGACCGGCGCAAAATTTTTTAAGAAAATCGCGGAACTTACTGGAAACACTTATGACGCGAATAATGTGCGACCATTGTTAAAACATATTGGCGGTGCTGCTCGGATGATGGGTGCAACGATTCAAAATACTTCAAATCCAACTATGTTAGAGGCAGGTTATAAGGCGAATGTAATTCCCCAAACCGCAAGCGCGGTCGTCGATGGACGTTTCCTACCTGGATATGAAGAAGATCTTCTAAATACCGTTAAAGCACTTGCTGGACCAGATATTGATATCGAAGTTCTCGTTCGGGATAAGGCGTTAGAAGTTGAATTCTCCGGGCCATTAGTTGATGCGATGTGTTCTGCTATTGCGCAGTTTGACCCTGAAGGGATCCCGGTACCGTATTTAATGAGTGGTGGTACTGATAATAAAGCGCTCTCAGATTTGGGAATAATTGGTTACGGTTTTAGCCCGGTCAAGTTGCCGCCAGACCTCGATTTCTTTGCGCTCTTTCATGGCGTGGACGAGCGAATTCCAGTAGATGGTTTGAAATTTGGCGTGAAAGTTCTAAATTCGTTTCTACAAAATTGTTAATTCAGAATATTTAATTTCGAGTATTTAATTAATAGCGGAAACTTCGTCCAAGGCTATTCGAACCTGATCTGGCAGGACTATCTCTTCAACGGTAAGAATTCCCCGTAGCTGGGCAGCGGTGCGTGCCCCGACTATTGCACTGGTGACTCCGAATCCATCTCGAACCCAAGAGAGTGCAACTTCGATCGGTGAATAACCAAGGCCTTCACTTGCAACGCATACTGCGTCAACAATTCTGCGGGAGTTCTCGCCTAAATAGGGAGATACAAATCCGGAGAAATGCGGGCTAGCCCCGCGGGAGTCTGACGGCGAACCGTTCCTATATTTCCCAGTTAGGACGCCACGACCAAGAGGTGACCAGGCGAGAATTCCGATATTCATCTCCAAAGCCGCTGGCATAACTTCCGATTCGATCTCACGGTTTAACAACGAATATTCACTCTGTTGGGAAATTATTGGGGCCTTTCCGAAGAATGGATTTTGCAGAGTTGCCGATCTCGCTAATTGCCAGCCGCTGAAATTCGAAACGCCTACGTAACGGGTCCGACCTGATGAAACTGCCTGATCAATCGCAGAAAGCGTCTCTTCAAGTGGAACCAACGGATCCCAGGTGTGAATCTGCCAAAGATCTATATGGTCGACGCCCAATCTGGCAAGGGATTTATCGAGGTCATTAAGAAGGTTGCCGCGTGAGTTATTTACCGAACGTTCGCCATTTGTGAATGAAATGCCGGCTTTAGTTGCGAGAATAATTTCATCGCGATTGGCGAGCGTTCCGATAAATCCACCCAGAACGCGCTCTGAATCACCATCGCCATAAACCGCTGCGGTATCTATTAGGTTGCCACCGGCCTCAAGGAAAGTTTTAAGCTGATCGGCCGCTTCGTGTTCATCAGTATCTCGGCCCCATGTCATGGTTCCGAGAGCCAATCTTGAAACGCGAAGACCCGAGTTGCCCAGCGTCCTTTTCTCCATGACCTGACCCTAGCAAGCGCCTCACGTAATAATCGGTAACCTTGCCCTGTGCGCGCCCCAAGTGAAATTTACCTGATTCGACATGGTCATTCGACGGCTAATTTAAAGAACGTTTTGGCTGGCCGTGTTGGTTCCGTTCATCTATCGCCAAAAGGCGTGGATCAAGTTGAAAAGTTAGCCCGCAGATTAAGTGGGATTGAATTCTCAAGATTCGTAAGCAGTCCACTCGATCGTTGCCTGGAAACGATCGGACCAGTTGCGGCCCCGCGCGCAAAATCAGTTATAGAGAAGAACGAAGCATTTTTGGAGATGGATTACGGGTCCTGGTCTGGTAAAAAATTAGCTCTTCTTTCTCGCAAAAGCCTTTGGAAATCCATTCAAGGATCCCCAAGTACAGTCCGTTTTCCAGAGGGCGAAAGTTTCAGTGAGATGAGCACCAGAGTTAATGAGGGTTTGTTCGCTTTGGCACAACCCGGAAAACGTATTGCAATTTGTACTCACGGAGATGTGATCAAAGTTCTACTTTCTAATATCTTAGGAATGCACCTTGATACTTTTCAAAGAATTAATGTGGATCCAGCTTCGATTTCTATCGTGCAGATTGGCATCTCGGGAAATCGAGTTTTGTTGCTGAACGATACGAGCCATCTTGCCGCTGGAAAATCTGCTGCTACCAAGGCAGTTTTGGGTGGCGGAAGTGGATAACCCAATTGTCTACGAACACGAATACGTAGATCGATTCATAGCTGGAACTGTTGGACCACCAGGAGAACGAGCCTTTTTCTTGCAAGTTTCTTCACCCGTGGG
>Ga0304729_1001285_pt1 | contig 16862 bp, 12 predicted proteins | sample C_131016_MF_Meta_FD_190475 | JGI IMG/M metagenome (GOLD analysis project Ga0304729, IMG submission 190475) | Freshwater microbial communities from Lake Croche, Canada to study carbon cycling - C_131016_MF_MetaG (v2) (version 2) | ecosystem: Environmental > Aquatic > Freshwater > Lake | place... | reverse complement strand
GCGCTTGACTAATAAAATGAAATCACTTGCTCTAGCAGAACGCCAATATTCCTTGCCATCCTTTTTATCCATCACTTGGCGTGTCGCTATCACATGATGAATCAAGCGACTAACTTGTTTACCCTCTTCGTAGCGCTGTTGCACATCAATCGTTTGGCTTGCATCTTTAATGGCGTTATCAAACGCAGTCCCTGATCGTTCTGGCTGCTCCTTCTCAATCCGCTCAATGAGCGGCAGCAATTGCGCCTCACCCTCCGCCGCATAAGCTTCTTCTGGAAGGCCCTCTAGTACAGGTTTCCAGGCAGTTTTCTGTTCAGAATATTGATAACTATCAGGTAAAGTGCCGGCCAAGAACACCTCATTTACCATATTATTAATGGCAGGTGCATTTCTGCGAGTTTTATTCTGTGACAAAGCCTTGGCATTTAACTTGTTCACCAGAAAATCTCTAGCGCTATCAAATAGTCTTGGATCAGCACGGCGGAAACGATAAATCGATTGCTTAGGATCACCCACAATAAAGATGCTTGGCATTGAACCATCATCACCATAGCCATCCAACCAGGAGCGTAATATTTGCCATTGCAATGGGTTCGTATCCTGAAACTCATCCATCAGAATATGTTTGTACTTAGCGTCTAGACGTGCCTGCAAATAAGATGCATTGGCAGAGCTTGCCATTAATTGGCTGACACCGATTTCTAAATCATCAAAGTCGCGTACACGCATAGACTCTTTAGTTTTTTCCATATGGCCTAGCATTGCTTGGCTCATGGCGAACCAAGCCGCATTAAGATCATGTATGAGCTGTTCGCTTTGCCATTTAAACAAGGCTTCGTAGGCTTGCACCCAATCATTTCGAATTGCAGTAATTTGTGCGGAATCTTCACCCATTTTATTAAGGTACTTGAGCATCGGGGCAGAAGTCTTGGCGATATCCGCTAAAGGGGTGCGCGTTTGCGTTAAGAAGTAAGCCTCCAGCTTGTCCGCAATATCCATTACGGCTCCGCCTGCAGAATGATGTGCCATCACATCCTCAAGGTAAGAGGCTTTGCCTATTTGAGTTGGTGTGCCATTACTAAAGCACTTATAAATAATCTCTAGATTGGCTTTTGTTTGGGGTTGCTGCCAAAATACTTCTAACGGATTTGGCGTTCCCAAGCACGGAAGAATCTTATCTAAATATTGAATGGGTTCGATACCTTGCGCCTTGCAAGTTTCTTGGAAGAATGTCCATGCACCTCTTTGCTTAAAGAGGCTGTAATTACCCATCAAGAACTTTTGAGTTTCGCTCGCACCAAATTCTGCTAGAAGTACGTCATAGTGCTTTTTGAGATCTGCAGGAAGATCGCCCCACCAATCTTGCATGCATTCTTCTTGTAGGCGCTTGGCATCTTCTCTCAGATTAAAGCCTGGTTGGACTTCTGCTGACACAGGCGCTGCGCCCAGTAAGCGCCCAAACCAACCATGGAAGGTATCAATAACGATGGCCTGGGGGCTTGATAAGACTTTGATATACAGAGCCCGTGCTTGAGGCAGTAAGCTCTTAGCCTCTTCTTTTGTCAAACCTCTAACGTGTAACTCATGTATGAGCGTATTGTCATCGGCAGTAGAAAATTCCTCTAGCAAGCCATAGAGGCGATCACGCATTTCTTGCGCGGCTTTACGTGTAAAAGTAAGGGCTAAGATTTCTTGTGGTTTTGCTCCGGCTAACAATAGCCTGATCATGCGGGCTACCAATAACCAAGTCTTTCCGCTGCCTGCACAGGCAGAAACAATCACTGATCTTTCAGGATTGCAGGCTAAGGGGTAATCGAACTCTTCGTTCACCACATCCCCTTTCTGCATACGCCTCTCGCTTCGCAGTACTGACATATACTGTCAGGTGCAAATGCTCGCATGGGTTTACGAGCCCATAAGCTATTAAGGTCTTTCTCAATCTGCTCAGAAAATTGAGCCATCGCATTTGGCATGTCTTCTATCGCATGTGCCCGGATATTCTTATCCTCACCTTTATCAAGCTCTGCTTTGAGCGTAATCCACTGCGCTTGACCTACTGTCCGCCCGGGTAGGTGGGCTGCAATTGCACTCTCATCAGCTGCGCGAGCATAGATTAAGAGCTGTGGATCATCCAAGATATTCTCGGAACGATCCACAATCTTTTTCATCTTCTGATTTTTATAGTCAATCACTGCTGCTGCAGTACTGTCGGAATCATGAATATCAAATCGATCAGCACGCCCTGCAATACGGATATCTCTTTGTACCCCATCAGGATCAGTCAAGCTTAATATAAAACCAATCGGTAGCTCTGCATCGTGATAACGCCATCCTTGATTTTCTCTTTCGATCTGCCAATCAATAAAACTCGGGATTTGTTTTTGCCAATCCCTCAGAGTTCCTAAGACTCTGGCATCCCCAGCAATTAAGCGCTCAAACTCTTTTTCTGAGCACTGCATTAAGTGATCGATCATCCACTGACGTCGTGCCGCAATGCCTTGGTGTATTGGTGCATGCGACTTCGCTTCTTCGGTCTTGAGTGCCTGAAAAAAGGTTTTGAGAAGTGCATGCAATGTTTGCCCCGCTAAGGATGCATCAAATCCCTCATCAAATTCTTTTACCTTACGCAATCCTAATAAGCTGCTAACGTAATAACGATAAGGACAATCGCGTAAAGCCTTATAGGCACTAGGTGAAACTGTCACTGGAATAGCTAAGTTCTGATCAGGCGTACTCACTGACATTGCAATTGGCTGAGATTTTCCTTCATATAACTCTGGCTTCGCATCAATGACTCGCCAGTCTTTTAATTTAGCTTGTAAGCGCTGAATCCAAGCCGATGGCCTCAGAGGCTCTCCACTTTTACTTTTACTCTGCCACAGTAGATCAACATTTTTACAAGACACTAGCAACTGGGAAAGATCTCTCGCTTGCTGGACGTATTGCGCGGCAATCGTGGATGATTTCAGATATCGATTTAGCGTATCTGAGAAAAATAATGGTGGCTCAGAAAAAGCTGGGAGCTGTTGCTCATCACAACCCACTAGAACTACCGCGTCAAATTGACGTAGTCGTGTTGAGCTGAGCGGCAAAATACTGAGGGTTGCTTGTGCCTCTTTACCAACCTCTTCGTAAGATGCCCCTTCGATGACTGTCTTTAGAAGACTTAACCACTCGGGCAACCGCATCTTGAGCTCTTTATAAACGCCACTACTTAAATCAAAGCCTTTTAGCGCTTCGAGGAGTTGCTTACCGGCGGCATCCTTTTCAAGACGCTGGAACATACCTATTTCTTGAAGATTTTTTTCTAAGAGTACATAAGCGCTAGAGCAATCTACCATCGACTGTTGCCAGCCAGTATGCAAGCGCCTAACAAACTTGATGAGATTTATTAACAGCGGATTGGGTGATCCGCCATTGCTTGTAGCATAACTATTGGCTCGCTCTATCGCCATAGTAAATGTTTCCCAACCAGACTTTGCCTGGCTAGCAATCAAAATATCCTCAAGCCGAGCAATCAGGCCAATACATACTTCAGGCGCTTGATTCAAACTGCAGGAAATATCAAAATACGGGTTTTGTAAAAACTCGAGTAAAGCGCTTGCACTAGGGCCCTCTTTAGGGGCACGTATTATTTCTAGATAAATATCAAAGGCTGCTGCAGCTCTGGTGGTTGATAACTTCCAACCAGTTTCATCACGAATTTGCAATGCACTGCCTAAACGACTCAGTAAGGCACGCGCCCGACGCGCTGCTAAACGATCTTGCGCAACTAAAGCAATATTTTTCTTACCAGCAATCAGATGCGACTCAATAGATTTAGTGGCAGCCCAGGCTAATTCTTCAAAACGTCTTGCTGCTAGCAAACGCCAATCAGCCTGTCTATGAGATTGAATATTGCTCTCGATTTGAGAGTCTTCTTGAGAATTGGCGACTGCGATATGGCCATCCACATCCAAACCACAAAGTGCCTCAGGCCATAAGGCAACTGATTGCCAGTCCAGATCTACACGCACTACCGTTGCAAATTGAGCGTAATCTTGAAGGTAAGCATCGATTAACTCTTGATCAATCGGCTTTGGATCAGCAGTCTGTACCCAGATAAATGGGCGTACTGTTGTCCGATCTTTTTCAGCATTGGCTTTTGCCAATTGCATTTGGGCAGCCATCGCTAAATGCTTACGAATGACTGGATCACCTATATTTGTTAAGTAACGCCAGAAGGTTAAGAGTACTGCAGACTCTTCATCCACCACATTGCGTGAAAGCCCAACGTAGGCTTTAGCAACGGCCTGATCTAAAACCAGCTCTACTTTTTTAAGCCATGCTTCGGTATCGAGCGTGTGGGTTTGTAATAAGGCATTTAATTCGCTTTGTAATTGTGGCACGACAACTTCTGATAATGAGTCACAAGCATCAACGACAGCTTGCGCTAATCCCCATGCACCTGCTTCACTCTCTGCTTTAAACCAACTTTGCAATACTTTGTGTTTGCGTAGATTCACAAAGACGGATAACCATCTCTCTAGATCCGTTTGCTTTTTTGGAAACTTCCATGCGCCTGGTGCCGCTTCTAGCCAATCAGTAAAACTAATGACTTGCGGCAAGAAGGCAATGCTGTGAGGAAGATCCTTCGGTCGGTTTTGCTCTAAGGCTGCTCTCACCCCAATCAGCGGTCCAGCAGTACTGAGAACTACTAAGGGGCGTGATCCGGTTTGCACTGCACAATCCCAAATACCTTTGGCCAATTGCCCAAGCGCCTGGCTATTAGGCGTAATTGCCCAAGCTTGTGGCTGCTTTTGCTTTGAAATGGTTGGAAATGGGTGCGGCATTACAGGGGCTGGTTGATTGGTGTTTTAGGGCTTATTTTGAAATTTGGGCAGAATGTTTGGCTTATTGCTAATATAAGCTTTGTAACGCTATAACTAAATAAGGAATTTTCATGAGTGCCGGTATCAAATACGTAACTGACGCCTCTTTCGAACAAGACGTCCTCAAGTCTGACAAACCTGTTCTTCTCGACTTCTGGGCTGAATGGTGTGGTCCTTGCAAAATGATTGGTCCCATCCTGGAAGAGCTCTCCGGTGAGTATGGCGATAAGTTGCAAATCGCAAAAATGAACGTAGATGAGAACCAAGGCGTTCCAGCCCAGTTCAATATTCGTGGCATTCCGACCTTGATCCTATTCAAAAATGGTACTGTGGCTGCTCAAAAAGTAGGCGCTTTGGCCAAATCCCAGTTGTCTGCCTTTATTGATAGTCATCTGTAAATAGTCCTACACCACGGGTTCACCAGCTGAGCCTGTGGTTTTTACCTGCTTCCCCTACTTGCCAGACCCATTTTTTAGTGTAGTATTGCGTTTAACAGTAGTTCAGCGCCTCGCATTTACAAAGCAGAGTGCTCATTTCCAGCAATTACCTCCCCCCATCTTTTAAGTAAATCTCCCAAATTCTGTTTTTCCACATCTGTCTGATTTCAATCACGACAGCAAAACCTCAAAACCAATTTATCTAATCCCTTTTTTCTTTATCAACACCCGAGAACCACATGCAATTAACTGAACTCAAAGTACTCCACGTATCCGCTCTGCTCGAAATGGCAGCTAGCTTGGAGATTGAAAATACACAACGGATGCGCAAACAAGAATTAATGTTTGCCATTTTGAAGAAGCGCGCTAAAGCCGGTGAAATGGTTTTTGGTGACGGTACTTTAGAGGTCTTACCAGATGGCTTTGGTTTCTTGCGCTCTCCTGAAGCCTCTTACATGGCTTCGCCTGATGATATTTATATCTCCCCTGCACAGATCCGCCGCTTTAACCTGCACACGGGTGACAGCGTTGAAGGTGAAGTGCGGACACCAAAAGATGGTGAGCGTTACTTTGCATTAGTTAAAGTCGACAAGATCAACGGTTTGGCTCCAGAGGCCCTCAAGAACCGCATCATGTTTGAGAACTTAACCCCACTGCACCCCAATCGCACAATTTTGTTAGAGCGTGATATCAAGGCAGAAGAGAACTTAACTGGTCGAATCATCGATATGATCTCCCCAATCGGCTTTGGCCAACGGGGTTTGATTGTGTCCTCACCTAAATCCGGTAAGACAGTGATGATGCAGCACATTGCACATGCTATCTCTGCTAATAACCCTGATGCTATCTTGATTGTTCTCTTAGTGGATGAGCGCCCAGAGGAAGTTACTGAGATGCAGCGCTCTGTTCGGGGTGAAGTCGTTGCCTCTACTTTTGATGAGCCAGCAGTACGTCACGTTCAAGTTGCTGAGATGGTGATTGAAAAAGCAAAGCGTTTAGTTGAGATGGGTAAAGATGTCATCATCTTGCTTGACTCCATTACCCGTTTGGCTCGCGCATATAACACCGTGATTCCTTCATCTGGAAAAGTACTTTCTGGTGGTGTGGATGCCAATGCCTTGCAGCGTCCAAAACGCTTCTTCGGTGCGGCCCGTAATATTGAAGAAGGTGGTTCATTAACCATCATCGCTACTGCTCTGATTGAAACTGGTAGCCGCATGGATGACCTTATTTACGAAGAGTTCAAAGGCACCGGCAATATGGAAGTTCACCTTGAGCGTCGCTTGGCTGAGCGTCGCGTTTATCCATCGATTAACCTTAATAAGTCCGGTACCCGCCGCGAGGAATTACTGGTCAAGGCAGAAAACCTCCAGAAAATCTGGGTATTGCGCAAATTGCTAGCTGATATGGATGATATTGAAGCGATGAACTTCATCGTGGATAAGCTCAAATCAACTAAAAACAACGGTGAATTCTTCGACCTCATGCGTCGCGGAGGCTAATTTAAGGGCTCCGGGCTTGTTTTAGGCCCTTTGAGACCCTAAAAATGCGCTTTGTTGTTGATTTCATGGCATAATTTCGCCTTTACTGCTTTTAACTTGGGAAAGTATTTAGGTTCTTTTACTTAAACGGCTACCCGCTCATAGGACTCAAAATGAAACCTGGCATTCACCCCGAATATCGTGAAATCGTCTTTGTAGACGTTTCTAATAACTTCAGCTTCAAGACTCGCTCCACTATGTCTACTAAAGAGACAATCAAGTGGGAAGATGGCAAGGAATATCCATTGTCTAAGATCGAGACTTCATCTGAATCACACCCTTTCTACACTGGCACCCAAAAAATTATGGATACCGCTGGTCGTGTTGAGAAATTCCGTCAGAAATTCGGTACTAAAGCTGTTGCTAAGTCTACCGGTGATGGCGCTGCTAAAACAGCTGAGAAAAAAGCTGCTGCTGCAGAAGCTAAAGCTGCTGCAAAGCCAGCTAAGAAGAAGGCTTAATTCACTTCAATTCGTAGGGTATGTTAAATACCTACTCTACGAGATAATCAAGGCAGCATTTGCTGCCTTTTTTATTTTTTGTTTTTGCTTAAATAGAGTTCATGGTCAAACTTACTGCCGCTGCCACTAAATCCATTCCGCGCGTTATTATTTTTGCGTTGACCTTGGTTTATGGTTTCGTTGGTCTCTTCTTTCGGGATCCATGGAAAAATGAAGACGCCATTGGCTTTGGTGGCATGTGGACTTTATTCCGCGGTAACTCCATTGATTGGATTGTTCCCCATATTGCTGGTCGCGATGTCTCTTTGGGTGCGCCACTGCCCTATTGGATTGGCGCCACCCTTATTAAATTATTTGGATCCTCAATTGGCGCTGCTAATGCTGCGCGCCTGTATTCTGCAATTTGCTTTTTCTCTGCTGCTTTAGCAATTTGGTATGCCACTTATCTTTTAGGTCGTCGTCGTGAAGTACAACCAATGGCACTTGCAGTTGGCGGGCAACCCGATCTGAAGAGCTACGGCATGACCTTAGCGGATGGGGCGCTACTCATCTTCTTAGCTTGCGTTGGCCTAGCTCAACGTGCTCATGAAACCACGCCGATGATGGCTCAACTGATGGGTATTAGTATCGTGCTTTATGGAACCGTGCGTGGCTTAGACAGGCCATGGCAAGGCGGTCTGTGGACTGGTCTTGGTATCACGATTGTTGCCCTCTCGAGTAATCTCACCTTAAGCTTAATCATCGTTAGCTCAACCATCATTGCTGTGTTAGCTAGCAATGCCAAGTTGCGCTTTCGTTGGACACTAACGAGTACTGTTTTAGGCTTGATTGGTTTTGCTCTATGGCCGATCATTTGGTATTGGGCTGATCTTCCAGTACATTTGCGCCACGCTGCACAAGAAGGCTGGCGCAATAGTCCAGAAATGAGTGCCACCCCCTCTATTGAATCGCTTGGCTTTTTAAGTGTGAACTTCTGGGCCTATGCGTGGCCTGTTTGGCCGCTTGCGATCATCTCATTAGTGCACTGGGGTCGTGTAAAAGAATCTGGCGCTTGGCGCGCTCCCCATCTTTGTATTCCACTCAGCTTATTTATTGGTAGCTTAATTTATGTTTTGTTCCGCTTAGAAGCGAATGAACATGATTTGATGATCTTAATTCCGAGTCTAGCCATCATTGCTGCATTTAGCTTGCCTATTTTAAAACGCAGCATGATTAGCTTCATTGATTGGTTCGCAATGTTTAGCTTCACCATCATTGCTATTGCCATTTGGATTATTTGGTTGGCAAAAGTAACCGGCTTCCCACAATCGACTGCTGCAAACTTAAGCCGCTTGCTTCCAGGATTTGAATTTCAATTGAACTTCCTTGCCCTTTTTGTAGCGCTGGTGATTACTGGTGCATGGCTTGCAGTTGTTCGCTGGAGAACCTCTCGCGCCCCCAAAGAAATTTGGCGTTGCCTGATCATCTCTGCATCTGGCACAACCTTAATGTGGGTCCTATTGATGACGCTGTGGCTACCAACCATTAACTATGCTAAAACCTATCGCCAGGTCTCTGCACGTCTTTCACAAGTAGTGCCTACTGATGCTGGCTGTATTAACACGAGCAATATCGGCGATGCCCAGCTTGCCTCTTTTAGCTACTTCACTAAGCTTTCCTTGCGCGATGACTCCAATTGCCCGTGGATGTTGACTCATAATCAATCTGAAGCTAAAGCATATGCAAAGCTCAATAATAAAAAATTACGTTTACTTTGGGAAGACCGTCGCGCGGCTGACCGTGATGAGCGCCTGCGTCTTTACGAAGTAATTCCGGAATAAATAGTGCTGCACTTTAAACTATCGCGCCTGCGCGAGGACGTCCCCGCTTTACTTAAACTTGCTGGCCCACTTCTCATTGGTCAGTTAGCCGTGATTGCATTTGGCGTGCTAGATACTGCCATGACAGCCCGCTACTCTGCCGAAGACTTAGCTGCATTAGCAATGGCCTCAGCAATCTTTATCAGTATTTATGTTGGCCTCACTGGCGTGGTATCCGCCCTCGCACCGATTGCCGGTCAACTCTTTGGCGCTAAACGTTATTCCGAAATCGGTGAAGAAGTAAGGCAGGCTACTTGGCTTGCACTAGGCCTTACTATTCTTGGTTGCTTGATATTGACCAACGCAGATCATGTACTGGCTATCTCACGCCTTAGCCCAGATATCGAAGGTAAAGCAAGGCTGTATCTCAATATTTTGGCTATTGGATTGCCTGCCAGTATGGTGATGCGCGTATTGATGGCTTTACACAATGCCGTATCTCGCCCTGCCGTGATTACTGTTATTCAGCTCATTGGCTTAGCGCTAAAGCTGCCTCTGAACTTACTCTTTATTTATGGTGGCTTTGGTATTGAAGGTATGGGCGGGCCTGGTTGTGCAGTAGCTACCGTAATCATCAACTGGACATGGATGCTATTAACTCTAGGCTTTGTTCTATTTGATCGCTTCTATCAACCCTTCGCGATCTTTGCTCGCTTTAGCATGCCAGATTGGCATCGTATCTGGACGCTATTAAAGCTCGGCATGCCTATTGGCTTTAGCTATTTGATTGAAGTAACTTCATTTACTTTCATGTCACTCTTTATTGCCCGCTTGGGTACTACTGCATTGGCGGGACATCAAATTGTTGCCAATCTGGGTACTGTGATTTACATGGTGCCACTTTCTTTGTCGATTGCGACTATGACTTTAGTATCGCAATCCATTGGGGCTAACAAGCCAGAGCGCGCAGAGGAAATTGGTTGGTCATCAGTATTGTTTACGACTGCTACGTGTATCACCATTGGTGTTGTAGTTTGGGTCTTTAGAATGCAGCTACTAGACTTATACGATCCGCCAGCTGAGGTGAAAGCCTTTTCAATCCCCCTCTTTTTGTTTATTGCCTTCTACCAAGTCTTTGATGCATTGCAAGTAACTGCAGCGTTCATTCTGCGGGCATATCGGATTGCCTTTTGGCCTATGCTGATCTACGCTGGATCCTTGTGGGGTGTAGGCCTTGGGGGCGGCTACCTCTTGGGCTTTAATGTTTTTGGCGATGTGCCCACCTTCTTGCAAGGCGCGAATGGCTTTTGGGCTGGGAATAGTATCAGCCTTGGACTGGCTGCCTGCTTTTTACTCTACCTCTTTAGAAAAACAGCGGAGCGCTATGAAAAAACGCATCCGCCGCTTCAGGTATAGCGCTCTCTTACAGGCTGCTTATTTATAGACTTTTAAAGTAGAAGCATCATCATCGAGACGGCGCTTAAGATTACGCTCATAACCAGCTGATCCTGGATTATTGGTTATGAAATTTTGTGCCGCCAAGTTCTTACGTACATCTTCTGCCAAATCTAAAGATGCTAACTTCATCAACTTTGCTTTACTCGCTTTAAAGTTGTTATCTTTACCATCGATACGCACCTCTTTGCCATCACCAGAGGCAATAAAGGAAGCTACGATTTGATTGGTCTGAGTATCAACCACATTAAAGTCGACAGTCACTTCTAGCGTTACCTGCTGTGAACTGGATTTGGTACCTGGAATATCGTCTACATTATCCATTACTGATACCTCTGCCAAAACACCATAGAGGACATAGTTAGCATCCGCGAAATCGCCCGCCTTGATGCGCTTGACAATGTCAAAGTACTCATCGCCCTGGTTAGGCATGGCTATTGTTGACTTCGCTTGTACAACTTTGTAACCCGATTTGATGAGTAAGCCACGAATAGGATTGGCTAGGTAGCGCAACTCACCATATTCCATCTTGCTCTCATAACCAGACTTCTTAGAGCTTTGCGTTTCTGAATCAGAGCTATTACTAGAGGCTTGAGGATCTACCGGGCTGATCACTGGGGTAGTCGATTTTGGATCAGCTAGATTAGTGAATTTCACTGGGAGTTGTGAAGAATTTGCGCCACCCGTTAAAGCAGAAGCATCTACCTTATCTGCATCAACTTCAATGATCTTCGGAGTAATGATTGAAGTGACATTGTTATTGGTTTTATGACGGGTCTCTTCAATGAAGACTAAGTTCTTGCCTTCTTTTTTGAAATAAATATCTGTTACTGCAATTGACTTAGACTCCGCCTTTAGTGCCTCAGCATCAATCACTGGGTTCTTTGGTGGATCTGCGGGCGACCTACCAACAATAGCCTGCTCTGGCATTGCTGCAGGTGGTTTAGAGGCGCAGCCAGTCAATAAGACCAGACCTACTCCCGCACAAACTAGAAACGTTTTTTTAAGCAATAACATTAATTGACATCCTTCATTAGCGGGTTGCAGTCTTGCGGATCTCTTTTTCATCAGCCCACTCTAGTAAGCCTGATTCATTATTAATGAGATTTAAGTTGAAGACGTAGTAGACATCCTTAACGTCTTTAGTGGTTTTCACAATAGACGCGATGGATCCTTCGATACGATACTGTGCGCCTTGCATATTGCCAGTTTTAGCAATCGTGCTGTTCTTATAAAGACCTGATTGGTTCTGGCGCTTTAATTCATCAGTTTGGTTTTGCATCTCAGTAACACTCACTGCAAAGCGTACTTGACCACTCTTCATGAGCTGAGTACGGATCTTATCGGTGATCACGCGCGTATCAATATATTCAGAGGTCTTATTCTTGACATCCGCTAAAGTCACAATCGGAGCATCCTTGCTACCTGAGATTGCTTTTGATTGCAGTAGTGATCGCGTCATGGCTTCAGCAATGATTTGTAAATCGGTTGAGCCGTAGTTGGCATTGACCGTCTCAACGGCCTTAGCATCGCCATAGCGTACTTGCGGACCTGAGCAAGCTGCCAGCAAAACTGCGGACAGCGCAAATACAGATAAGTGAATAGTTTTAGTGTGCATTTTCATGATCATTCTCAATTAGCTATTAGGTTTACTCTGGGGTTTACTTATATTGATTTAATTCAAAACGAAAATCTGTGGCATCTGGTGTTGGCGCGATACCCATGATAACGGTCGACTGGCCTTTACCAATCGTGACTGGCTTCCAAGCTTCTTCATCGGTCACAGTCATACCATTCTTACCAATCCATTTAAAGCGATAGGAGACGAGGTTTGACTTGCTATCGTTCTGAATGGTTACCTGCGCTGTCAGCACGCCATTGCGCATCAAACTCCGCATATCGGTAATCTGAATACTGTCAGTGTCACCCATACGCACTGTCATATCCTTCATGGAAGGCGTTGAGCTGCAGGCAACTAACGTAATAGCTGCCAATAAGGTCAATAGGTATTTTTTCATTCTCGGTCTTTCCTAATTAAAAAGCTGTTGAAGACTATTCAGTAAATTGGGCCGCTCATCGGGCTTCAACCCATCCATATTACTGCTTGCGGGGCTAGCTGCAGTGATAGGTTCGGGGCTTATAGCTGGGGATGCAGCTATGGGAGCGGTTTCTGGTGGAGCAGCTACCTCATATGGCTTATTACCCCCAAAACTAAACAGTTTCTTAAACCCACTCAACATACCCTCTTTTGGCTTGACCTCTTCGGAAGCCTTAGGCACTGTTGCTATGGGATTGGCAATCGTTTGAGGTGCTAGCAGTTGCGGCTGTGGAGGAAGCGCCGCTGGATCATTTGATACGAGCACAGTTGCTCTATTTCTGAACATGCGAATATAGACCACGTTATAACCTCCAATCAGATTGACTGTTTGGCTTTGCATCACTCCGGAGGGTAAGGTGTATTTGAGAATGCTAGGGCCGATTGGCAAACCCATTCTGGCCATATATGTTTGTGCTGGCAAAGTAGACCAATGACGCACATCTGTAACATTAATAGCTTGTAGGCCATAGCCTGTCAGCATTCCTGCAATAGCACCAATAATTACTGCGGTATTGTTTTGGTTGTTTTGATTATTCTGCCTATTTCTACCCGCTGCTTGCTGTGCAGCTTGATCTGCCGCATATTGTGCTGCTAAGGATACAAGGGCTCTAGAGCTTGCTCTTAAAACGTAGGCTGGCATCTCATCTTTCAGATTCTTCCTAGCCATGGCGTCAATATTCGTTACCAACTCTGGGTTTGCTGCACGATCACCAAGCTGCACAAAGTTGGGAGTGAAACGATCACTTGATTTTTCGATGACAGGAAAAGTAAGGGTCACTAATTTTGGATTGCCGCCAAAGTTAATTGTCTGACTAATCTGATAGGGGCTAATTTTAGGCATATAACCTGTATCAATGATGATCAAGGTATCTGCAAAACTTTTTTTACCTTGGTTAGCAATATTAGAGTCCAATTTTGCAATGCTGGTTTTGAAAAAACTGACCGATGGACGCAGTTCAATTGCCAATCGATAACCAGGGGCTGCTAGGCTAGTCTCCCCTTGGGATTCGTGGATAAAGCCAGACAAGTAATAAGCTGCAGGATTTTGATAAGAATTCTTAAGGCTACGCGTCTCTTCATCATCCAATAGATTAATTGGATATCCGCCAATATCTTGAATGCGGCTGGTGGCGCCTCTTGTGCTTGGATTATTTTGCTGGTCTTGTTCTACTTTAGAAACCGCAGCAACCCTACTCTGTATGAGCTCCTCAATGACCTTTTCCCGTTGTGCCATTTTCTTGGCTTCAACCATGGCGTCATTCCAGTGACCTTGCGATAAATGATTTAATGCAATCGTCTGACTAAGGAGACTGACCTCATAAGGTTTTGGATCGTAATTACTACTAAAGCCTTCGGACACAACATATGAGCTCATATCCGTAAATGAGCGCCTGAGCTTATCACTAGTCGAAATCTGCCATTGCTCAACCAATTGATCTGCCACCAATAAGCTCTTTGTGCTATTGGGAATTTGGCTTGCACCCTGCAGTCGTTGCACTTCACCTAGCTCTAAGTAATACAGTGTATTTTTATCTTTAAAGACGCTCTGAATGGTAGCGGCAGTAGTCTGCATATCACCATTTTTGAACTGCTCTCTTGACTCATTCATTTTGATTTGTTGAGTCTGAGTTGCACACCCTGCTAATAAGCAAGCAGCGACGATAGAAACGAACAAGCCGAATTTAGAAAAGTCTAATGCTGAAAATTTAAGCAAAATGGGTCGATTAAAAGGGCTGTGATTAATGGATTTTCAATCGAATGTATCGGTTTTATAGCGCCTTAGCTGTGCCATAGCTATTTAACGCTTTAGAGCAGGTCTAGGCTGACAAGAAAATCAGAAATTACGGCTCTACTTTAGCGCCAGACTGTTGAACCACTCTACTCCACTTACGGGACTCTGCGGCAATCAATTTAGAGAGGTCCTTAGGGCTAGCAGGGTTAGGTTCTAGGCCGCCAGCCAAGAGTCTATTTTTGACATCTGGCTTTTCCAAAGCCTGTCTAGTTAACTGATTCAGACGCCTTTGAATAGTTGGCGGCAAGTTGGCCGGTGCCATCAAAGAAAACCATGAAACAGCTTCAAAACCTGGTAAGCCCTGCTCGGCTAAGGTTGGGATTTCTGGAGCAGCAGGCGAGCGCTTTAATGTCGTGACTCCCAGAGCCTGAACCTCTCCGGCTTTAATCAATGGCAATGAGGAAGATAGATTATCAAAGAGCATCGAAATTCGTCCGCTCACTAAATCTGGCAATGACTGAGCGCGTCCCTTATAAGGAATATGGCGAATATCAATTCCGGCCATTTCTTTAAAGAGCTCGCCAGACATATGCAGAGAAGTGCCAACACCAGAGGAGCCAAAGGTCAACTGGTTTGGTTTAGCTTTAGCAAGCTCAATCAGTTCATGAACATTAGTGATTCCCAACTGTTTATTCACAATCAATACGTTCGGAGTGCTTGCTAAGAAACTAATGGGTGTGAAATCTCTCACTGGATCAAAAGGCATCTTTTCATAAAGAGTGCCATTAATCGCATGAATGCCCACGGTGCCAATCAGTAAGGTATAGCCATCAGGTTCACTCTTAGCAACTATATCTGCGCCAATATTGCCACCATAGCCCGGACGATTCTCAACCAGCACTGGCACACCCAGGGTTTGCTGCCAATTTTCAGCTAAGACACGCGCCAAGATATCGGGCGCACCGCCAGGGGTAAAGGTCACGATGATCCGAATTGCTTGCTTAGGCCAAGCCGTCTTTACTTGTGAATAGGCATTAGATGCGCCAAGCCAGAAAAACAGAAGTACCAAGAGGCTTTTCATTAGCCTAGAAAATAGCATCATTACCTTAGTTAAAAACTAAAATTAATCTATTGCGGTGAAGGGACAAAGCTATTACTCAGCCCTTAGAGTTTAAAAACTCTACTACAGTTTTTACAAACAGCTCTGGCACTTCCACATGGGGTATATGACCCACATTATCAATAGGCACTAGTTTTGCATTAGGTATTGCTGCTTGTGCTTTTTTACCAAGCTCTGGAAAGTTGCCTAAGGACTTGACAGCTTCTGGTGGAGCAAAACGACGCCCAAAGACTGTTCTATCTTTTTGGCCAATCACTAACAATACGGGCATCTTTAGCTGAGGCAAGTCATTCACAACGGGTTTTTCTGCAATCATCTGATAAGTTAAGACAGAGGTTTTAGCATAAGCAGGATAGTCAGATCCTTTTTGTATGCGTACATAAACCTCTACAAACTTTTCGTAACTCGGTTGCCAAGTTGGGAAGTAGCTTTGCAAGAAACGGCGATAGCTTGCCTCTGTCTGCGCCATTTCCAACTTCAATAAATTGTCATTTTGCTGAGGCGGAATATCCTTACTGTAATCCTCTAGACCTAAAGGATTTTCGAGAACCAGCTTCCGTACCATCTGCGGATATAAGCGAGCAAATCGCACGCCAACCATGCCACCCATCGAATTTGCAATGACCGCAACCTGCTTAACATTCAGTGACCGCAATAAGGCTTTGGTATTGGCAGCTAGATCATCAAAGTGATATGGAACATCTGGTTTAGAAGACTTACCAAAACCAATTTGGTCTGGAGCGATCACACGATATCCAGCTTGCGTTAATCCAGCGATCGTAGGGGCCCAATAATCGCTAGAGAAATTCTTGCCATGAAATAAGAGCACTACACCCTGTTGCTTGCCAAGAGCAGGTACATCCATATAGACCATCGTGGCAGGCTGACCTTGCAAACTAGTCTTGAATTCTTTCGTGGCATAGGGATAAGGCCAAGTACTTAAGCGCAGATCCAATGGTGCTGCATTGGTGTACAGGCTCGCAGGGGCTGGAGTACTTACTATTGCCGGCTCTGTACTGCTACATGAAACCAATAAGAGCGAAGTAGTACAAGCTAGTGCAATAGCTCTGAGTAGCGACTTGATATTGGGCATCTCTATTACAGAATCTTCGTTTTGAGATTAGTTAAGCCCTCAACGCTTCCCTCAAGTACATCACCCTTCTTTACTGGGCCAACGCCGGCAGGGGTGCCTGAGAAAATTAAATCACCTGGTTCTAAAGTGAACAAGGTGGAAAGATAAGCGATGGTATCGGGCACATTCCAAATCAATTGATTTAAATCACCCTCTTGGCGTACTTCACCATTAACAACAAGCTTGACGGCACCCTTACTTGGATGGCCACATTGA
>Ga0304729_1001283_pt1 | contig 16880 bp, 32 predicted proteins | sample C_131016_MF_Meta_FD_190475 | JGI IMG/M metagenome (GOLD analysis project Ga0304729, IMG submission 190475) | Freshwater microbial communities from Lake Croche, Canada to study carbon cycling - C_131016_MF_MetaG (v2) (version 2) | ecosystem: Environmental > Aquatic > Freshwater > Lake | place... | reverse complement strand
AGAACCTCAAACTAGGATATGAAGGTCTATTTGGTGCATCATATAGCACCTGGGAAGAATATCTTAAATTAAATACTGAATGGTATTCAAAAAGGGCACCAGGTAAAGTATATGAAGATATCAATAAGAAATTTATAAAGTAATATACAGAAATCCGCACATTTTTCTGTATATTATCAAATTAATTCCTTATCTTTACAATATGGAAGTTATACACAATGCAAATGATCTAATCCTATCAAGATGGGATAATACTAATGTCGTTAAAGACCAAGGACCAAACCTCTTAAAACTTCTACCAAATTGGTCAATCCAACAGAAAACAAATAACAATATGTTATACTCTCCTCTACTAACAAAAGGAATAGATAACATAGAATCAGAACTACAAAAAGTTTATAACGCAATCCAACTACTTATAACCAACTTAAATTTACAAGGGAAAACTATATCCCGAATAGAATGCTGGTTACACCAATCCAATGATGTCGATGCTATCTACCATCCACTTAATACTCACAAAGAACAACTTCAATTATCTCAATTAAATAACGACTATAAATTTAGTAGTTGGGTATTCACCGACCATTTCAAAGATGAAAAAGGAGATAATATCTGGGGCAATAAGTTTAGTAGACAAATCAAAAAGAATCCCAATAGTATAGTCAAAAAGAAAAACTATGTACTAGTTATTTCATCAGCCTGGTCTTCTATATAATAATACAGAAATCCGCACATTTTTCTGTATTATTATCTAAATAACTATAAGTTAAATATTTTCTTTATCTTCCTCCTACGAATATGTTGTTTTCCAAACAAATAACTCCTAGGCAAACCTGAACCTTTATATAAATTCTCCATTAAATAATCTAAATCTGATTTATACAAGATTGCGTTATACCCTTTATATTACTTATCATCCCTCGTCTTTAAAAATGATATCAATATCTTCTCTACTAACTTAGCAGTTATAAAACCATGCTTATCTATATAATCCATCAACTCACTATGAACATCCGGATCTAACCGAACACATAAACGCTTCTTCTCTGTTGTTTTTCGGCCTCGTTTGGCCCCTTCAAATTCATCTGACATAATACTATATATATTTATTTCATAAGCGCCATTTTGTTTTGACCGTATATAAAATTTAGTACTGAAAGAAGAGTTCAGACAGGCTGATATAAACCCCAATAGCATCAACACATTTTAATACAGAAATCCGGTCTTTTTTCTGTAGTCATTACAAAATTCTGCACAGATTTCTGTATACCTCCAAAATCCATTACAAAATTCCAACCGTTTTTTTGTAGAGAAATCCGCCCAAAATCCGACCTTTTACAGAAATCCGACCCAATTTATGAAATGATAAATTAATATATAAGATACAAAAAAGTAATTATGAGTATGAAATATTTAAGAAGGTTTAATGAAAATATAGACCAGTCAGTTATAGATGAATGTAAGGATATTCTTTTAGAGTTAGAGGATAATGGTTTTACAACTAAAATTAGTCGTGTTGGCTTTCAACCTGGTGTTACTTTCACATTACAGAGGAGCCGTTTTAGTTATTCTGATATAGAGGAAGTTGTTGAGAGGTTAAAACTATTTTTATCTGCATGTGGTTTACATATTCAATTTCAGAGTTCAGAAGAAATTAGGAATAATAAGCCTACAATTAAAGAGATAAAAATTAATAGTCCAATGAGTGTTGTTCTTAGTACACTTAATTTACCACCAGAGGAAAGAGATGTTTTGCTTAGAGAACCTGGAGATTTTAGAAATGAGTGTAAAATACATTTTATTTCTAATTAATATATAATATATGAAATATCTAAGTAATTATAATTATTTTAATGAGTCTTTAAATTCTGAAAAGATAGAATGGCTTAAAGATGCTCTTATAGAGTTAGAAGATGATGGTTATAATGTAAATATTAGAACTCATTCAGTATGGGGTGTTAGTGAACCTGGTATAACAATTACTATTGATGGTAAGATATTACCTATTGATATAGGTGATTACTTATTAACTATACATTCTTACTTATCAGAGAAAGGTTACTTTGGGTTTAATGCTTATGACTATGATAATGAATCACAGAGTCGTCATGAAGTAAGAGTTAGGGCTTCACTTGGAGGCATTGATAATAATTTTGAAAGAGATTTACCAAACTTTGTTGATATGTTAACTAGATTTACTGGTAAGGCACCTTTTGATAGTGTTAGTGTTAGTTACTATAAGCCTAATTCTAATTCTAATTCTAATGTAAATGAATCTTATGATATATACAATACAATTAGTGATTGTAAGGATATCTTACTTGATTTAACTGATGTAGGTATTAGGTGTGGTGTTGATGCGGGTATTAAATGGGATGGTGTAAGGAGTGGGATTAATGTTGATAAGGTAAAGATAGAGATTGGGGCTTCTTCATTGAGTAAGGTTAGATTAGGTGATTTTAGTTTATCATTTGAGCATCTCATTTCTTATTTAGAGTCTAAGGGATATATTTTAGATAGTAAGGGTTCTTTTTATGAGAATGATGATTGGGATTATTATGAGGGTTGTCCTACTTGTGGAAGTAATAATGTTTCATTTGTTGATAGATGTGATGGCCAAAAAGAATATTTGAATGATGATAGGAATATTAATGATTGGAAGTGTGGTAAGTGTGGTAAGGTTGGAGAGCAGGAAGACTTTTTGAAACCGGAACATCCTATAAGTAAGAGTGAGTTATTAAATTCTATAAGGAATAACTATTATATTGATTTTATGTATTTGCTCTTTCTAAAGAAAACATCTTAATTATTTTATCTTTTCTACATTTATTACAATTAAATCTGGATTTACTAGATGTTCCGTGTTTAATACATATATAATAAGTGTATTTATAATTGTTAGATGTTATGTTAGATGTTATCATATTCCTAATTGTTTTAATTTATTATTTCTTACTACTTCTCCTTCCATTTTTAGTTTAGAATTTTATTTATTTTTGTATCTCTCATTATTTTGATTTGTTCCCCTTTCCATTCTTCTTCATAGTAGATTTTGTTGGCTAGGTCTTGTATTCTCTCTAATGCGTCATCAGGGTGTACCATGCCTCCCCATTTATCTTCTTTGATATCTTTGGGTGTTATGGATGTTAGTATGGCGATTGCCATTAGGAGTAGTTGGCCTTCTTCTGAGTCTTTGATATCTTTTATAGTTTTTAGGTTAATCATGTTATTTATATTGTTTATATGGGGATTTGTTTTTATATTTGTGGTGGGAAGCAGGGGAAAAATTTTAAACTTCGGGGTAAAAAATTTTTAAACTTCAGTAATCACATAAATAAAACAAATTGTAAAAAATGGGAATTGTGTCAATAGTAATAAAGGTAATTGGGTATTTATTAGCAATAATGGCAATAAGGGATGCTCTTAAGATGTTCCGTAAAGATAAGTCATTGCTTAAGTTATATGTAAGTAGGAATTGGGATTGGTTATGGTCATTTTTATTAGTTATTTCTGTTTTTATATCTGTTGGTACTATTATATCACTAGACCCTCCTCTTTGGTTAAAGTTTTCTTGGATTAGTTTTATATCTGATGGTCAGTCTCAGAATTTAGTTACTTCACCTATGACTAGTGGATATGTTCCCCTAGTCATAATATTTTGGGTCTTAATGGTTTTTAGTATACCTTATTTAGCTAAGATAGAAGAAGTGATATTTAGGGAAGGTGTTATTGATATTGGATCTAGGATTAAGAAATCTATTATATTTGGTATGGTTCATATGGTGATGGGTATACCTCTATTTGTGGCGATGTTGTTGTGTATTACTGGTTTTATCTTTTCTATTCGGTATTATAAGGTTTATAGAGTATTAGGTAAAGAAGAAGCTCTTTTGGCTTCTACATCATTGCATATGAAGTATAATTTCATACTTATTACAATTGGGTGTTTATCAGTTATATTTCTGTAATATACTTTTGGTAAGCGTCTCTGTATATCTTTTCACTTCCTGATTTTACCCAAAGATCTGAAGGGTATTTATCATCATCTTGCCAGATAAGTAGTTCTTTGGCTAAGAAGAATCTTTTATCATTTTTATTTAAATGGATATAAATAACATCTATAAGGTTTAGGTCATTTGGATAGTTTAAGACTTTATCATAAAAACTTTTATTGATGGCGTAGGCGTGTGCTCCATAGACTCCGTTTACTTTCACTATATTGTTTGTTATGATTTCTGCTTTTTCCATAGGTTCTCCGCCAAAGAAAAACATGTCCCATTCTATATTTTTAAGATCATTTATACAATTCTGTGCTTTATTTTGAAAATCATCTACAAAGATGCAATCATCTTCGAATATTAGGCAATTGTCCCAGTTATTATTTTTAGCGATTCTGATACATTCTTGGTGAGAAGTAGTGCAACTAACTTTCTTATGCCAGTTTGGATCATTAGGATTTGTAAAATCTCCTGGATTAAAGGATATAGCTTTAAATCTAGGAATATCTAAACCGGCATTGTTTGATTTTAATTGGAATGATTCTTTTCTATCTACTCTGTTTTCTAGGTTTATATAAAATGCGCCGTGGAAGTAGTTAAAATATTTCATCTTTTCAATAAGGCTTGGCTATCCATAAAGTATTCTAATGTAAAACCGTTTTGTAATAGATAGGGTATTGTTAATTTTCCTTTACCTTCCCATTGATTATTGAACACATCATCAATTAAGATAAAGCATTGGTCATTTAGTTTATCCCAAGCTGCTAGTAGTTCATTAAGTGAATGGTTGTGGCAAGCTCTGATATTTTCTTCATCGCCGCAATAATCGAAGCTATCTAAGAAAAGTAGGTCTATTTTTTGATTAAATGATTTAAGATAATTAACTGAGTCGCTTTCGGTATAATGAACGGTATCGCTTTCGGGTACAATTTCTTTTGATCTTTTAATATGTTCTCCATTGATATCTACTACATAAACTTTAGAACCATTTTGTTTAGCATAGAATTCCCAGTTAAGTGTGCTCCAACCGTCGCCTAGTTTTGATGTTTCGCTGGTGCCTCTAATGCAACCGGTTTCTACAATTGTGATTGGTGTGTTATAAGTTTGGTTTAGGATATCTATTACTTTAAGGAAAGATATGTTTCTGCCGGTTATTGGTTTTGTCATATAATATTTTATTTTGTTTATATATTTATTTTTGTATCTTTGTCACTATGAAGTCATCTTTAAAAGAGTTAGATTGGGAATTGATTCGGGATATTGTTTTGTTTAAGCAGAATGATATTTCACATTTATCCAATATTGTTTATGATATTAAGATTAAAGGTATTAATACTGATGATGGTCATATTTTAGTTTATTATGATATGTGGAATTTTGAGCATAAGAATAATTTAACTATGTTTGGTGGTCAAAGTAATAGTATTAAAGCTGCCACGGTTAAAATTGATTGGTCAGAGTATTTGGTCTTAGTTAGACAAAAGAAATTAAAAGAATTAGGAATATGATAGTTAGGTGTAAAAGAAATTGATGAATATAGATTTCGTGAATTAACATTAGGTGAATGTAGAGATTTAAAATTAAATGAATTGGGAATATGAGAGTGATTTTTACCGATATAGACGGTGTACTTAACCCACATTGGAGAACAAAGTGGAGTAAGTCTGCTATTGCCATATACAATAGAATTTGTAAAGAGTATGATTTAAAACCAGTTATCACATCAACTTGGAGATTAAATCACACAATTGACCAATTACAAAAGATATTTATTGAACAAGGAATAGAAGTCATTATTCATGATTACACACCTCATATTGATCAAGGTGATAGAGGTTTAGAAATAAAAGCTTGGTTAGATAAGAATCAGTGTGATAATTGGGTTATTATAGATGATAAAACATCTGATATAGAACCACATATAAATAATGTAGTAAAATGTAGATCTTGGTTAGGATTAACTGAAGATGAATATAAAGAAATTAAAGATATATTAAAATGAGTGTAGTAAGTTATTCAAGTAGTGATCCATCAGTTCCGTGTAAGTGTGGAACAATTCCTGAAGTAGGAATGACTTTTTACTATACATCAAAGTATAGTGGTGATGTAATAGAGGGTGTTATTGCTAAGGTTTCACAACCTTTGAATATTGTATCAACAAATGGTGCGATGTATAAAAATGAGGAAATAGAGATTAAACCTCTACACATTAAAAGAGATGAAAAATTAAGAGATTTAGGAATATGATGGGACTTTACATATTAGATGGGAAAAACCCCGTTCCTTGTTTTGATACTACTAAATGGGGATCTCAGTCTAAAGGAGATAAAATTATTGGAAAAGATGAATTTGGTTCTGTTAGTGTTTCTACCGTATTTTTAGGTATGGATCATTCATTTAGTGGTGGAACTCCTGTCCTATTTGAAACTATGATATTTGGTGGAGAGTATGACCAATATCAAGAAAGATATTGCACTTGGGATGAAGCTGAAAGTGGACATCAAATAGCTTGTGAATTAGTTAATAAGGTTGCCATTGATAGACATAATAAATTAAATGATTTAGGAATATAATGTATAGTTTAATAGTTAAACATAAGGAACAAATTGTTATTCAAAAGGATTTAACTGATGAAGAAGCATCTAGTGTAAAAGGATTTGGTGCTCAATGGATATTAAACGCATTTCAATATCATGTTGGATTAGATATAAATAGTTATGGATTGGATGAGTGGAATAACACTGGTAAGGATTTTATTATTTATATAAGAACTGAAGACTTAGAAAGATTAAGAGATAATAAATTAGAACAATTAGGAATATGAAATATTATTTACAAATAGTTAAAGATAATGTTAGTATCCTAGCAGATTCTGATATTGGATATTATCATCAATTTAAGATAGATGATGTTATTGAAGTAGTAATGGATGATGATTTAGGAATATCATTAAATATTAATGGATGTATTATTCAAAAATTCGGTGCAAAATTCACTATTGATTGGGATAAATTTGATTGTCAAGAATTATCTATTGCATCAGCCGTAATGAAGGGGTATATGATTGATATTACTAAGGGTGTAGAAAGAAATAAGAAATTAGAGCAATTGGGAATTTAAAATGGATCATAAAATAATAAAAGGTTATTTAGAAGATGGTATGTGTTGGTCTAACAAAGAAACAACTCCTTTTGTTATTATTGAAGATGAACATAAAGGGTATGATTTTTTAATGAATAAACTTGGATATATTAAGGTTAACTATAGTGTTTTCTTTAAAGATAAAAATGGTGATATTTTTCCTTATATGAAGAATATAACTACCACCATATTCAATGAGAGTTTGATACCTTATATGAGAGATAATAAATTAAAAGAGATATTAAATGACTAAGGAACAAATATTAGAAATATTAAGAGATGTATTTGTAGGTTATGTGATAACAGATAATAGTACAACAAAAGTAAATTCTAAATTCTCAAAAATTCATATTGGTAAAAAAATAGGACCGCATTTTTTTTCAGTTTTTACTTATAATCCAGATGGAAATGATCCTAAATCTGTTTGGTATTTCAGTATTTATTTTAACAAAGATAATCATGAAATTAAGATACCAACTGGTATGGAAAGAGATTTCTGCGAAGACTTTTTATTATTATACAATGATGTGGAAAGTGCTATGAGTAAAGTAGATGAGCTAGAAAATAAGATAAGAGAAGTAAAGTGGGATGTAATGAAGAATAAACCTAAGTTAATTAGTAAGTATAGAGATAGGAAATTAGAAAAATTAGGAATATAATGGAACAGGAAAAATATTATTTAGAATATAAAATAAAAATGGAATTATAAGATGAATACTAAAAAAAAATCATTGATATTAATATCACTTGGATCAATCAATTTAATCCACGCCGTTCTACACATATTACAATTTATACAATCACTATTACTAGTAGGAAATTCTATAGTTCCAGAAGATTCTTTTCTACATAGTCCAATACTCGGCGTTATATGGGGTGTTATTGGATTAGCAACACTTTATATTGGTATAAAAGATTTTAGACACCACAAAGATTGCCATGACAAATAAAATATCTGAATTATGTGTTAAAGATTTACCCGAACATATTAAAGAAGATCTAAATGATTTAGTTAGAAGTATGAGTGGAATGAATTATTTAACTCAGATTTTCTGGATTCAATATGGACTACAGAATGTTAATAAATATGGTGTTGTTTCTCAAAAACCATCTTATGCAATTAGATATGAGGAGATAAACACATATGGGAAGTATATAAAAAATATTAAAGAAGATAAATCAAGTGGAACAAGATACCTTTATCAAGGTGATGTTGGTTGGGATAAATTAGATTCATTATATAAAGAGTTAATGAGAGAAGAAAAATTAAATAAATTAGGAATATAATGGTAAATAATAGTATTAATTTAAATCAGTGTCAAATAATCAAAATCTTAAAAAAAGAAGATAACTTGGTATTAGTCAGAGTTAAAGCTAAGTTGATTGGTGGTAAAAAATGGAAATTCAAAACGGTTGTGTTATATAATGATGAATTAAGACATATAAAACTAAATAATATAATATGAAAATAGTTTGCATAACAGATAATATAGAAGATTTAAGAGACTGGGATAGAGATTTCTTTGGTGTGAAATTAGTATATCTAACCAAAGGTAAAACATATGATGGAATGAATATAAATGAATGGTTTTCAAATCCATTTAAAGATCCAAAAAAAGCAGCAGGTCCTTTTGATATAGATATACAGATTATTGATGATAAAGGTAAAGAAAATTGGTTTCCTTATTACTTATTTAAAACTTTAGATCAAATAAGAGACGAAACAATTGATAAGATTTTAACTATAAACTAAAACAATAAATAAAAACAAATAAATATGGATTACGGAAAAGATTTTAGAAAATACGCCTTGAGCGAAGGCATTGGATCACTTAAACTACATAATTTTGAGAACAGCTTAACGCCTTATATATTAGAAGAGCGAGTTTTAAACATTTCACAACTAGATATATTTTCCAGGTTAATGAAAGATCGTATTTTGTGGGTAGCGGGAGTTGTTAATGATAACATGTCAACCATTGTTCAAGCACAACTAATGTATCTTGATGATGTTGAGAAGAAAGATATTACAATGCACATCGATTCCCCTGGTGGTTCGGTTAAATCTGGTTTATCTATGGTAGATGTAATGCGTTATATCAAGTCTGATGTGGTTACTATAAACACTGGATATGCGGCTTCAATGGGATCAATTTTATTGTCCTCCGGTGAGAAAGGTAAAAGGTCATCATTAAATTTCTCAAAGGTTATGATACACCAATTAAGTTCGGGGGTATCCGGAAACATACAGGATACTAGGGTATCACAAATGGAGTCAGAGAAATATAACTTTATATTATTTAAAATACTTGCTGAAAATTGTGGTAAGTCTTTAAATGAAGTATTAGATAGTGCGAGAAATGATAATTGGTTAAATTCACAAGAATCACTTGATTTTGGATTAATTGATGAGATTATTTTATCTGATAAGAGCACTTCAATAACATCATTACTTGATGGATTTGATGATTATTATAGTAAAGAAGTTTTGAAAAGAAAGTAGATTTAAAAAGTCCAGTATTTAAACAAAACAATATAAAATGAACAGTAATATCAAAAAGATATTTTTACATGAATTAGATTTAATGAAATCCAGAGGTTTCGTAGTAGGTTTAAGTAAAGTGTCAATAACTGATAAAGCAGTCGAAGAGATATCATCATTTTATGGTGTAGAACAAAAAGACCTAATTAATCTATTCAATAATACTTTTTATTTACCAAGCCAATCATTCCATCCACACCATTCACTTTTATAGTATAAATCTGGTCCACACGGAATATTATTATATTTTTCTTCTTTGTTTTTTGACCATTCTCTCCACTCTTTGTGTGTTTTAAATTTGAGACCACTTACTATCTGCCTTGCCTTAGTAAATTCTAAAAAATTATTTCCTCTTTTGTATTTATTGTTATGTAGAAATTTATTCCAACTTACCCAACCCTTGTCTTTATATACATGTTGTGGACATCTTGGTAGAAAATCGAATTCTTTTACATATTCAATCCAGTCTCTTTGAGTTTTTATGAACTTTAAATTCTCCTCAACATATTTACACAATATATCATATTTTAGTAGGTTTTTACTAATCTCTGATCCTTTTGGTTTATATCCTAAAAAATATGACCATGATATCCAGTCTTTTTTGTAGACTAAATTTACATTAACTGGTATATTTGTAATATTTTTTTTATTTTCTTTGTGATACTTTATCCACTCAGTTGAAGAGTTTAACTTTATTTTCATAGCGAACTCACGAGCTTCGGAATGTGATATATATTTTTTGGGTGAAAAATCAACACCCGTTAGATCTATCCAACTATTTTTATTCCAAATATCACTAAAATGCTCAGTTGGTTTTTTAGGTATGAAATATGGTAGAGTTTTACATAGGCTATTCCATGACTTAACATCTGTTATATTAATATTTTCCTTAAACCATATCTTACATTCATCATATGATAAATATTTCTTACTTTTAACATTACAAGATATATTATTACTCATCAAAAAGTCAGACCAACTTATCCACTCTTCTCTAAAGACAATATGAGGTGACTTTGGTATGTGACTTGGGATATTACACATCTTGATCATTTCTCTCCAATCAGTAGATTTCTTAACATTTGGTAGATTTTCACTAATCCATTTTTTACAATCATCATATGATATTTCAAATTGTTTACCAGTTATACCGGTCTCTCCACCTGGAGATGTATTAGTCAGGTTTTCAGTATTTGATATCCAATAAACCTCTCTCTCTGACCACTTATTATAAGTAACCTCTTCCAATATTTTATATAATATCTTACTATTACTATTTATAACCTTTCTAATCCAACACTCTTTATATGTTGGTTTAATCTTTGTCTTCATACTTACATAAATATGTGAGTATGTTCTGCTTTTAGGATTATCACTTTTACCAATATATCTTATCTCATCTTCTTTACCAACCTCATATAAACCGTATATGTATGTTATTCTGCAATTATCTTCATTTTCCATAACTTTTCAATTTGTTTTTATATAAAGTATATATAAAAAATACATTCTTCCCTTATGAAGGAAAAAAAGAAAAAAAGTGAATACGAGTCAACAAAGTTATATACAAAGAATTATAATAAATTAAATATAAATGTTCAATTGAACAGGGAGTTGATTGAAGAGTTAAAATCTAATTTAGATGGTGAGACTGTTAAGTCTTGTATAGAGAGTTTGATAAGAGATATTCTAAAGAAATAAAAATACCTATTAAATAATTATTAAATAATGAATAAAATCCTAATAAAGGAAAATAGTTTTGAAGAGTTATTAGGTGTTCTCAATAATTATATAATTTTTGTTGGTAAAAGAGTTACTCTTGTGGGTGGTCCTTTTAACTACAAAGAAGGTGATAGAGTATTTTATTGTCAAAAAATAACATTTTAATATCAATATATATTATATGACAATGAAGGATAGAATATTAAGAGTTTTAGATGAGAAAGGAATGAAATATTCAGACCTCTTAAATGAATTAAATGATGAATCTATAGAATCAGAATTAGTAAATGATATTTTAGATGAATCTAAATTAGATAAATTAATTGAATCTCTGAACACTCCTTTATTAGAAAGAGTATCTAAGATACTTGGTATACCACTTTATAGTTTTTATTATAATCCTAATAAGGAAGTAATCATAAACAAAAATGAAAGGAAGTTTTATAACAAAGATATTTGGAAAGATGATAAAAAAAACCCACTTGATTAAGTGGGTTTTTTTATTTATAATTTCTCTACAATTTTAATCAAAGTGTCTATATCATTTATATACTTATCAATATCATCTTCATCTACATATTCTACTAAGTATCTATAAGTTCTGTCGGTTGAATCACTAGTAAATCTTTCAAAGAAATAATCTAATCTTCTAATTAAATATCTATCAGATCTTAATATATCTCTTAATGTTTTCATCTTTCTATAAGCAAGTTCTAAATCTTCCAATGATTCTACTGGTTTCTGTAGAATAGATGTGTTGATTTTACTACTTAATTCCATTAACTTATCAAGTAATTTACCATATTCTGATTTATTATTTCTTTCAATTTCTTTTCTGGTAAACTCTAAGTGATTATTATATCTTTTGTTGTTAGATATATTTGATTTATAAACATCATTTAATGTTCCTGTTGCTTCATTAGACCATCTTAATTTATCACTATCAGTAGTTGATTTCATGAATTTAAATATATCATCAATAATGTAATTAAAATCATCGAAATTTCTAGCTCTAAAGGTATAAACTAAAGCTAATCTACCACCAAAAATTCTTGGAAGTATTTTAGTTATATCAGAGAATCCATTACTTAAATCTACTGATTTAGATATTTTATCAATATATCTCTTAAGATTTTCTTTTCTAATATCATCATCTTTCATAAGAGCTGATGCTCCTTCTCTTGATTCTTCTCTTTCTCCTTTAATTAATGATTTAGTTTTGAATCCTGATGCTTTAATTTTGCCAAAATCCATTACAATCGCAAAGTGAGCATCTTTTATTGTTTCTTCAACATCTTTTGATGAAATATCAAAACCATATCTGCCAATACTTAGAACTACATTCCAAGTTATTGGATCTGGTTGGGTTTCTATAACTTCTTTCGCTACCTTTGGTTTTAATAATGTAATTGATCCTCTATAATCACCGGATGAACTTAGATTCCATGATCTTGGTCCAAATTTTCTCCATTCATCTCCATTTGGAGTATTACCAGCATGTTCATTTTGAATAGCATACATTCTACCTCTATCTTCATATATATAACAAACCGTAAGTCTCTCATTTATTCTTACTAAAATAGTATCACCATTTTTAATATCACTTAAAGAAACTGTACCTACTTGATTATAATCATTTAAGTCAAGTGTGCCTGTGTATGATAAACCATTTCTTCTACTTGATCCTTTTCTGATTTGACCATCAACTGCAGTAGTAGCAATATATTTTCCTTCAGCTGAAAACCAAAATTTAATCCATTTTAATTCAGGTCTAGTTTTCTTAACACCTGTTCCATTACAAATAGGACAAACTACTTCTCTTCTTCTTGATCCCCACATTCTAACTATTTTACCACCTTTACAAACTTCACCAGCTACAGCATATTCAGGGAAAGCTTTTTGACTTGTTGCATCACAAGGTATGTCGGTTACAATAGCATTTACATTTAAGGCTGCTTTATAAGGTAAGTATTGAAAGTTATCATCACTTAATTTTGAATAAGGATAATCAATTTGATTACATATCTTTTTGATATCTTCAAGGAATCTTTTCTTATCTTCTTTTTCTTCTATGAATCCAATAGTTTTAGACAACTTATCTGATTCAAATGCTTCATATAGTTTTATATATTTCATAATTATATAACTGGTCCTTGAATTTCTACTTTAGCTCCTTTTTGTCTTAAAGAGTTAATAAATAATTTATCTTCTTTTGAAGAAGCTAAATCACCTGATATAACTAATTTACCTACTTTTAAATCACCAAGAGTTCTTTTTAATTCTTCTCCGTTTTCTAAAGTATATAATAAGTGTAACTCATCTAATTTTTCAAATGATGAAAGGTCTAAATTCTTAACATCTGATGCAATAATTTGCAACTTATTAACATTTTTAATATCTTTTAGAATTGAACCATCAAACTTACATTTATCAAATGCAATTGAATTAGATTTAATATTATTAAAAGAAGATAGATCATTAATAGTTAAGTATTTAAATTTAACCCAATCTAAGTCTAATTTAATATCTAATAAGTTAGCCGGAATATCAGTTGTTTCAATTATTAATTCTTTAATCTTAGCATTTGATGCTATTTTTACATCTTTCCAACTTGTTAATCTACTTAAATATAAAGTTTTTGTATTAACACCAATATAAGGCATTTTCTTTATATCTAATCTATCCATATAAGGATCCTTAATACCTGTATCATTTAACTCAATATCTGGAGTGTAAACATATTTAATACCTCTTTGGTCTCTAGCGGTATCTTCATTACCACTATACTTAGTAACAATCTCATCAAATATTTCTTTCATTCTATCTGGATAAGCTCTATCATAGAATGTTTTAGTTTCATTATTATCAAATGTCTCAATATTTCTAACCACCATTCTTGAAAGTGGTAATTGTTCAGCAATCTTTTCATCATCCCAGAAAATAGGAGTTTCAAATGTTAAGAAAGCTGGAATACTATTAGGATCAAATACATTACTTAATAATTGTGTTCTATACCCACCATCATAAAGATTCTGACAAGAGTTATAGAATTTAGAAATAGACATATTTAAAATGTCTTTTGGATTATGTGAAATAGCTAAATAAAGGTCTCTGTTAAATATTTCAAAATCAACTTTTAATTTACCATTACAATCTTCTTTTGCTAAGTTTCTTAAACTTTGTATATCGTCATTTCTTAATGAATTAGCATCTGCTTTTTCATCTGGAAAACATCTATTATAATCATCAACAAAACTAGATATACTAATAAGGTTATTTGTGAATATTGGATCACCAGCCGCTTTAGAAGTCTTCATCATTTGACCATCTTCACCCCTAATTGGTCTACCATTTTCATCTTTTTGAATCATTTCAGTAGCCATAGTTTCAGTGATATTTAACTTCCTGAAAACACTATCATACATTGCAACTATTTGGTCAATAGAAGGTTTCTTAACATTAAAATCTTTAAGAACTCTTGAATATTTATCTTTATCACTTGTTAATTCAGTATTAATTGACTGAGATAAAACACTTGCGAATTTATCAGGTAAATTTGTAAATGTCCTTAAAACATTATTCATATTACAATCAAAGAAATGACCTAATACATTTAGTTTATCTTCTTCAGATAACTTCCATTTACCTTGTTTTATCTTATCAGTAGGTGTAACTTCCTCATAGTCTAAGTATTTCTCTCCCCAAGTTCTAATAACCTCTTTGGCTTGTTTTGGGAATATAACATCACGAAGTTTTGCTTCATTTAAGAATCGGTTTCTATCTAATATCCATTTCATATATAAGTATATATTAAATATTTTTATCTAAAATCATTTTTTTATTATTTTTTTAGTATATTTGTTCTATGAGAAATTTACTAAATTCTATTTTAGGCAGAGAAAAAAATGAAAAAACAGATGTGTCTAAGTGGAACACTATTCCCTCTGAATGTGAGTATGATGGTAAAGTTTACCGAATATTAAACATAGATATGCAAGGTGGGTATTTTACACTACAAGATTTGAATGCTAAAAAAGGAGATATACAAGTTATTGATAACATAGATATGGATAAATGTAATCTAATTAAATAAAAATATGACAAAAAGAGAATTTTTTGAGAGTTGTGATTTCAACAACTTGGATTTAAGAAAACAAATAACCGCAGGTATTGATGCTATAGATTATGAAACATCAAACAAACATGATGGTGATCTTGTTGTTTCATCACAAGGTGAGGATGGTAAAACATATTATGTAGCAAATGATGAGTTAAGAGAATTAAATCGAAATCTTATGACGGATTATCCAATGTTTGAGATTATTTTATTAAAATATAAACCTATGTTTAGAGAACCTGGATTTACCTTGGATAAGTTATATAATGATATTTTGCCTATATGGAGACAAAAGCATAGAGGAGAACAATTAGGTTTACATCCTTATATTTGTGTTCGTTGATTACAACTGGATTGATATCTTCCACAACATTGGTAATTTTAAACTTAACATTCAACTTTAAAAACAAACACTATGGAAAAACAAATAATAAGTATAGAGAATTTAAAACAAATTCATGATGTAGCTTGTGATAATTGGAAAACCAAATTAGTAGACTACGCCAAACGTGACCCATTTCAATTAGAAATTGAGTTAACCCAAACAGAGGTTGATGAGATGTTTAATGCGTCTGATGTTAATCAAACCAAATTACTTAACAAATTCTTTTCAAGACCTAAAGATATTAGAGATAAGGTTAAGTGTTTTTTAGATGCTTGTAGTATACTTAATATCAATCCCACCACAGTTTATTCTGAAACAGATAGTATTGGTGATAAAGCGTTTAAACGTCTTAAAATTATGGTTAAAGCTTTAAATGAAGGGTGGTATCCAAATTGGGAAGATGGAAGTCGGGTTTGGATGAACTACTTTAGAATGAAAGGTGGTTTTGCGCATTGGTTTACTACTCTTGATTGTGGTATTTGTATACATGTTCCATCACCCCTTTGCCTAAAAAACAAACAATTAGCTTTCCATATGATTGAGATAGCTATGGAAGACTACAAAGAATATTATTCGTAGAATCCATAAACCGTGTCGCAGGGTTTACCGCATTGGTGGCAGTTACTCAAAACATCTTTAGTAATTCGTTCTCCAATGATAAGTTATATGGAGTAATGCTTTATTACATTGTCAAAGTAAAGTTTTTTCTGTTAATAAAAAGGCTAAGATGTATTCAACTAGAAGAGTAGGTCATAGAATGCATAAACTAATTGATAGAGGTTGGGAAGAAATAGAAAACACAATAACTAATAATAGAGATCTTAAAATCAATAAGCTAATTCATTAATTTTAATATATAAACAATATGAAGTGGATAAAACTATTTGAGAATTTTAATGAGATAACTAATATAGTTATAATAGGTGGTGGTATATCATCCCTCTACTCAGCATATCTTTTAAAGAAGAATTA
>Ga0304729_1001281_pt1 | contig 16885 bp, 18 predicted proteins | sample C_131016_MF_Meta_FD_190475 | JGI IMG/M metagenome (GOLD analysis project Ga0304729, IMG submission 190475) | Freshwater microbial communities from Lake Croche, Canada to study carbon cycling - C_131016_MF_MetaG (v2) (version 2) | ecosystem: Environmental > Aquatic > Freshwater > Lake | place... | reverse complement strand
GATATAATGGGACCAACTGGACCTTCTGGTTTCAGTAATCCTGGTACTGCAATAGCTAGTCTAACCTACAATACTGCATCGGGTCAAGGAACCATTGACATGACAGGCACGGGATTCTAATATGGCAACACTGACAGCAGCATTAACGGGACTCACATATTCCAATAGTGGATATACACAAACCACAACAGCCTGGATATACAGGAATCAGGTCCAGACCAATGTCACGGCTAGTAGGGCGTTCGGCACTCTCTACACCAATAGTTTAGCCTACCCTATAGAAGTAAGGGTTATTGTTAATCAAACTGCAATTGCAGCGTCGGCTAGTCTAGTACAGTGTATTGTTAATTCCACCCAGTACGTGGTGCAGTCAGAATTTTATGGATCATCGGGATTGGCCAATGAAACCGTAACATTTCATGTTCCGCCCAGTTCCACATATAAAGTAAGTGTATTTGGTACACAGGGTAATCCTACACTAATAGTTTGGTGGGAGTTAAGATAGTATGGCAGCAACTACATTCGGCAATGGTATAGTAACTTTCCCAGATGGCACAGTTCAAAGCACAGCAGGGGTAGAGTTTGGCAATTTTCTTCAATGTATACCTGAATCAACCTACATACTCAATAGCACCGTATATACTAATAGTACAGGAAAATCGCAGTATTGGTTTATCCGTGTTACCAACACCTCCAATGGAGTTGGATGGTTAACCGTCATATTCAGAGTAAATGGTAATACCGTAGCCCAGAACATTATTTACTACAATGTCCCTGGTTTTTTCACTTGGGTAGGTGGGTTGGTCAAAGCTGGAGACACCTATGAAGTTCAGGCTAATCAGTTCGGCGGCGGCACGCCCACTGTCACCTGGTTGAAATATGTTTCGGAAAATTAATTTAATATGGCACAAGTAACACTAGGCGCAAGCACATTAAAGTACGGTGATAATACCTTACAAACATATCCACCATGGAAAAGGAGTATGGCCTGGACTGATTTATCGGGCAGTAGGGTTCTAGGTACATATTATACTGTACCAGCCACCACCCCTGTTCGATGGGTATCAGTAGTAGCTGTAACCTCCAATCCCGGCCCAAACAATTTGACCATAGCCGCCTATATAGGCACAGGTGTTCTAACTCAGTATAGAATTTCCTATAGTGCCAACAATGGTTATGGTAATGGTGTATATTTTTCAGTACCCCCGGGTCTGCCCTATACTGTGACTGCTTCGGAACTTGCTGGATATACGCCCAGTATTTACTGGTATGAAATGGAATAAATTGTGGCAATCACTCTAGCAACCACAGGAATTGTATGGCCCAGCGGTATAACACAGCAAGGGGCCTGGGATTATCTTGGCCGTAGTTGGAGTTTAGTCACAGGAAGTAGGGCACAAAGAATAGTTTATCAAAATACTCGAACTTATCCTATAGAAGTAAACGTAGTACTTGCACCAGAAACCTCCATTGAAGTAAATTTTGTTGATTTTCTAGTAGGATCAACTTCACCACCAACAAACATAGTACTTAAATCATATTTTCTTGCCTTGGGATCTCTTAGTTCATATGAAAATATTAAATGTATAGTACCCGCAGGTTATTATTATAAAGTGAATAATCCAGCTGCAAACGGCGCCGGCCCCACCGGATACCCTACAATAATATCTTGGTGGGAGTTAGTATAATATGGCAATAACATTAGGCAACGGAATTATTACATTTCCAAATGGTTACATACAAACCACTGCATTGCCCTTTCGAGGTTTTACTAGTGCCATAACCTCCAACCCTGCCAGTGGTAACTCTCCAAACACTACCTATACTTGGTCGCAGGCTACTTCATACATATTTGTATTAGTAGACTCTTACTGGGGTATTGGCGAAACGCTTCTTGCCACGTTAATGGTAGGTCCGACGTCAGGTACTATGGTTACTATAAATCAACAGTTCATTTATTCCAGTGCAAATAATACAACAAAATTACCACTTTTTGGTTTAATAAAAAATGGTTATTCATACCGTATAAACGTCAGTACTTCGGGCATTGCACTAGTTAGTTTTTTTTACAAGCCATTGTAAATACGCTTAAGGAGTAAAGTAAAAAAATGTCAACTGTTCAAATTAGGACTACAGATATAGTATTTGGAGACGCTACAATTCAATCTTATGCTCCCTGGTCGGGTGTACAAGACTGGCATGATATGACATCGAGCAGATCGTTAAATGTTAGGTATACTGTGCCTGCTTCAACTGCTACTATATGGGTTGCATTTACTGCTCAATCCGGCACCTGGGCCACAGGCGATCGGGATCTTAGTATTACCTTTAATCATAATTTTCTAGATCTTAAAAGAGGAGTTCGCGTCAACAGCCCTGGATATAACACTAATATGATTGTACCAGTATATTCAGGTGATTCTTACTTAATAACCGCCCTCGATGGTGGCGCTACTCCTACCACTTGGTTTTGGTGGGAATTGTGGTAGACATAAATATACACATTATGAAACACTTTTTAGACCCCACCAACCAAGAAATCTATGCTTACGAAGCAGATGGAAGCCAAGACTCGTACATTCGCGAAGGGCTCGTACCTATAACAGATGAACAAGTTACAGAAGTCCAAGAGCAAAAACGACAAGCACATCTAGCCACCATAACCTATGATCAATGGCGTAGAAGTTCATATCCTCCAATGGAAGACTATTTAGATGCTATAGTCAAAGGTGATCAAGCATTAATACAAAAGTATATCGATGCTTGTCTAGCTGTTAAAGCCCGATATCCCAAGCCTTAAGGTACAGCAATACTTCTAGCTGCTGGGCTAAGATTTGGGTTAGTCAACCATGTCCAATGATTGCCCAATACAGGAGTTAATCCCAAGTGGCTACGTGGAATAAAGTATTTGTCATCGCATAAGCCAATTTGATCCACTAGATTAGCAAATACAGAATCAACCAACACCACACTTTGGGCACGTTCTAATATCAATAGCCAATCAAAGATATTATCAGTGTGTTCAGGAGTAATCTCGATAGTTTGCCAACCTTCGGGTACCATACTAGAGTCCCAGCCTGCACGATGGTCTGATCCATCTAGATGCACAACAACATAGTTAGGGTTAGTAATCAAGCGATCGTACAATGCTTTCTCTCTAACAGCATCTCTGGTCAAGCAGTAGGACAAGTTCCATTTTTCAAAGAATGGAACACCGGCACGTATATATTTGTATTGATCAAATTTAGTATGTTGGAAGCATACTTCATTGTGGAAGTCCTGTCCTGTTAAGGCTTGATATAGTGGAATGATCTCATCGCATTTAAAGTTCTTCAAACGTTTCAATGGTTCGTCGTAGAAGAATGCACCGTGATCTTGTACAATAGGAATCCATTTAATCCAAGGAAATGCTTTAGACATTTGGTCAACCCAAACATCTAGTATAGGCCAGTATACTTCCCAGCCTTGATTGTTGTAGTAGTTTGCAATTGGCACAGAGATAATAATATCTCCGAGGCCACGTGTTTGTATCAGTCCAAGTTTTTTTGCCATTTAAAAGTATTCTCCATTAGGGTGATCGTAAAAGTAGCATTCATTGCGTTCAAGTGGCATATCGTCTCTAGCTTCACAGGCAAAGTTAACTCCAAGTCCAATAGCCACGGATAGTGCTACACTTTGGTTGCCAATGAATTGTTCGCAACCTGCTATAATTTCTGCTAGTTCAAGTAATGTGTCAGTGGGTCTAAAAGGAATATCCCAGCCTGTAGCACGTTCAAATGCCGTATGTTCTTCGGGTAGGCCTACAAATATGCTTTGTTCTTCAATACCAGTATTTTTCCATTGTTGCCAAAGTGGGCTCAATGTTCTAGGTTGCCAACGTGCTGTACGATTAATCACTATGGTTCTATTACCCAAATCAGTGGGTTTAGGTACACTAAGCCAAGGAGTATTTCTCAATGTTGATTGAGTTGTTGGATCAGTGATACCAAATGTGCCAGCATAGATATCCACGTAGTTGCCCGGGTGGCCCACAAATGCAGGTCTAAAACGATCTAGATTATGTGTAATAATGTCTTTATTTGGATCCAGATCTGCGTATTTGGTGATGTAATTTTGGGCTTCAAAAAACGATCGTATAAATTTTGAATCGTTTTTAGTCATACGTCCTTGATGGAATGCAGTAGGTTTGCTGCCATAGAAGTGCTGACCAATCCAATCAATTTGATTAAGGTGGAGATAGAATTCACCACCACCAAGGTGTTTCATTATGGGTAAAGCGTAGATGATATCGCCTAAAGTTCCACTGTGTTTAAATGTATTCATAGATATATATTATATAGGTATTTAATGGTATGGTCTATGCTTTAGAAAAAATTTAGGCTAAATACAGAGATATTAAACTCACACCTATGCCCATATCCGGACTTTCCTCAGTAAACAACAATGACTACAATGATATACAAGTCATTCTAGATGACATATTAGGTCTTGGCGAAAATGGGTATGGAATGCCGCAACTACGTTCTAGTCCACTAAGTACAGGAGCAAGAGCCACAGCCAATCAGTGGAATGCATTAATTGGTGATCTCAATACAGTACGTTATCATATAACCAACGCAGGAACAAGTACAGCATATTTCATAACTGGAACAACTGTAGTAAATTCTGCCACCATTAATAACCTATATGCAGATGCATATCTATTGCAAAACAGTGCTCAAAGATACACTTGCCATCCAAGTCAATTTTACACCACTAGCAGCAATAGAACAATTTTTAGCAAAAACAGTTTATCATTAAGAACCAAGTACTGGGGAACTGACACAAATAGCATTTCGCATCAAGTAGTAGCTACATTTCCAAATCCATTAACTGCAAGATATTACTTTAACCTAGGATCGTATTTAAATTTTGTTCCTTATGTTCAAGGAGCGGCTGTAAATGATTTAGATGGTGAGTGGTTAAATTTTGTTAATTATCTTAGAGCATCGGGCAATGAATATAGATATACGCATGGAGAGTTTGTTAATTATCTAAGCACCACTACTACAATCAATAGCGGAACATTACAGGTAAAAATATTGGCGGAAAAAGCCATTGATGAAACTTCTGTAAAATTTACAATAACTTATAAAAACAATGCCTCGTCAACAGTACAGTTAGTACCATCGGCATCAATTTATAACATAACTGTCTAATCATGTCTAACATACTACATCGCATAATCAACACCAGCACCACACAAGTTGCTACTATAACCAATATTACATTCAGTGATCAAACGGGTATTCAACATCATGCTAATCTCAGTGCAATTGGTTTGTCCAGTGATTTTACTGGGAAATATGCAGCAGTATCTTATAGTAAAAACTTTGTATCGGGTAGTCCAATAAGCAGAAACTATTTGTCTGATACTGCTGACATAGTTAAAACAATAGTAGGTTATGATACCACCACGCTAGTAGTTAATAACACCACTAATCTTGTTGCCGGTTGGCAAGGTAGTGGAGTTTATGCTGGACGTTATATAGTAAGCATAACATCTGCTACTTGGTTATTAATGAGTAATACTCCAACGGCGCCGCCTACACCAGGTGCCAGTATTACATTTTCTACATCCACACATGAAATAACGTTATCAGGTACAAGTCCTACCACAGGTATTAATCCTGGTTGGTATATCAACAGTAATGGTTATAGTTCGTCGGGAACTGTTCTTAGTGTAAAGAGTAGCAATACACTTGTAGTAGATTTCTTACCCACCAATCCTGCTGTGGGTAATCCATTAGTATTCTCAACATCTACCAAAATCAATTATGTAGAATTAGACAGTGTTAGTTCGTTGGTTAATGGATTGTATGCTTGGGGTAATGGATTCACTGGACAACAGATAACCAACATTTTGGGCAATATTGTTACAATGAGTGGGTCACCTAGTACATATCCAGTAGTAGGACAAACCGTAGGGTTTGGCACTGGAAATATATATACAATACCTGTGAACAGTGAAGTGGGATTTAATTTAGACTTTACCACATCAACATCAGCCACAGGCACATATACTTGTGCAATATCAGTGGATATATGGCAAGGGTTAAGCAACACAACTTATTATTACAATGATTATGTAGTGTTATCAAGAGCCAATGCAAAATTACCAAATCCTACTCCGGGTAATATAAATCCTTCAGGGTATTATAGTTCATACATAGATTATCCTGGATATAGCCCTGGATATAGTATACCTTTTGTTGGTTTTGAAGTTCCAAGGACTGGGCGGGTTGAAATCAATGGGTTAATTGTTGATGGTTTAAACACTGGAGTTGGTGGTATTGCCTCAGATGCTGCAATGGCTGCAGGATTGTTAATGTTCAATAATATAGACACTTTTGGAGATGTAGCATCAGTAAACAATACAGCATTGACAATTAGTCAACTTGCCACGCAATACAGTGATTATCGTAGTCTTAGTGCTCAACAATCAGTGGCTCAATTGACATCTGTTGGATCTATAAACAACAATACTGATCCAGCACAAGCTGCTCAACAAGTAGCTGCATTACAACAGCTATCACAACATGCAAGTCTCTTAGTAGCATTAAGTGATACATCGTGGACTGGTATTCAACAAATACTAGCAGACAATGCAGCCAATGGTAAAACTCCAGCCAATACGTATGCATTGGCGGCATTGGCAGGAATTCAAACGGTTGTACAGACTGTCAGTGATGGTATAAATTGGTTGAGTAATAATTTAAGTTTAAGTAGTATATCAAATCTCAGTTTAAATAGTATAGCAAGTGGTATTAATAGTTTTGTTAACAGCAATCAATATGTTTCAATGGCAGTAAGTTCTGTTCAAAAATTTGTAAGTGACATAGGTCAGTCATTGCAAAGTCTTGTTCCTGGAGTTAATCTCGGATTCAGTTCACAGCCATCACAGGGTGCATATATTCCGTTAACTCCAACTTTTGGTGATACCATCGTTAGGAATGGAATAGCAATTGCATCAACAATACTTTCACCAACTACCGCAGTTCTATCAACATTGGCCACATTAGCTGGTTTTAATGTAGGCATTACTGGACAGGTAAATGCAGGATTTGTTACATTGGCGTTCAACTCCATGAGTAATCTAATAGGTGATATTTCAAAATCATTTAGTGATTTTGGAAAATACATATCTGAATCAGTTAGTACAATATTTGGATCCAATCAATATGCATCAGATAGTGCATTCATGGCTGCTGCAACATTAGGTTCCAATGGATTTGTAGCAGGAGAAACATTTTCTCTTACCAAAGTTTGGGAAAAAATAAGTAATTTTGGAACAGATGTAGCCGCCAGTGTTAACACCTATTCACGAGAGTTAGTTACAACAGTTAATCAGTATCCACCTGACAGTGCAATCAATGCTGCTGCTCTATTAGGATCAAACAACCCATTGTCTACCACAGGGTTTACACCTAACCAAACAGTTGATCCTCAACTAGCAGCCACATTTAACTCCGCTGTAAACACTCCTTTAAATTATGAAGGAACATTGTATAATACCACCCCTATTACTTCTAATATTACAACTTCACCTTACGAAGACAGTCAATCAACATCAGTAACTGTTAACTATAATAGTTTTTCACCAACTACTGTAGACTACGGTGCATTTGGTGAGCCAATTATTAGTGGTGGAGATGGTAGCGTTAATGTTAATGCATACATGCCAGGTACTTCTAAATTAGCAGGGCAAATGATCCTTGGCGATTCATTGGTATTGCTATCCAAAGATAGGCAAGGTACTACAACAGGCATGGTAATATCAAATACTATCAGTGAGCAGAAATTATTAACCATGGTCAGCGAATCAGGAATTAGATTAACGTGTTCAGATAACACTCCACTAACACTAGAAGATGGTAGTTCTATCAATAGTACAGAGGTATTGGGTAAGAAATTACCAGTAGAAGATCAAAATGGATTCCGTTGGGAACTCATAGTTGAAGTACTAGATGCAGGACAAGGAAAGGTAGCAACTATATATTGTGAAGATCAATGTTATGCTGCCGGTGATGAAAACGGTCGCTGGATATGGACACATAATGCCAGCAATATAAAATATGGTGATTTTGCCGCCAACTTCCAAGGTTCGGATATTTTATCGCTTAACTTAGGAAATAACTAATATGGCAACCTCATTTGATGTTAATATAAAATTAGGTAGCTCCATGGGCTTTAACATGGCGGGTGCTCTTACAGGTGGATATGCTCCACAGATGCAGACAATTAGAACATTGGATGGAGATACCTCTACACAAAATTTATCATATGATGAGTATCAAGGACCTGTACTGCAAGTTGATCCAATTGATGATTTTATATTATCAGCAACCAATACCAGTTCTAGACATGCTGTAGTCATGCATAATATTGGCAATGCAGTGTTAACTGTTACAGATTTGTTGTTTACTTTCTCAAGCGATATCAAACCTATATTGTATTTTAATAATACAGATACATTGATTAACAACTCTGTTATTACTATATCTCCAAAAAATAGTTCTACATTCTCTCTAGCATATACAGGTAATGTGGCAGGATTTTATGACAATGCATTGGTTATAAAATCAAACAATAGCACTGGACCTTATTACAAAATACCCACACATCAAATAGTACAGATTACATCAAGTGCTACTGTTTCTCCAGCATCGTTTACAACCACAACTACACAAATTGGTAAAATTGAAAACGTTATATATAACATTACTCCTATCATTAATGAATATGTACGTAATGATATAGCACTTAAATTTACAGCAACTTTTGTCACTAATTCTACTGCTTGGACTTATACCACAGGCACTAACTCGGCTACTGCAACATTTAATCCTTGGGAAATTAATAATGTTAATGGTACCTACATTTCAACATTGACCATAGTAGCCAATAACATTACATCTACGCTGACCAATACAGCAATTGTTAATTTAAATCATACGTTGAATAAAAATCTTGCTACCTGGACTAGTCCTTTATCTGTGCATAATAGTGTCATAGGTATGAGTTACGATCTAGAAAATGGAAATCGTGTTCTTACCATAGGAGTGAGTATGGGAGGCAACGGTACTCCTATTGTTGAAAATGGATTTAATTATAGTTCTATATTAAATCTTGGAATAGGCACTGATGCATTACCTGATCCATACCCAACTTGGGCAAATGTGTGTAGGATTGAATTTACAGGTCTTGCTCAAACTTATTTGAGTAATAACCATATGGTTAAACGTACACTAACCAAAGACTATATGAAATATTTTGGAGAATACGATGCATTGGGATCTATGTTTATTATCAAAGATGATGGATATGGATCGTTGACCATTGAGTTAAATCATCTAAGAGCACTCAGTGATGATCCGTATTTTAATGTTACATTACAAAATCTTACACGAGCATTTTATTATTACTCATCAGTGGACACAATTGGTAGAATTGCCATACAATCCGCAGAATATTCTAGTCCCATTGATGCCCTTACTACATATTTGTTCACTGGATTCAATTACAACAACAAAGATAAATTAGCCGTTGTTAATACTACCGTAGTTGAGCTACCGGTGGCTGATATTTAATTTGGTAAAATATCCATTGACACAGTTGGTAAATTCCAGTATAATTAACGCATTACAAACACTCTTTGAAAGAAAATATGAGTAATTGCGATAGCATTATCCGAGTTCTGGAAGATCATTCTAGCCGACTAGACAAAGAAGGCATCATTGATGCTGAAGCCAAAGATAACAATACTGAACTGTTTGAAGGCTTCCGTATGGCTTTGGACAATCTATATACATTTGGTGTAAAGAAAGTACCCACACACGGCGGCCCAGATGGACAAGGATTGCCCTGGGAGGCATTTAAAGAACTTGCCCATTTGCTGTACACACGCGAACTCACAGGGCACGACGCTCGTGATGCTATTGAACTAGCATTGAGCGCTAGCACACAGCAACAATGGAATGATTGGTATCGCCGTATCCTTATTAAAGATCTACGTTGCGGTGTCAGTGAAAAGACTGTAAACAAAGTACTCAAAGCATATACAACAATTAAGAGTGTACCTGTGTTTGAATGTATGTTAGCACATGATGGTGCTAATCACGAAAAGAAGATCTCAGGTAAGAAACTGCTAGAACCCAAACTAGATGGTGTACGTGTTATCACCGTAGTCAATGCCGAGAACCATACCTGTACAATGTATAGCCGCAATGGCAAAGAGTTGGAAAACTTTGGACATATCACTAGTGCCATTGAAGCCAATATTGGATTGTTTGATCGCAGTTTAATTCTAGATGGCGAAATGGTCAGTAGTAGTTTCCAAGCATTGATGAAACAAGTACATCGTAAAAGTGATGTACAAAGTGAAGATGCTCGACTAATGTTGTTTGACATCATTCCACTCAGCGAATTCCAACGTGGTGAAAGTGTGTTGGGTCAACGCCGCCGTAGTAATCTGCTACGCAGTATGAAAGCTGTGTTTGACAAGATTGGCAGCATCGACGTCATTCCACAGAAAGAAGTTGATCTGGACAGCTATGTTGGCGAATTAGAATTCAAACAATACAACAAAGACGCCATCGAAGCAGGATTTGAAGGTATTATGATTAAGAGTGTGGATGCGCCTTATGAGTGCAAACGCAGCGTTAGTTGGTTGAAGATGAAACCTTTTATTGAAGTAAGTTTGGAGATCACTGATGTTGAAGAAGGCACTGGTAAGAATCTGGGACGCTTGGGAGCTCTTGTTTGTTCCGGCGTCGACGATGGTAGGGACATACGAGTTAATGTTGGTAGCGGTCTTAGCGACGCTGATCGAACTGAGTTTTGGAATAACCGTGATAGTCTTAATCGCCAAATTGTTGAAGTAAGAGCAGATGCTGTTACACAAAATCAAGATGGTACTTATTCGTTGCGTTTCCCTCGCTTCCTCCGATTCCGTGGCTTTGCAGCTGGCGAAAAGATTTAATATGGAAAAAGAAACTGTTAAGGATATTATGTACGGTGGTATCAGCGAACTAATGAATAATAGAAAGTTCTATTACCGTAGTGAAGTTGGTCCCCGATATAGCAGTTGGACCGAAGAAGGTCAGGTAGCCTTAATGGAATATACATTTCAAATGGCTCAGCATATACATATCGCAGAAGATAAATCATTAGACAAGCGTGCCAAAGCATTGGTAATTAAAGGTTTAAAAGGAGAAGAAGTTTAATCGTGTCAAAAGAAGATTGCATTGAAATGTCGGGAAAAATTGAAGAAGTACTACCCGGTGCTATGTTTAGAGTTAGGCTAGATGATAACAATAATGTTATTCTAGGACATATTAGTGGTAAAATGCGTCAGAATAAGATTCAGGTATTATTAGGTGATAAAGTTCGAGTAGAAACAAGCGTCTATGATTTAACTAGAGGTAGAATCATATTTCGAGAAAGATAAAAAAATAGCACCCTAAGGTGCTATTCTTTATTCTAAGTATGCTGCCCAGCTAGGGTGGCGCAAATCAAACTTCATCTTCTTCCTCTTATCTACTAATTGGAAGTATGTAGGCTTGAATGGCTTAACCTGCGGTACAATACGCTTATCGTTGCCCTTGTTGGCATTACATTTTGCACAAGCACAGACACAGTTCTCATAGGTAGTCTTACCACCGTGGCTGGTTGGCAATACGTGATCCAATGTAGCAGTTTTGTTAGTTACATCGATACCGCAGTATTGGCACTTGAATAAGTCACGCAGGAATACATTCTGTTTGCTGAAACGCACACTAGTTTTCTTCTTTTGGTATTCCTTTAAGATCATAACAGCGGGAACTCGAGTTTCCCAAGTGGCGCTGTGTACAATCCAATCATCATACCATTCCAAAACCGTGGCCTTATCCGATACAAGGTATCGTATGGATTCTTCCCACGTAATTGTGCTCAGTGGAAGTACAGAGATTGGAGATGCGTCGGCATTAAGTATAAGTGTATGAGCCATGATACTAATATTTATTTGAATAAAATAGAGCTATAATTATAGCAGTATTACAGTAAATGAGCAACCTATATTTTGGTAATATCTATATCGCTATCCACAGGTAGTTTCCATAATTGTCTACGTTCCACACCCTTCTTCTGGGCAAATTGTTTTGGATTACAGTTAGCGCATACATGATAAAACCGGTCACTGATCCTACGACGATCCATACTTCCCCAATCTCTTTCAAACAAGGACTGGCAGCTATCGCATTGTAGTACAGCTACAGTTTTAGTTCTACTATAAGAGTGTGCATTTTTTAATTTGCTGACTTTAGTGTATTGAGTTTTAATTTTCTTTGTTTCGATGAACATGAATTATTTACATTCGGATTACAGAAATACAAACTAAATACCGTTATGACCCAATTGTTCGTCAATCTATCAGGAATTTAACATGTCTATTCAATATATCAATACAGGATCTGGAGCCAATGCCGGAGATGGTGATAGTCTAAGATCAGCGTTTATCAAAGTTAATAATAACTTTACTAAATTTGCTCATTTTGAAGATGTTACTATAGGATATACAGGTAGTAGAGGTGTTACCGGATACACTGGTAGTACTGGTGCATATGCTGCAATAGGATATACAGGTAGTGCAGGATTATTATTAACAGTAACAACTACCACATCATTTGCAGGTGTTCAAGGGCAAATATGGTTTAATCAAATTGATGGTCGTGCATATATTAGAGATCAGGGTGTTTGGTTTGATTTAAGTCCATCAGTGGCACCAGATCCTAGTACATACTTAGATAGATTAACCATTGACGGTACAACAATAACTCCAGTTGATTCTACATCAACTGTTAGAATGCAAAGCAATAGTAATACATGGATATTTGGCACAGATGGTAGACTAACATTGCCTAATGGTTCTACTATAGGCGATAGTGACGCAGTTTTTGGTGTTCCAATAACCACAGCCCGTGGCACCATATTCCTAGGCAACCAAGCAGAGTGCGGTAATGTAAATCATTTCCACATAATGAAGGCAGGTCAGCAGGATATTGAATTATTCTTAGGCGATGACAGTAACTATGTAAAACTTCCAAGCACTGGTGGAGTTGAGATTTCTTCGTCAGAGATTGGTGCCCAACATTATTGGAACTTTGGCACAGATGGTATTCTAAACTTCCCTAACAACAACGGACAGATAGGACAACTAACATCACCATACACAGGATTAGAATTCCGTACAGGATCAGGTGCTGATTGGATTGGCATAAGTTATGGTGAGATCAACGACAACAACACCAGTTACTTTTACTTTGACAAAGATGGTAGTGATTATACAACTGCCAATCATCGTGCCCATTTACAGATTAAGAGTCCGGAGCAGGCCTATGGCGCAAGCCACCTAGAATGGTTGTTCGATGCTGACGGTAATTTAACAATACCCCATGGTGGTAAGTTAGGATTTGATCTACTTGCCGATCATAATTATGGAACAATAGTATTACAATCAGCAGGAGGCACCGGGACTTATGCGGCAATTGCCGGACATTGGTCGTATGTTATGGCTTCTGATAATGAAGTTCGTATACAAACCGGGATTGAAGGTAGCCCGTATTACGATTGGACATTTGGTGCAGATGGCAAACTAACTTTACCCGAAGGTGGAGCATTTACTTCACCAAATTACGGATTCTCTTTTAATAAAAACAGTGGAAAAACAGGTGCTCCAGAAATGGGTACTGACGTTACTTTTGCAACTGAGAATTTAAGTAGCGATATTGTAGACGGTGAAATATATATGGGATCAGGCTACGGCGAATTCCGTAGCATCTTTAACAAAGGCGATCAAATTAACTCTGGCTTGGTCTATGCAGGTGTAGAAGGCTTTAATTATGTACAATATGGCGATGTCAACTTTGCTGGTATGGTTAGCCAGACTCCTAACATAGATAGCATGTATAGTGTTGGGGTAAATCAATCAGGACAGATTACTATTGGATTTACACAAAATGGTCAAACACAGCAATCAAACGATTGGAGTGTTGTAGTAGGATCTCTTAACATTGACATGACAGTCAATGGTTTGTTTGCTGATACAAATAAAACTGTTATATCAGGTAAGCACGGTATTGAGTTAAACACTGATCGTGGAACAATACACTTTGGTAATCATCCAGAAATAGGAGTTGCATCACATTTCCACATCATGCGTGATGATCCTGAACATGTGAATCTATTCTTTGGTGATGACTACAACTATGTTAAGTTACCCTATTATTCAACTTTAACCAACGTAGGTGTAGAGATTAGTGCAAATAATAATCTTTGGAAATTTGATACAGATACTACCTTAACCATACCTGGTGATATACAAGATGCCAATGGGTCTGTTATTCGTATAGCAACAACTAGTACAGCACCTACTAGAGTTAATGGACAACTATGGTTTAACACCGAAGACGGTCGTGGTTATATTAGATACAATAACACCTGGATTGATCTAAATCCACCAGAAGTTCCACCACCTAGCACATATCTTGATGGATTAATCATTGATGGTACAACTATATCTGCTGTTGATACCACAGCAACCGTTAGCATAGAAAGTGGTTCTAATGTATGGGAGTTTGGCACAGATGGTACATTAACATTCCCAGCAGGATATGCTTTGCCCAACACTGTGGGCACAGCAGGACAGGTATTGTCTGTAAGTACAAATTCTAATGTTTTATATTGGACAACAGCCAGTGGCGGAGCCAGTTTCAAATACGCAAGAGTTCAAGAAGGTATCACCAGCCATCCAGTAACCAGTATTACAGGTAACTCCGGAGATGGATTGAGTTTAACCAGCGATCGTTGGGCCCAATTGATGTGGGTGCCTAATACCAGTGCCGTAACATTGAATGATATAGATCAAGGTGCTCCTGTATACAATTGGGCCTATGTTGATGTCACGGGGTTTAATGTTGAAAATAAACACTCAGGCACGACATCAACCTGGACCTTTGGCACAGATGGTATCTTAACATTGCCACTTGAGTCTAAATTAAATTCAGGTGGTGTTGGCGTTGCTAATAGTGCAGAGTTTGGTACATCAGTTACGGTATCAACATCAACTGTTGTTAATAGTGAAATCTATATGGGATCCGGCTACGGTGAATTCCGTAGCATATACAACAAGGTAGGCGCAATTGAATCTGGATTAACCTACGCTGGTGTAGAAGGATTTAATTATGCCCAGTATGGAGATGTTAACTTCAGCGGCATGGTTAGTCAAACTCCTCATATAGATAGTATGTATACTATTTCTGTCAGTACAACTACTGGACTGATCAGTATTGGATTTACACAGGATGGTGGAACATCAGTATCAAAAGATTGGATTACTGTATTAGGAACGCTTAACGCTTACTACACAGTTAATGGTATTTTTGCCGATACTACTCAAACTGTTATATCGGGCGGCGATGGTGTTTTGAGTAGCATTGTTAAATTAACAGATTCTGTGAACATTACCACTATTGATAGTATAATAACAGGTACTAGTACCTGGATATTTGGTTCAGATGGTGCGTTAACATTCCCGGATACTTCGACCCAGACTACAGCATGGCTCGGTGGTGGTTCTAGTAGTTTGTCCACTAATGACACCGCCTCAAATAATTTCAATACCGGTAATTTCACCAACCAATACAATTTAGATATTGAGTATACAGCATTCACTGGAGATTATGGTGTTAACTTTGATATTACATATCAGAAACCATTAGATAGCACCAAAGGTGTTACAGTTGGAGCAATAGAAACTCCTTTAATAATGTCAACTGGTACTGTTATATTAAAGACCGATATCGGCAGTTCGACATCTACCTGGACATTTGGTATAGATGGTACATTAACATTCCCTAATGGCGCTAACATTGCCATACCTGCAGGAACACCTCGAACTGGTGCTATTGCCATAACAAGTAGCACAGAACTATTGATCGGAACTAATACTACAACCACTAACAATCTATGGACATTTGGTATAGATGGTAGCACAGTATTTCCCGACAACACAGTCAAAGGTTATTGTTTTACTGCTACTAACACAGTATTCAATTATATACCAACACGAGCGGCATTCATGTATACTGATAGCCCAATACTAGGTCTAATATCAACTATAGGCGGCTCATGGTATATCAAAGGCCCTGGATTAGTAGGATGGAAACAGATTACTGGTGTACTAGACAACGGCGGTGGAGTTTGGCTTGTAGATATAGGCCCAATGGGCGATGGATCAGAATTCCACAGCGGCGGATACCAACCTAACAGCCCCAACCTTGTTTATACCATTAGTCAATATCTCGACCTTGACCTAAAGGCCGCTGACAAGACTTGGACATTCAGCGAGAATGGTAGTTTAACATTCCCAAATGCCACAGTTCAAACCACAGCCTATACCGGAACCGTTGCTTACAGTAATATAACAGGTGCCCCAGCAAGTGTTAATAAAACATCAGGTAGTTGGATTTTGGACACAGGTGCCAACACAGTCAGCATCACAGTGGCGCCTGGCGGCAACTATCAAATGTGGGTGAATGGAACATGTGACAATGGTATTGTAAATTGGAACGCTACAGTGAATGTTTCAAATACAAATGTACCGGCAATAGGCGTTCAATATGGGTGGTATTATTACGACGGAAATGCGTTGGTGCTGACTGCTATACCCGATCAAATTGTAGGCACAGCAGGGGTTATCAGTACTGCTACTGTTAATACTACAACTTCCAATGTGTTTAACTTTGGTATTACAAACAACAGCATATCAACACAAACAGTTTATTGGGGTTATACAACTCTTTAATAT
>Ga0304729_1001279_pt1 | contig 16923 bp, 13 predicted proteins | sample C_131016_MF_Meta_FD_190475 | JGI IMG/M metagenome (GOLD analysis project Ga0304729, IMG submission 190475) | Freshwater microbial communities from Lake Croche, Canada to study carbon cycling - C_131016_MF_MetaG (v2) (version 2) | ecosystem: Environmental > Aquatic > Freshwater > Lake | place... | reverse complement strand
CTTCCGGTATTTCATCTTCAATGTTGGCTAGACCATCAATGATGATGCGCACTGATCTTTGAATCATCCAGGTGGTGCAGGTTGAAGATGCTGGATAGATAGGAATAGGTAATTCAGCCCAAGCCTTTGCTACTTCATCTTCAATCTCATCGTTGAATAATGCATAGTCGGGGTGAGATAACTGCAACTTACCGTTGAAACTGCCTATCTTTCCAGCCCAGAGACCTCTAGTTCCTGGGGTTAGTTTTTGTTTACGCCAAGACTGGTTGAAGAAGGTTGCTGTCACAAAGCCTTTGCCATCGGTGATCTTCACTTCAAGGATGGATCCGGATTTACCCTTCATCCTTCGTTCATTCACATCAACCACATCGGCAATGAGAGTCGCTGCTTCACCAATTGGAATCTCATTGATGCTGGTTAGCTCTCCCCTAGATGAATACCTTCTTGGGTAGTGCTGCAGCAGGTCTCCAACTGTTACCAACTCCAAATGCTTAGCTAGGCTCTTGGCGGTCTTATCGCCTAGCAGCCTATCTAGCGGAGTTGTTGGTAACAGCATGGTTAAATCTTCCAAGAGAACGTATCTAAGTTAGGCTAGCCACACTATGACGAGAATTATTGGTGGCATCGCTGGTAGCAGAACTTTAGCTTCCCCAGCCAAAGTCACAAGACCAACTAGCGACCGCATCCGCGAAAGCATCTATAACCGGCTAGCAGCACTAAACCTAATCGAAAATGCAGAGGTTTTGGATCTTTATGCAGGTACCGGTGCATTAGGACTGGAGGCTGCCAGTCGTGGAGCAAAGAAGGTTGTTCTAGTTGAACAACACAAGCAGGCGCTAGGTGGAATCATCACCAACATGCGAATGGTTAAAAGCGCACTGCAAAAAGAAGAATTAGATGCCGATATCAGAGCTGAGGGTAGAACTGTCTCCGCCTACCTAGAGCACTGTGGTGACCGCTTTGATCTAGTGTTTATTGACCCTCCATATGATGTTGACAATGAAACCATTACCGAGGTTCTAACCAGATTGGTGCCTGTTCTCAACAAAGACGCGGTTATTGTCCTTGAGAGATCAAGCAGAACAGAACAGCCTGAACTACCAGAGGGAATTACCCTTGATGAATCCAAAAACTACGGAGATACGGTTACCTACTGGCTTTCTAACTAGTTGCTAGATTTGTCTCGTGCTTGAAACAGTTACGACACAGTGGTCGAAAATTCAAACCATGGCTATTGCCAGGGCATTCTCAATGCTCGGTTCAGAGCTAACTCTCTTCACATTAGTTTTCAGAGAAAAAGATCAAGGACCAGCCGCGGTTGCAGCTTTGTTTATCGTTGGTGCTTTGCCAATGATCGTCTTTGCACCTTGGGCTGGAACCATTGCTGACCGCTTCAGCACCAAAGCCGTTATCCCACTCCTGTCAGTTCTAGGTGGTGCAGCAATCTTCTGCCAAACCCAAAGACTCGACACCTGGCTAATTCTGGTTTTGCTATTTATTGCGAATACCTGTGGATCTATCGTTGGACCAACCTGGGGCAAGCTAACTCCAACTCTGGCAACCAAAGAAGATTTCAGTCGTGCCTCTGGAATCATTCAGACTTATTTCTCGATAGCTAGCTTGACCGGACCAATTCTTGCTGGATTCCTAATCAAGACCACCGGCTTTGTTGCAACTTTTGCAATAGATGGTTTCTTCACCACCATGATTGCATTTCTCCCGTTCATCCTTCGGGTTAACCACAAGCCTGGGAATCTCAAGGACGGTGAAAAGACCAACGTAATGGAAGGATTTCGCTTCCTTATGAATAACCCATTACTTCGGTCTTTGGTGATTATGGTTTTCGCCATGGTCTTTTGCATGAGCGTTATCAACGTGGGGGATATTTTCCTAATTACCAACATCATGCATGCAGACTCATTTATCTACAGCTTGGTCGGTGCAGGATTCATGTTTGGAACGCTTTTGTTTAGCGTTGTCGCGGGATCCAAAAAGGTATCGCTAACCACTGAATTGATTGTTCTGGCCTTCGGACTTTCGTTCCTGTCACTAGCCGGCTTAGGTGTTGGTGTCTCTCCTAATTACTGGGTGATTATCCCCATTTGGTTCATAGCAGGGCTAGGTAATGGAGCAATCAATACCTACGGTGTTGGCATGATGCTTAGGGTCATTCCACATGAGGTGCAGGGAAGGGTTTTTGCAGCCTTCAATGCCATCATTTCCACAGCTGGAATTGGATCTATGGCAATCGCAGGAACTGTCATCGGGATATTTGGAGTCCGAGATGTGTTTATTGTGGCTGGAAGCCTAGCTTTTATTGCGTTTGCAATTTTCTTCCCGACTGTCTATAAAGAACAGTTGAAGATTATTAAAGCTAACTAGTTTTTATAGGTCTCTTTGTGGAGAGCCGATGTATAGCTGCTGTGGGCGGCCGATCTTGGTTGAGGCATCGTGGTTCATTTCACGCCAGTGAGAAATCCAACCAGGTAGTCGTCCCATAGCAAACAGCGCTGTGAACATACGGGTTGGGAAACCCATCGCCTTGTAGATAACACCGGTATAGAAGTCAACGTTCGGATAGAGCTTTCTTGAGATGAAGTATTCATCGGCTAGCGCTGCTGCTTCTAGTTCTTTAGCAATATCTAGTAGTGGGTCTGAAACACCAAGATCTGCAAGAACTTTATCTGCGGTTGCTTTAACGATGGTCGCTCTTGGGTCCATGTTCTTATAAACACGGTGACCAAAGCCCATCAACTTCACACCATCTTCTTTGTTCTTCACTCGTTCAATGAACTTCTGAACAGATTCACCTGAATCACGAATCTCAGCAAGCATCTGAAGCACTGCTTCGTTAGCTCCTCCGTGCAGAGGACCAAACAGAGCTGACACTCCAGCAGAAACGGATGCGAAAAGGTTTGCTTGAGAAGAACCAACTAGACGAACTGTTGATGTTGAACAGTTCTGTTCGTGATCCGCGTGCAAGACAAGCAGTGTGTCTAGTGCTTTAACCACAACTGGGTTTTGAATATATGGCTCAGCCATGTTTCCAAAAGCCATACGTAAGAAGTTTTCAACATAACCTAGAGAGTTATCTGGGTATAGCAGTGCTTGACCCAGAGAGTTCTTGTGTGAGTAAGCAACCAAAGTTGGAAGTTTTGCAAGCAAGCGAACAGTTGAAAGTTCTACCTGTGCATCATCGTGTGGGTTTAGTGAATCTTGGTAGAAAGTTGATAGCGCTGAAACGCTAGCTGCTAGAACAGACATCGGGTGAGCGTTCTGCGGCATTGAGTGGAAGATGTTCTTTAGATCTTCGTGAATCAAAGTGTGTCTGCGAAGACGTTCATCCCAATCGGAAAGTTGAGTTGGGGTAGGCAGTTCACCATAGATCAAAAGATAAGCAGTTTCAACAAAGCTCTTCTGACCAGCGAGCTGTTCAATTGGATAACCGCGGTAACGAAGAATACCGGCGTCACCATCAATGAAAGTAATACCTGATCTGGTGCTTGCAGTGTTCACAAAACCAATGTCGAAAGAGTTCAGGCCGGTGGTTGCGTTTAGCTTCGAGAAGTCAATTACTGAGTCACCATCAGTTGATGAGACGATAGGGAAATCTGCGGTTCCACCAGGGTAATTAAGGGTGACTTTCTGGTCGTTCTCAGTTGACAAGGCCTACTCCTGTTTTATTTACTGCTTTAACCCTAGGGCATTAGTGAGCCTTGAGGCACCCTCAAAAATCTTCTCATCGGTGGCAGTGATTGAGAAGCGAACAAACTTGCTCCCCTCACCTTCATAGAACTCACCTGGCACGACCAAGACACCAAGCTCAGCCATCTTCTGAACCGTATCCCAGCAGTTCTCCCCTAATGTTGCCCATAAATACAACCCAGCCTCAGAGTCCGCTATTTCAAAGCCGTAAGCCTTAACTGCTTCCAGTAATACTTCACGGCGCTTACGATAAATCTCTCGTTCAACCTTGACGTGCTCGTCATCACCTAGAGCCACAGTCACTGCTTTTTGAACCGGGGCTGGCATGATCAAGCCAGAGTGCATACGGAGGTTCACAATTCCCTTAGCAAGCTTTGAATCTCCAGCTACGAAAGCAGCTCGGTAACCGGCAAGGTTAGATTGCTTAGACAAAGAATAGAAAGCGAGAAGATTCTCGTGAGATCCACCACAAACTCTTGGATCTAGAACTGATGGGATGATCTCATCTGACCATCTACCCCAACCTAGTTCCGCATAGCATTCATCGGAGGCTAGAACAGCACCCAGTTCTCTCGCCTTCTTCACACAGGCGGCAAACTGTTCAGCATTCAGAACACGCCCATCAGGGTTACCCGGTGAGTTAATCCAAATCAATTTAGTGTTAGCTGGCCATCTCTCGGGATCATCTTCACTGATGATTTCACAGTTAGCCAAAGCTGCACCAACAACATATGCGGTATAGGCAACTCTTGGTTGAACAACAACATCACCTGGGCCGAGGCCAAGCATTAGAGGAAGAAACGAAATCATTTCCTTTGAACCGATGGTTGGGAAAACCTGATCTATGTTCAGTTCAACATTTCTTCTTCTTTTAAACCAAGCAACAATTGCTTCTTTGAGTTCTTGAGAACCTGCGGTTGAAGGATAACCGGGAGCATTGGTGGCTGCATCTAATGCGTCTTGAATAATTTTTGGAGTTGGATCAACCGGTGAACCGACAGATAGATCAACTATTCCTTGAGGATGTGATTTAGCAATAGCTTCGTAAGGCTTGAGTTTTTGCCAAGGGTATTCTGGCAAACGATCAAACATGTTATTCGCCTTGTGGCGGAAGTGCAGTGATCACAGGGTGATCACCAGCGATAGGACCTATCTTGGCAGCACCGCCAGGTGAACCTACGCTACTGAAAAACTCAACATTGGCTTTGTAGTAATCAGCCCACTGAGCTGGAAGATCATCTTCATAGAAGATAGCTTCAACTGGACAAACTGGCTCACAGGCACCGCAGTCAACGCACTCATCCGGGTGGATATAAAGCATGCGTTCACCCTCATAGATGCAGTCAACAGGACACTCAGCAATACATGCCTTGTCCTTCACATCAACACATGGGAGGGCGATAACGTAAGTCAATTGTTTAGTCCTTTTTCTCTACTTCAATTATCTAACTAGAGATGGGTCTTAGTCCGCTTTGCGCGCCATTTCGCCAAACTGATTCTCGGGAAAACAGCTGCCACACCACAAATAAGCATGGAGAACAGAATGTATCTGAAGCCCAACTTGTCATCTGCAATGAAAGCACCAAAAACTTCATTTCTGGATAGGTACCAGATCGCGATGGTCATACCGGCATTCAGAAGATACAGCGCACCTCTGGAGTTACGCCAGGTTCGAAGACCAAAAGCAATCGATGCTGTTGCACCTAGAGCCAGATATAGGCCCAGCTGTGAATGGGCAGGGTTATCTGCTCTGATGGAATGAACATAAGCTCCGGCATAACCAAGCAGAATACCAAGCGGCAAACCAAACAGAGCTCTGAACAAAGGCTTGAACCAAGGTAGGAAGTTAGGGCTAGCTAGTCTTAGGCGCTCTGGCATATCGAATCTGAATTCAACACCGTCAGCAACCGAATAGGTGTCACGTTTGATGGTTACCTGAGAAGCGTGCGCAGATAGTGCTGCCTTCTTTAGTTCAGCAGTTTTCTCGCCACCAATAGAAACAGTTGATCTCTCCCCTGGTTCTGCGATAACCCAGAACTTGGGTTTCTTACCAACACCTGATTTGCGATACTGACGCATAGCCATCGCAGTTGCATCAAAGGTCTTCTTGTGATCCGGATGACCGTAACCACCTCGGGAGTTATAGGTAATAACAGCATCAGGCTTGAATGATTTCATCACCTGAACAATGTCATCTGCAATTACCGGTGTTGAAACTGCGGCAAGTGACATTTGATCTAATCTTGCTGGCGTGGTTGGAGTGCCAAGATTACCGATACGCATACCGCTATCAAGATATGCTCTGGTGCCTGCAAACTTGAAGTTCGTAACACCAAGGGCCTTCATTGCATTCTTTAGTTCGCCTGCTCTAAAGGCACCCATCGCAGCACGGTTAGCTTCAAGTGCTTTTAGCTCTTCAAGTTTGACTCGGCCACGCTCACCTCTGGTGAGGGATAAAAGAAATACCTCTGCACCACGACTAATGGCATCGGCCATTACGTGTGCGGTTTGCAGTGACTCATCGTCCGGGTGCGCATGCACCAACAGGATTCTCTTTGCGGTGAATCTTTGTTTAGCCATAAGAAAAACCTTAGTTTAGATAAGCCCCGTATTGACCTTGATTCAGACAAGAGGTAGATTTAGTTAGGTAACCCTAACTTCGAATGGTCTGATAACCATCGCGAAAGGCATGAGTGCTCGCAAATCTCCTGATTGGCCTTAGAGAAGGCTTAGAAGCCTCCCTTATTGTGGGCATTTTGGTTGCCTACTCCCTCAAAACAGGCTCCCCAAAGACAGTTAGCAGAATCCTTACCGGAACAGCTTTAGCCGTCCTGGTCTCTGTTTTAGTTGGTTTTGCCCTGGCTGAGTTTGTGGCTGTGGTGCCTTCGGGAACTAATGAGATCATCTCCGGCATTACATCCATCGTTGCCATGGTCTTTGTTACCTGGATGATCTTTTGGATGGCTAAGCAGTCCAGACAAATGAAATCTAAACTTCAAACTCAGGTTGATAACTCAAATACCAAAACCTTCACTCTGGTTGCAGTTGCGTTCCTAGCTGTTATCCGTGAAGGAATCGAAACATCAGTTTTTATCTGGAGCGCTTCAAGAGCAACTGGATCTGATACCAACCCAATCCTCGGAGCAGTCCTAGGTTTAGTTATTGCAGCCACCATTGGTTATTTTGTCTATAAGGGTTCATTGAAACTAAACCTTGCGGTGTTCTTCAAATACACCGGTGCATTCTTGATTATCGTTGCAGCTGGAATCTTGGCCTACGGAGTCTCAGAACTACAAGATATCGGTTGGTTGCCGTTCCTAACTGGAACTGCCTACGACCTAACGGGAATGATTCCTGATGGCAGCACGCTAGACACCATCCTGCGCGGAACTATTAGCTTCAAGTCAGCACCAACAGTCTTGGTCAGTGTGAGCTGGACTCTATATGTTGCCATCGTTGGATGGCTTTACCTGAAACCTAAAAAGAACTAAGCGTTCTCGTTAGCGCGCTTCTTGTTAGCAAGAAGACGAGCACGAAGGTTTGGATCCAATTCAACTTTGCGAATACGTGTGGCTTCAGGGGTAACCTCAACACACTCATCTTCACGAGCAAATTCAAGACACTCTTCCAAAGAAAGCTTCTTCGGTGGAGTCAAAGCCTGGAATTCATCAGAAGATGAAGCACGCATGTTAGTTAGCTTCTTTTCCTTAGTGATGTTCACATCCATGTCATCAGCTCTAGAGTTCTCACCAACCACCATTCCGGCATAAACCTCGCTAGTAGGTTCAACAAAGAATGATCCACGCTCTTGCAAAGCGATCATGGCAAACGGAGTGGCAACACCTGCACGGTCAGCAACAAGTGAACCGTTGGTTCTAGTGACAATCTCTCCAGCCCAAGGCTCATAGCCTGCTGAAATAGCGTTAGCGATACCGGTTCCCTTAGTTGAGGTTAGGAACTCAGTTCTAAAGCCAATCAGACCACGGGAAGGAACTAGGAACTCCATACGAACCCAACCGGTTGAGTGGTTAACCATGTTCTTCATGCGACCCTTACGAGCAGCAAGCAGCTGGGTCATAGAACCCAAGAATTCTTCAGGAACATCGATGGTTAGGTCTTCAACAGGCTCATGCAGCTTGCCATCAATCTTCTTAGTAACCACCTGAGGCTTACCAACAGTCAATTCATAGCCTTCACGACGCATCTGCTCAACCAAGATGGCTAGAGCTAGTTCACCACGACCCTGAACTTCCCAAGCATCTGGACGTTCGGTTGGAATAACTTTGATGGAAACGTTACCGATAAGTTCACGATCTAGACGATCTTTCACCAAACGTGCTGTCACCTTCGCACCCTTAACACGACCAGCCATAGGGGATGTGTTAATACCAATGGTCATCGAGATAGCAGGGTCATCAACTTTGATTAGCGGTAGTGGTCTGATGTCATTTGGATCAGCAAGAGTTTCACCAATGGTGATCTCTTCAATACCGGCAACCGCAACAATGTCACCAGCAGTTGCTGAATCAGTTGGGAATCTTTCCAACGCTTTGGTCTTTAGTAATTCAGTGATCTTCACATTCTGGGTTGTGCCATCCTGGCGAACCCAAGCAACCTGCTGACCCTTACGGATAGTTCCGTTGAAGATACGAAGAAGTGCAAGACGACCCAAGAAAGGTGAAGCATCAAGGTTAGTTACGTGAGCCTGCAAAGGAGCCTCATCGTCATAAACCGGAGCTGGGATGTGCTTCAAGATAGCTGCGAACAATGGTTCAAGATCTTCATTGTCTGGAAGTGTTCCATCAGCAGGCTTATTCAAGCTTGCACGACCATTACGACCAGAAGCATAAATAACTGGAAGATCCAAGATTGCATCGACATCGAGATCTGGAACATCTTCGTGAATGTCCGAAGCTAGACCCAAAAGCAAGTCGTGAGTTTCTTCAACAACTTCATCAATACGAGCGTCAGGACGGTCAGTCTTGTTTACTAACAAGATAACCGTCAGGTTAGCTTCTAGTGCCTTACGAAGCACGAAACGAGTCTGCGGTAGTGGACCTTCAGATGCGTCAACCAAAAGAACAACACCGTCAACCATAGACAAACCACGTTCAACTTCGCCACCGAAGTCAGCGTGACCTGGGGTGTCAATAACGTTGATGGTGATCTCTTTGCCGTCAGCGCTAGGGCCCTTATAAGCAATAGCGGTGTTCTTAGCAAGGATGGTAATACCCTTTTCACGCTCAAGATCACCTGAGTCCATGATGCGCTCACCTAGGTTTGCGTGGTCACCAAAGGAACCGGTTTGACGAAGCATGGCATCAACCAAAGTGGTCTTACCGTGGTCAACGTGAGCAACAATAGCTACGTTACGAATATCGTCTCTGGAGACTTGGGCCATTTAGGGGTCCTTTGGGCATAGTGAAACGACTTTATAAATCGCTCTGGGGATTGATTGGGCTTTGAACCCGATGGTTAAAGTCTAACCGAGGTGGGTAGAAAACCCACCTCGGCTAGCTAAATAGATTTACTTGCCGATTTTGGCTAGAAGCTCGTTACGTGCCTCACGACGCTTCTTCTGCTCGGCTGGGTTAGGCACTGGAACAGCGGCTAACAGGCTCTGGGTATATAGTTCCTGAGGGTGGTTCAAAATCTGGTCACGAGGGCCAATTTCCACCAACTTACCGTTCTGCATTACTGCAATACGGTGAGCCAAGATATCCACCACACCAATATCGTGAGTGATAAACAAACAGGCGAACTTTAGCTTGTCCTGAAGTTCTTGAAGAAGCTCAAGGAATCTAGCCTGGACGGAAACGTCTAGGGCTGAAGTTGGCTCGTCAGCAATCAAAAGGTCTGGTGAGAGAGCCAAAGCGCGGGCGATACCAACACGTTGCTTCTGACCACCAGATAGCTCATGTGGGTAACGGTTACGGTATGAACGAGGCAATTCAACAGAGTCCAGAAGGTCCTCAACTCTTCTTTGCAGCTCCTCACCTTTAGCTTCACCAGCAAGAAGCAAAGGCTCACCGATGCTCTCACCGATAGGTAGCCGAGGGTTCAAAGAAGACGCTGGATCTTGGAACACAATTCCAGTGTGTTTTCTGATGTCTCTGAGATCTTTTCGCTTTAGACCAGCAATTTCATTACCAAGAATCTTGATAGAACCAGAGCGAACTGGCAACAATCCAATCGATGCTCTACCAACTGTGGTTTTACCTGAACCAGATTCACCAACCAGCCCAAGAATTTCACCAGGCTTAATCTCAAAAGAAACTCCATCTACTGCTCTAAAGGCTGGGATTCGACCGCGCTTAGGGTATTCGATTATAAGATCTGTGACAGACAAAACGCTGCTCTTAGATGAAGCTTCTGCATCGAGACTTCTAGCCTTTGCAAAACCTAATTTAGGAACTGAGGCAAGAAGCTCGATTGTGTAAGGGTGCTGTGGTCGGTTGAAGATAGCGTCCGCTGAATTCTCTTCAACAGTTAGACCATCCTTCATCACCAAAATGCGGTCTGAAATGTCTGCTACGACTCCCATATCGTGAGTAATAACAAGAATCGCAGAGTTCAGCTTAGACTTCAGATCTCTCATGAGGTCAAGAATTTCTGCCTGTACCGTAACATCCAAAGCAGTAGTTGGTTCATCTGCGATTAGAAGAAGAGGGTCACAAGCTAACGACTGAGCAATCATCGCTCTTTGTCGTTGACCACCAGAAAGTTGGTGTGGATACTTATCAAAAGCTTTAGCAGGGTTAGGAATATCCACCAAGTCTAGAAGTTCAATGGCTCGCTTCTTTGCCTGGTCTGAACCTACCCCGAAGTGTTGGCGAACGGTTTCTACGATTTGGAAACCAATCGTGTAGACAGGGTTCAGTGCAATCATCGGTTCTTGGAAAATGTATGCCACTTCTTTTCCACGGAAACGGTTTAGTTCTTTTCTTGAAGCGCCAACCATCTCGGTGCCATTAAGTTTTACGCTTCCTGAAACACGTGCATTAGGAGCAAGCAAGCCCATGAAACCTAAAGCTGAAGATGATTTACCTGATCCAGATTCACCAACGAAGGCAAGAACCTCACCTGGATTCAAATCAAAGTTCATGTTAATAACAGCTGTCTTCCAGTCTCCATCGACTAGGAAATCAACGCCGTAACCGCGAACACTTAAAAGTGGCACATTCGAACTATTCATCAGCACTCCTATACATTAGTAATACACAAAACAAAACTAACCCTAGAGATTGGATACAAGATTAATTCCATTCACATTTCTGGGGCGCGAATCTATCTAATTCTCACTGCAGCTTTAGAAATAATTTCTTCAATTGCAATTTACAAATATAGTTTCGGTGCGCTCCTGCAGATAAGTCTAGCAATATTCATTCCCCTAAGCGTGAATCTCTGGGTGTTCATAGTAAGCCCTAGAATCAAAGCCACTGCAGACAAGATCATAATCTTCAACCCTTTCAAGACTTTTGAAATTGAAAAGGAAAGCTGTGAACTTATTGAAACCAAATGGGGCCTAGCAGTAGCAACCGCTGACAAGCCAATTTACCCTTGGGTAGCCTTGCAGCCAGCACCTAAGCGCCAGTCACGATTCTTTCGTTATAAGCAGCCGGCAAGCCAAAACGTAAATGAACAGTTTGGTTTGACCGAGGGTCATCGTGTCCTGGGGCTTAAGAAGCCAACCTACTCAATGACCAACGAGCCTGTTTACTCACAAAAGCTCAATGTTTTGAATCTTGTTCTTGAACTAGGCTGTTTGCTCTGCTTTTTTATTGGTCTTCTTGTTTTTTAGCGATCTGAACTTCTTGACGTTACCCTGTCTAGGGTCAAACGCGTCACGAAGTCCATCACCAATAAAGTTAACACTCAAAGCAATGGTGACCATAAAGAAGCCCGGCCACCAGAACAGCCAAGGGCTTGCTTGGAAAGAGTCCTGGTAGGTGCTAATTAGGGTACCTAGAGAAACTTCAGGCGCTTGAACACCGAAACCAACGTAGCTCAAAGATGTTTCAAGCAAAATAGCACCAGAAAGAATCAAGCTCACGGAAACAATGATTACACCGACGGCGTTAGGAAGAATGTGCTTGAAAATAATACGGCCATTCTTTGCACCGGAAACTCTCGCGGCATCAACAAACTCGCGCTCTCTCAAGCTAAGGAATTCGCCACGCACCAATCTTGCTAAACCAGTCCAGGCAAACATACCGAGGAAGAGAGCAAGAATAACAACACCGAGGTTACCGAACTTGGCACCGATAAGTGCACCGATGATAACGGTAGGGATTGTGATAATCAGGTCTGTGAATCGCATTAGAACCTGATCAACTTTGCCTCCAAAGTAACCAGAGATTGAACCGATAATAGTTCCCAACAGACCTGAGACAATTCCAATGATGAACATTACCATCAATGAAGTCTGTGCTCCATTTATAACTAGAGAGAAGTAGTCGTGACCAATGTTGTCTTGACCAGCAGGGTGTGTACCGATAGCCATGCCATTGCCATCAAAAGGGTTTAGGTCAAGAGTTGGAGCTCCGATTGTGAGGATTCCATCTGGACTCAAGTCGATCTTTACTTCATCCATCTGATCTACTGGGATCGGCCACCAACCTGGAAGGTTCACGTTACCGATTGGAGTCTTTAGGTGAAGCCCCGCAGAAGAAAATACAAAGACAACGAGCAGCATGAAGTAAACAAGACCAAATACTGCACCCTTGTGGCGGAAAAACTTCTTCCTAATGAGTTGGCCTTGGCTTTGTCCCTTTACATCGACCTCAGCTACAGCAGCTGACAAATTACTCTTCTTTGATTTAAGCATTTTGGTTTACTTCCTTCCCGTAGAAATTCTTGGGTCTAGGACTCCATACAGCAAGTCCGCTGCTAGGTTACCCATCAGAGCAAGGAACGAGGTTAGGAAGAATACACCCATCAAAAGGTTCAGGTCCTGACCTGAGACAGCCGAAAGGAACAGAGTTCCCATTCCGCGCCATCCATAGATAGATTCTGTAATGAATGCACCACCGATTAGACCTGACAGGTCAAAGGCAATCAATGTGGTTAGAGGGATCATGGCATTGCGGAGAGCGTGTCTGGTTACTACAACTCTCTCTGGAAGACCCTTTGCCCTGGCCGTGCGAATATAGTCCAAGTTCATGATCTCCAGGAAGCTACTTCGTGCATATCTTACATATCCTGCGAATGAGATCAGCATGATTCCAAGAGTCGGAAGAATAAGGTGCATGATGATGTCCAGCAAAATTATCCAAAAGTTCTTGGTATCAAGCAGCACGTTTGAAGACCCGATCGTTGGCACTGGACGACCATTTACTCCGTCAATTTCGAAGTACTTATTCCATACGTTAACGAGATTACTGAGAGTGAATATTAGCCCTGCAATAAAAAGAGTGATCGCTCCGGTTCTAGCGTAGGTTGACTTGTCTTCCTTAGACCAGAACCAACCTACTAATCCACCAAGCAAAGCAAATCCAACTAGTGCTCCCCCGAGCTTCAAGAAGTTCCAGTCCTCCCCTGTGATACCTGACAACGGGAAGTAGCTCAGAGCTACCAAAAATATTAAAGTGCCCAGGAAGTAGAAAGCACGGCGATTACGAGTTCCGAAAGCCATTGTTGTAAGGCCTAAACCGAATAGCGCTGACAACACGACAGTTCCAATAATTCCCAATTGCGGGTGCCTAAGAAGCTCAAAGTAACTAACTAGGTGAAGCGCTACCTCCATAAATGCGAAAGTAATTCCTGAGCTGATCCAGAATGATCTGCGATTAGAGGTTATGAAGCTAGATAGGGCAATTGCAAATAGCAAAGCCAGTATCGTCAAAGTAATTTCGGGAATTACAGGATTCACTAAAAAGTCGTTGAACCCAATTGCTAGGTACTGCTTTAACAAAACAGCAATCCAAAAAACTGGAAGTGAGAAACACAAGAAGGTAACCACAGTGATGGAATAGTCAAGTCTGCTGTATTGGCGCAATGCGCTTATGATACCGATTGCGATACCTAGAAGAATCGCAATCAAAGTTGCAGCTACTACAAGTCTCAATGTGATTGGAATAGCGACAGCAATTTTATCTAGAACAGGACTTCCAAGTCTTGAAAGACCAAAGTCGGGCTTCCCGATAAATACACCTAGGATGCCTTTTAGCCAAAGGAAATATCTTGCAGGAGGCGGAACATCGAGTTGAAGCTGCATTGTCAATTTATGAATTAGGTAAGCCTTGTTTGGCGCAGTTGATTGCGACAAGTCAGCTAGAGGATCACCCGAAAGAGCTTGTGCGTTGTAGACAAGAAAACTTGATCCAAACAAAATAAAAACAGTTATTGCAATTCTTCGGCCAATGTAACTCAACATTTTAAGTCTTACCTCTTTTCTTCAATATTCTAACGCACAAAAAATTGTTGGCCCCTCTTTCGAGAGGCCAACAACTTATTTGTTATTTGGTTTCTAAGTTATCTTAGAAGTGCCACTGCCAGTAGTTCCATTCAACGTTTGGAGCCAAAGGACCCGCGTTGATTCCGGAAATAGCTGAGATTGAACCGGTCACTGATGGCCACTGGTACATAGGTAGTGTCCATGCAGATGATGTTACGATTCGGTCTGCAGCTGCCATCTTGGCGGCAATTGCTGTGTCAGTCAACTTACCCTGAAGATCTTCAAGGATGGTGTCCAACGCGTCGTTCTGCCAACCGCTGTGGTTGCTTACACCGTAGCTTAGATACTGCTGAATAGCACCATCCTGGATAATTGCGGTAGGAACCCAAGCGAATTCAGCTGCATCGAAGGTGTTGTAGTCAAGCTTTGAAGACCAACCGCTAGTTGTAGCGTTTGATACCTTAAAGCCGACAGTTGCTTCGTGTGCAACGATTACAGCGTTGTTCTCAACACGCATCTGACGAGATGATCTCAACAGGTTGATTGCGATTGGTAGTCCACCGTTTGCATCGTACTTAGAGTTTGAAGCCCAAGTTGACTTTGCACCGTAGTACTTCTCAACCAACTTCTGAGCAATCGCTTCGTTAGCAGACTGTTGATCAGCTGAAGTTACGTTCCAGTTGTAGGTGTAAGTAGTCTTACCAATCTTGATCTTCTGGTCAGTGGTTAGACCGTTACCAAGCTTGTCAGCAAGAACCTTGCTGTAGTACTTTCCACCTGCAAGAGTCATGTTTGAGTTCAACAATGTCGCGTTTGACTTGAATGCACGAAGCTGGTTAACCATACATGCGTATCTTGGGAATGCTAGAAGGAAAGCAAGTCTTAGTTCCTTACCCTTAGCACCCTTTGACGCTGCGAATGGACCGTTGTAGTCAGGAGTAGCAGAGCTGTCTTGGCCCTGTCCGCTACCGACACGAAGGTCTAGGTGCTCATAGGTTGAAGATGTACCATCTGTGTTCAAGTTGATCTTGCCAGCGTTCTTCAAACCCTGAAGAGTAGCCAAACCAGCTGCACCTGACATACCGTTGTAAACATCGATATCGCCATTTGCTAGAGCCTGAACTGCAGGAGTTCCATCAGCAACATACTGATAAACAACGCGAGTTACCTTGCCAGTCTTTGGAAGAGCAGGACCAGACTTGTACTTAGCGTTCAAGTCAAGGATTACTGTTCCAGCGTCGTAGTCGAAGCTGGTTAGCAAGTAAGCACCGTTTGAAACTGTAAGAAGCGGCTTACTGTTTGCAGTGTAACCGTGAGTTTCGAACTGGTAGTCCTGTGACCAAATGTCACCCATCTGACGCATGTCAGTTACAGATGCTGAAACGCCCTGAGGTGCCTTCAAGAAGTCATCTAGGAACTGAGCCTTGTAGCTCAAGTTCGCAGCTGCAGTCTGAAGTGTTGTGTGTCCAGCCTGCATTGCCTCAAGAGTGTGAACTGGGAATACGCCAGGAGTCTGTACCTGCCAGTCTGGCTGGTACTCATCAAACTTAAGAGTCATAGACATGTTTCCGTTTGAAAGCACTGGAAGACCTACAACGTGGTTGTCGTAAGCGCCACCGTATCCACCTGAGTAGAATCTAGAACCATCATTGCTTTCTGGGTCACCTAGACCAGCGTCAGTTGAGTACTGGCTAGAAGAGATCACGTGGCTTAGAAGAAGATCAACAGCATCGATTGGAGTGCCGTCAGACCAAGTCTGTCCAGCCTTGATGTTAAAGGTAACTTCAAAGTCGGTTGCTTCGTTCTTGGTAATCTTGTATGAACCAAAAGCAGTGTTTGCCTTTAGTGTCGGGGTGTTGTCGTAGTACCAGAAACCGTTACCGGTCAATGCAGCTACGTTTGAGTTGATAACAGCGTTGCTGTCATACTGAGCTGGGTTCAAAGAGTAGAAGCCCTGTGTGTCAGCAATTGTCAAAGTAGACGTAGTCGCTGACGCCGGTGCTGTACCTAGTTGAACACTCAAACCCAGTAATGAAACGGATGCGAGAACTCCCGCAACTTTCCTTAAATTCATTTCCTGCTCCTTGAATGTTAATTCTGGATAAACAAATAGCCCAACCAGAAGTGGTATTGACACTCTACACCCAACAAGACAGGTTCGGGAAACCTCAAATATCAAATTGTTACAAATAGTTTGAAGGAATGCTGAGCGTGAAAACTGGATCTAAAGTCGCCTAAATTTCTGAGATTTGAGGGTGTAAATAACCCAAGCATCCCAGTCCAACCTGTCACCTGACAAGTCCAATCTAGCCATCCGGCAGATTCTGCCTAGACTTAGTATCAAGAGAATGTGTTTGCACTTATTAAAGAGGTCCAGATGTCAACTAGATTTAGCCTGAAATTACTGGTTTCTACCCTGATCCTGGGGTTGACCTTGTCAACAGCAAGCTGCTCCGGTTTGAACCAAAACTCCGATTCTGAGCCTGCAGTGAGCCAATACATCTATTCTCAGTTCCTCAATGGTGAAAATTTGGCGATTTTTGGCTCTGATAAGGGAGACCTTGGTGCCACCATGGAAGCAATAATCCAACTCAGGGGCTCAGGTTACGATGTTTCTAAGTTTAATAAGGCCAAAAAGTGGCTTCTAGCTAGAACAGGCCTAATGACCACTCAAGATTTAATGGGGCTCTTCCTAGTCACAGCTAAAACCCTTAACTTTATAGATTCGCCAGAAGCCAAAGATATCAAGACCAAACTTATTGAATCTGCAGGCCAAGACATCGCTCATTTAAACCTGAACGTCTATCAGAGATCCTGGGCAG
>Ga0304729_1001277_pt1 | contig 16937 bp, 19 predicted proteins | sample C_131016_MF_Meta_FD_190475 | JGI IMG/M metagenome (GOLD analysis project Ga0304729, IMG submission 190475) | Freshwater microbial communities from Lake Croche, Canada to study carbon cycling - C_131016_MF_MetaG (v2) (version 2) | ecosystem: Environmental > Aquatic > Freshwater > Lake | place... | reverse complement strand
CAAACCCTCTACCTGTAGAATCTCCCAATGAAAGACTTACTGCGCACCGAGCACCTTTCTCGTGCTGATGTCGATTTACTTCTCGATACCGCAGCTGACTTCGCCAAGAATCCGCTCCGCTCCAATACAGCGTTGAGCAATAAGACTGTCGCGATCTATATGACCAAGCCTTCAACTCGTACACGTCTCGCCTCTGAAACTGCTGTCGCTCATCTAGGCGCAACACCGATTTTTCTTCGTGGCGATGATCTGCAACTAGGCCGCGGTGAAACCATTGCAGATACTGCGAAAGTCATCAGCGGTTTCTGTGATGCCCTGATTATCCGTACCTTTAAGCAATCTGATGTCGATGAACTTGGCGCCGAATCATCAATTCCAGTGATTAATGGCCTAACCGATGATGATCATCCAACTCAACTACTTGCAGATTGGGTCACGATTCGCGAGAACTTCGGCAGCGATATTAAAGGTCGCAAATTTGTGTACTTAGGTGATGGAAATAATATGACCCATGCCTGGTTGATTATGGGTGCAATTATGGGAGCACATGTTGTTGCAGCAACTCCCGATGGTAAGTGGGCACCAGATCCTGCGGTCGTTGCAAAGGCGAAAGCTATTGCAGCAACGAGCGGCGCAACGATTGAGGTAACAACCGATGCCGAAGCTGCCGCGAAAGGTGCATCAGTTCTCTATACCGATGTCTGGATGTCGATGGGGGATCCTGAAGCAGAACGTGCTGAGAAATTTAAAGTTTTAACGCCATATGCGGTAACAGATCATCTGATGTCACTTACCGAAAAAGATTCCATCTTTATGCACTGCCTACCTGCACACCGCGGTGAGGAAGTTGCCGCATCTGTCATCGATGGAGCCAAGTCAGTTATCTGGCGCGAGGCATATCATCGCCGTACAACGATTCAGGCCTTGCTCTATCACTTAACGCGCGGTGAATTAAAGGGTAATTAGCCCTTTCGCGTAGCCTTCACAGGCTCGACCATGTACCTTTACGCGCATGAGAGTCGCAGTTCCTAGAGAGATTAGAGATGGCGAGAAGCGCGTAGCGCTGGTGCCAGATGTCATCAATAAGTTAACTCGATTGGGTTATGAAGTTGTTATTGAATCAGGGGCAGGTATTCACGCCCAAGCAACCGACGATCTCTTTACAGCAGCAGGGGCCACAGTAAAGAGTGGCAACGTGATCAGCGATGCTGATGTGGTTCTCTCTGTTACTTCGCTAACGCCAACGCAGATGAGTAGCCTCAAAAAAGGCGCCGTCACAATCTCCTTCCTCTCACCGGTAACTGCAGTTGATTCCATTGAAGCAGCGGCGAGTGCGGGGGTTACAGCTTTCTCTCTTGAGTTAGTTCCACGTATTTCTCGCGCACAATCGATGGATGCGCTGACATCACAGGCTCTATGTGCTGGTTATCGCGCGGCGCTTGTCGGTGCGGAACTTTCACCTCGATTCTTTCCCATGTTGATGACTGCAGCTGGCACAGTTACACCGGCCCAAGTTTTGGTACTCGGAGCTGGCGTTGCAGGTCTGCAAGCGATTGCAACTGCCCGCCGACTTGGTGGAGTCGTGAGTGCATACGATGTTCGCCCCTCATCTGCTGATGAAGTGAAATCTATGGGCGCAACCTTTATCAACCTGGAACTCGAAGCGCTCGAAGGCGCTGGTGGTTATGCACGCGAGATGACAGAAGATCGTGCAGCCAAGCAGCGCGAACTACTTACTCCTTATATTGCTAAGTCACATGTAGTTATTACAACTGCAGCAGTTCCAGGTCGTGCAGCCCCACGTTTGATGACAGCGCAGATGGTTGATGCGATGGAAGCCGGAACCATCATCGTCGACCTCGCCGCTGAAACGGGTGGAAATGTCGAAGGCTCAAAGCCTGGCGAGATTGTCACCACTGCAAAGGGAGTTCAGATCTGGGGCGGTAAAGATGTTCCAAGCCAACTGCCTTTCCACGCATCGAGTTTGTACTCACGTAACGTCGTAAATCTCTTAACGCTCATGACGACGCCAAGTAAAGATGGAGCACCAGTTTCACTCAATATCGATTTCACCGATGAGATCATCGATAAGTCAGCGACAACTCATGGCGGTGCCAAGCACACGCCAGGTGCGAGCGAGAAGGTAGGTAGCAACTAATGGATGCAATCGCGATTATCTCCATCTTTACCCTTGCCGTCTTTGTGGGCTTTGAAGTTGTCTCAAAGGTCTCTTCAACTCTGCACACACCGCTGATGTCAGGTGCCAATGCAATTCACGGGGTCATCCTCGTCGGTGCCATCATCGTCGCCGATCACAGCAAAACTAATCTCGAACTCGGGCTTTCACTTGCCGCAATCATCCTGGCCACAATCAATATGGTCGGTGGATTTGTTGTGACAGACAGAATGCTCGAAATGTTTAAGCCCAAGAAGACTGGAGGCGAGAAGTGAGCACCAATCTCTATAGCTTGATCGGACTTGCTGCAGGCGTCGCCTTTATCTTGGCGCTTAAGGGTTTGTCACATCCGAAGACTGCTCGTCGTGGAAATCTCATCGGTGCTGCTGGTGCAACTGTTGCAACGCTCTCTGTATTTCTTTATGTGACTCCACCTCGCGATGGATCTGCAGCACACTCATTGCCACTCAACCACTTGTGGTTAATTCTCGGCGCAATTGCCGTGGGTCTGATCGTCGGCGTTCCTGCTGCACGCAAGGTCGAGATGACCCAGATGCCACAACTGGTTGCGCTCTTTAACGGCGTAGGTGGTGGCGCAGCTGCACTGGTTGCAATCGTTGAATATCTCCACCTTGGAAAAGATGCAACAACTGCCGAAGTTATCTTTACGGTATTTACCGTCATCGTCGGCTGCGTCTCATTTAGCGGTTCGATTATTACCTTTATGAAGTTGCAAGAGTTGATGACAACTCGACCCGTTGTATTCCCAGGCGGACGTTTTGTTATCGCCGGAACACTGGTTGCAGTACTCGGAACCGCTGTGTGGGTTGTCAATGCGCTCGGAACAACGCCTCTGCTCGTACTTGCAGCGCTCGCGCTTCTCTTCGGTGTGCTCTTTGTGCTTCCAGTTGGTGGCGCAGATGTTCCCATCGTCATCTCACTTCTCAATGCATTTACAGGTCTTACCGTTGCCGCAAGTGGTTATGTACTTTCATCAACCCTTCTCATCATCGCTGGAACTTTGGTCGGCGCATCAGGAACAATCTTGACTCGCTTGATGGCAGAAGCAATGGGGCGTTCGCTCTTTGGAACTCTCTTCGGGGCATTTACCGCAAAGCCACAAGAGGCATCCGGATCTGCAGAGGAGCGCCCAGTGCGTTCAGGTTCTGCTGATGACGTCGCCATTCTTCTCAACTATGCGCGTCGCGTTGTGATCGTTCCAGGTTTTGGTCTGGCAGTTGCACAAGCGCAGCACACAGTGCGCGAACTTGCAGATTTAATGATCTCTAAGGGAATCGATGTTGCATATGGAATCCACCCTGTTGCAGGTCGTATGCCGGGACATATGAACGTGCTTCTTGCAGAGGCAAATGTTCCTTATGATCAATTAGCGGAGATGGATGAAGTCAATCCCACATTTGGTCAGACAGATGTTGCCATCGTTATTGGTGCCAATGACGTCGTAAACCCAGCAGCGCAGACAACGCCAGGTTGCCCAATCTATGGAATGCCAATTTTGGAAGTAAATCACGCAGCTAACATCATCTTCTTAAAGCGCTCAATGCGCCCCGGATTTGCTGGTATCGAGAATGAACTTCTCTATGATCCTAAGACGATGTTGCTCTTTGGTGATGCCAAGGCATCACTCACAAAGGTTGTCTCAGCGCTCAAAGCTCTTTAAGTCTGGGCTCTTTAAGTCTTGACGCTCGAACTATCCCTCTTGTAAGTCAGTGGGTGCATTGTGCACATCGAGAACTTCACCAGAAAGTTTGTCAGTTCTATTAAGGGGCTTCTTGGCATCTTCCTTATAGATGGCTGGAATTGATCCCAAGAGACCCTTCTGGAAATCTTCAAATGCTTGGAGAACTTCTGCCTTTGTATTCATGACAAATGGCCCCATCCATGCAACGGGCTCTTTGATTGGCTGTCCACCGAGAATGAAGAGTTCAAGGTTTGGAGAGCGAGACTCTTGCTGGTTGGCAGCGCGCACGACGATGCAATCGCCTTCACCAAATACGGTGAGCTGTCCCATTGAGACTGGACGTTGTTCATCGCCCACAAACCCATGTCCTGATGTTGTGTAGACGAGTGCGTTGTAATCCTTGCGCCATGGAAGGCGAAGTTCTGCACCAGGGGCCACAGTTGCGTGAATCAAGGTAATTGGTGTCTGCGTTGTTCCGGGACCCACATGTCCATCGAGTTCGCCGGCAATGATGCGAATGAGTGAACCACCGTCAGTTGATGAGATGAGTGCAACATCGTTGGCACGTACATCTTGATATGCAGGAGGCGACCACTTCTTTATAGCGGGAAGGTTGACCCACAATTGGAATCCGTGGAATAAACCACCGGACATCACCAGATGCTCTGGGGGAGTTTCAATATGGAGAATTCCCCCACCGGCTGTCATCCACTGTGTATCGCCATTAGAGATTGTTCCACCGCCACCATTGGAATCTTTATGATCGAAGATGCCATCGATAATGTATGTCACAGTTTCAAAACCGCGATGTGGATGCCACGGAGTTCCCTTTGGTTCGCCGGGCGCATATTCGACTTCACCCATTTGATCTAAGTGAATAAATGGATCGAGCTCTGCTAAATCAACACCAGCGAATGCGCGGCGAACCGGGAAGCCTTCACCTTCGAAACCTTGTGGCGCAGTCGTAATGCTCTTAATACGACGTGCACGCATCTGCGTTGCATCACTGATACGTGGAAGTACGGTGATATCGCTGACGGTCACTGCTGGCATGAAGGCTCCTTTTTGACTAACCCTAAATCTAATTGAACTTTCAACTAGTCGCAAGTTCAATCATTCTTGTAATGAGCGTGCTTGTTCACGAAGCGAATTCTACGAAAGCCAAAGGCTGAGTAGAATGGAGCTGTGAACAAGCACGCTCCCAAGCTCGATAAGGTGATTCTGTATTACATCTTTACACCTATCGCCGATCCTGAAGCGATGCTGCTCTGGCAGAAGAATCTCTGCCAATCGCTCAATCTCAAAGGTCGTATCTTGATTTCAAAGCATGGAATCAATGGAACTCTTGGTGGCGAGATGGCCGATGTAAAGAAATATGTCCGCGAAACTCGTCGCTACCCAGGTTTTAAGAAGATTACCTTTAAGTGGTCCGATGGCACCGGTAATGAATTTCCACGCCTTCGCGTTGTCGTTAAAGATGAGTTAGTTGCATTTGGAAACCCTGATGAGATTGAAGTCGATGAAAATGGCGTCATTGGTGGTGGAATTCATCTTCGCCCAGAACAAGTAGAAGAGCTTGTAAAAGAACGTGGCGATGAAGTCGTCTTCTTCGATGGCCGCAATGCATACGAGGCAAAGATCGGAAAGTTTAAGAACGCGATAGTTCCTGATGTCGATACTTCTCGAGATTTCATCCGCGAGATTGAGAGCGGAAAATATGACCACATTAAAGATAAGCCAGTAGTCACTTACTGCACTGGTGGAATCCGTTGTGAAGTTTTATCAGCAGTTATGAAGAAGCGTGGATTTAACGAGGTCTATCAAATCGATGGTGGCATTGTGAAATATGGTGAGCGATTCGGCGATGATGCCAATTGGGAAGGTTCGCTCTATATCTTCGATGATCGCATGGCGATGGATTTCTCCGATAAGGCAAAAGTAATTGGAGAGTGCGATAAGTGCAGCTCTCCAACCAAGAATTTTCGCAATTGCAATACAGCATCATGTCATCAATTGATTCTTCTCTGCGATTCCTGTGCCGCTCTTCCCTCAAACCTCAGTTGTACCCACGATCAGAGTCGTCGATTCGACTCCGAACTTATCGGCTAAGCACACCTTTTCAAGGATATTGCGATGATCTGGTGGCCTTCAGAAATCCCAACGTTGCAGTATGGGTTGGTAACTCTTCGCCCCAGTAACGAGAACGATATCGATGCCATCTTTGCCGCCTGCCAAGATCCGCTGATCCCAGCATTCACGACAGTTCCAGCAAATTACACACTTGACCATGCCATTGAATTTGTGCGATCAGATCCATTTAGCTTTGCCGAACGTCGCGAACTCCGCTTTGTCATCGATTATGGCAATGGTGACGATTTGAAATTTGCTGGTGCAATTTCACTTCACACCATCAATATCAAGAATCACACCGCTGAAATCGGCTATTGGATGGAGAAATCGATGCGCGGCAAAGGCATCGGAACATCTGCTGCAAAGATGATTACCGATTATGGATTACGAACATTGGGCTTTCGACGTATCGATGGCTTAGCCGATGTCGATAACGCCGCCTCCCAGAAACTTCTGCTGAGCGCTGGATATGAAAAAGAAGGAATCTTGCGCAACAAGGTCACACGTGACGACGGTCGACAGATTGATATGGCACTCTTTGCAACGACAGATTCAACCTGGTCACCGCTCATTAATTAATAGAGCCAAAAGTTACGGAAGGAGGCAGCTATGTACTCCTTAGCCCTCCTCGCAGTAATTTTATTATCTTTCATACTCTTCTCGGGCCCAATCGCGCTTATTCTCACTACTCGCTGGGCTAAGAACCTCAGCGATAGTAAATATGTCTTAGTTCTGCGCCGATCATTCTTAGCTGCAGTAAATGTACTTGGCATGCTCTTAAGTCTCTCGGTCATCATCGTCGCAGTTCCACTTGCTGTGAAATTTATTGCTATGGCGTCAATTGTTGTCCATGTCTTCGCAATCAATCGTGAGTATGGATTTATCTCACATTTCATCAGTCGTAATCCCAATGGACCAGAAGGTCAGTACTAACAATGCGCAAGTTCAGCTGGTTCATTGCCGCACTTGCCTTGACAGTGCCGCTGGTAAATCCGATCGCACAGGCTGCCGATAACCCACCTCGTAAAATTTTGACAGGCTGGATTCCGTATTACTCTATGAAGACTGCGCTTCCAGATGCGCTCAATAATTCAGATTTAATAAAAGAGGTAATGCCATTTTGGTATACCTTGAAATTTGATGCCAAGGCAAAGGCGGCGGTGGTGAGCGATCTCTACGCGCCCGCAAATCCAAGTGTTCCGATAACCGAGCCGCTTACTGCTCTGCATAACGCTGGATATTCAATTATCCCAACTATTACCGATGGCACAGATAAATTGGTATTGGCCGGGCTCTTAAAATCTCCAACCTCGCGCGCGCAGATCATCACATCCATCTTGGCTCTAGTGACAACTAATAACTACGACGGAATCGATTTAGATTTTGAAGGCTTCGCCTTTGTCGATGGAAATACAACGTGGGCCAGTACTGCACCTTCCTGGATCGCCTTCGTAAAAGAGCTATCGACAGCTCTGCATGCACAGAACAAGTTACTTTCTATCTCTACCCCTTATGTACTCAACCCCAACGATGCACAGAAGGGGTATTACGTATATGCCTGGGGAGCAATTGAATCTGCGATAGATAAATTGCGCATCATGACCTACGACTATTCAGTTGCATCTGCGGGTCCGCTCGGTCCAATTACCTGGGCCGAACGCACAGTGCAATATGCAGTTTCAATCATGCCGGCATCAAAGGTATTTGTGGGAGTTCCTGGATATGGCAGAGATTGGGTTGCCGCAGTCTCAGGTATCTGCCCAGCTAATGTTGCCAACACCGTCAAAGTCGGTGCTAAAGCTGCGACCTTTGTCATGCGTGATGCCGCTTCACTCGCCGCGACCTATGGCGCAACTCCGGTATACAACGAGCAATTTGCTGAGATGACATTTTCTTATCAGAAGGTTTATAGCGGTGTAACAAGTGCAGGTCTCTCGACATCATGCACCGCTTCTCGCACAGCGTGGTACCAAGATGCCAAGAGCTGGGCGGTACGTGCAGCGCTTGTCACTAAATACCGCATCGGCGGAATCACAGCATGGACATTTGGTATGGAAGAGCCACTTGCTATGGAATCAATTAGGCAAGTGGCAAAAGATATTGCACCTGATCAAGTAACAGCAGCTGCCACAATCGATAAGAGCGAAGTTGATTATGGAAACCCAATCGTTATCTCGGGCTCACTCACCATCAAAGATAAATCACCTGTTGCCAACGTTGCAGTAAAGATTGAAGGAAGATCTGGAACCGATCTCAATTATCGTTTATTGGCAACAGTTACGACAGGTGCCGATGGCTCCTTCCAGAGACCACTCATCATTGGAAAGACCACGGCAATTCGTATCCGCTCCGAAGGCACATGGGAACGTTCCGAAGGGCTCAGCACGGATATTCCCGTCACCATAAACCGATTGCTCACCATTAACGCACCTGGCACAGTTAAGGCCGGTGAAGCGATAACAATTTCGGGTGTAGTTCGCCCACGTATTTCAGGAAATTACATACAAGTGGAATCTTTCGTTGCTGGAAATTGGAAGCCGCTTGCTCAGCCTGTTACTACCGATGCACAAGGGGCTTTCACGTTCTCAATTCCGACAGCCACTCGCACAATTCTTACTCTGCGCTTAACGGTTGCAGCTGATGCGCTTTGGACGGTAGTTACCTCTCCCTCATTTAATATAATTATCCGATGATGGTAAAGATTGCAGATCAGCTCGAATCAGAGATTCAAGCCATCTTTTCTGGTGATACTCCGTGGGTCACCATCGTTTGGGATGATCCGGTAAATCTGCAAACCTATGTGGTCTATGTATTTATGGAGCTCTTTGGATATCCCAAGGCGCGCGCGACCGAGTTAATGCTGCAAGTTCATAATGAAGGTAAAGCCATTGTTTCAAGTGGCAGTCGCGAAGAGATGGAACACGATGTTGCACGTCTTCACGAATACGGGTTATGGGCAACGTTGCAGCGCGGTGATCAGCTGTGACAGCCACAGAAGGCTTTGCCCGCCACGGAGATCACTCGTATATAGCCCAATTTGGAGATAGCGAGAAAGAAGTACTACTCAATCTCTGCGAACAAATTATCGAACTCCTTGCAGAACGTACAGATCACGGACATGAAGATCCACTCGCCGCAATGGTTGGAATTACCTCACACGACTCTCCGCCAGAAGACGAAGTTCTCCACCGCCTGCTTCCGAATGCATATGCAGATCAAGTAGATGCATCTGAGTTTCGTCGCTATACCGAATCTACTCTGCGTCAGAAGAAGCAGGCGCATGCCATTTCTATGCGCATCCATTTGAAATCAGCTGATGACGGTATGGTCGATCTCGATCATGACAACGCCAATGCCTGGCTGGGCGCTCTCAACGATATTCGTCTAGCTTTAGGAGTTCGCCTCAAAGTTGAGAATAATTCGCAAGAAGAGCTAGAACTCTTATCGCCCGATGATCCGCTCCGTGGTGTCTATGCTGTCTATACATGGCTCGGTTGGTTACAAGGAACTCTTCTTGATGCATTGATTGATGATGCAGATGAAGATGCAGAATCTCAACTCGGTAACTCTTGAAGTTTCTAAAAAATTAGCGGGTAGGATTACCCCATGTCATTGGAAATCTCACGCGTCTTTGTTGATGCGATCTTCGAGCAGTCGCGTGCAGAGTATCCAGATGAATGCTGTGGTGTGATTCTCGGCCCCTTAGGCTCAGGTAAGGCGCTGCGCCATAAGCCCATGGCTAATGCAGCTCATTCACCAACATTCTATGAATTCGATCCTAAAGATCTGCTCGCTCTTTATCGTGAGGTCGATGATAACGATGAAGAGATTGTGGTGATTTATCACTCGCATACCGAGACCGAGGCGTATCCATCGCGAACTGATATCGCCTATGCAGGAGAACCCGGTGCTCATTATGTGCTTGTCTCTACACGCAAAGAGATTGCACCTGCAACTGAGTTTCGCTCATATCGCATTATTGATGGCGTTGTAACAGAAGAAAGCGTCACAATTTCCGACTAATAATTTTCAATTAGAGTTACAGCAGTTTTTTCGACATAATTGCACCATGTCAATCGAAGTACGTATCCCAACAATTCTCCGCCCCTATACAAAAGATCAAAAATCGGTAGCAGCAGAAGGCGCAACCCTCTCTGCAGTGATTGCAGATCTTGATGCTAAGTACGTAGGACTCGGCGAGCGATTGCTAGAAAATGGTGCGTTGCGCCGTTTTATCAATGTTTATATTAATGACGAAGATGTGCGTTTCCTTGGTGGGCTCGATGCTCCAATTAAAGATGGCGATTCAATCACCGTCTTGCCTGCTGTTGCCGGCGGCTAATTGTGGCGCGCTACGACTCTCTCGAATCTTCTGTTGGTAATACTCCACTTATAGGTTTACCTCGCCTATCTCCTTCCCCCAACGTTCGCTTGTGGGCGAAGATGGAAGATCGAAATCCAACTGGTTCAATTAAAGATCGCACTGCGCTTTCGATGATTGAAGCTGCAGAACGAGACGGTTTACTCAAACCTGGTGCCACAATTCTGGAACCCACGAGTGGAAATACTGGAATCTCGCTGGCGATGGCGGCAAAGGTGCGTGGCTACAAACTCATCTGCGTGATGCCAGAGAACACCAGCCCGGAACGTCGCCAACTTCTTGAGATGTGGGGTGCGCAGATAATTTCATCGCCTGCAGCCGGCGGTTCTAATGAAGCAGTTCGTGTAGCAAAAGAGATTGCGGTGAAGAATCCAGATTATGTTTTTCTCTATCAATATGGAAATCCAGCAAATACTGCAGCTCACTACACAGGTACGGGCCCAGAAATTTTTAAAGATCTACCAACAATTACTCACTTCGTCGCAGGTCTTGGCACAACCGGCACACTCATGGGGGCAGGTCGATATTTACGCGAACAGAAGCCAGATGTGCAGATCATTGCGGCAGAACCTCGATATGGAGAATTGGTCTATGGACTGCGCAATATCGATGAAGGCTTTGTTCCCGAGTTATACGATGCATCTGTCTTAACGCGACGTTTCTCTGTCGGTGCAGAAGATTCAGTGAAGCGGGTACGTGAACTTCTTGAAGTTGAAGGCATTTTTGCAGGCATATCAACTGGTGCGATTTTGCATGCTGCAATTGCGCTGGCCACTGAAGCAGTGCGCGATGGGCGTAATGCAGATATCGCCTTTATTGTCTGCGATGCTGGCTGGAAATACTTATCGACCGGGGTCTATGGCTCGCATATCGAGCAAGCAACCGAGGGGCTCGACGGCACTCTTTGGGCTTAACGCAAGTTAGACTTGCACCATGAGTAATACGCCAATCGGTATCTTCGATTCTGGCGTTGGCGGATTAACTGTTGCCCGTGCAATTCTTGATCAACTTCCTAATGAATCAACTCTCTATATCGGAGACTCTGCGCGTGGTCCCTATGGTCCAAGGCCACTTGCTGAAGTACGCGACTTTTCATTGGAAACCCTAGATTATTTAGTTGACCAGGGAGTCAAAGCGCTTGTTATTGCCTGCAACACCGCAAGCGCTGCCATGTTGCGCGATGCACGTGAGCGTTACTCCGTTCCGGTCATTGAAGTAATTCAACCTGCAGTACGTCGCGCGCTGGCAGCTACTCGCTCTGGAAAAGTGGGCGTCATTGGAACTCGTGCCACGATTGATTCCAAGGCCTATCTCGATGCTTTTGCGGCAGCTCCGCAATTAACGATCACATCGATTGCTTGCCCACTCTTTACAGAATTTGTCGAACGTGGCGAGACCTCGGGACCAGAAATCACCAAAGTTGCGCGCGAATATCTGCAACCGATGCTTGATGCTGAAATCGACACCTTGGTCCTCGGATGTACCCACTACCCACTACTTACCGGCGTTATTTCTTATGTAATGGGTGAGCAAGTCTCACTAGTCTCAAGCGCCGAAGAGACTGCTAAAGATTTATATCGAGTACTTGTCGAAAACTCGCTGCTTCGAGATTCAGCACAAGGAGCTGCCACCCACGCATTCTTGGCAACAGGTGATGCCAAAGCCTTTGAGGTATTGGCACGACGATTCTTGGGACCAGAAGTAGGTTCTGTACAGCATCAAGATCTCTAAATACAACGCACTAACAACGAAAATGGGGCACCTCATGGCACGCAACGATGGACGCGCAGTAAATGATCTTCGCGAAATTAAGATCACTCGCGGATGGCTCGATCATGCCGAAGGCTCAGTGCTTGTTGAATTTGGAAAGACACGAGTTCTCTGCGTCGCATCATTTACTCCAGGAGTTCCTCGCTGGTTAAAAGATTCTGGTAATGGTTGGGTTACATCTGAATACGCCATGCTTCCTCGTGCAACTCACACTCGTTCCGATCGCGAAAGTGTCAAAGGAAAATTGGGCGGGCGCACGCAAGAAATTTCTCGACTAGTCGGCCGCTCTCTTCGCGGAATTGTTGATATGAAGGAACTTGGCGAAAATACCATCGTGATTGATTGTGATGTGTTGCAGGCAGATGGTGGAACACGTACTGCTGCAATCACTGGTGCATACGTTGCACTCGCAGATGCAATTACCTGGGCACAGAAGCAGGGGCACATTAAAGTTACGGCAAAGCCATTAGCTGATTCAGTCGCCGCGGTAAGCGTTGGAATTATTGATGGAGTTCCTATGCTCGATCTCTGCTACGAAGAAGATGTACGCGCCGAGACAGATATGAACGTCGTCTGTTCTGGTGATGGTCGTTTTATTGAGGTACAAGGAACTGCCGAAGGTGCACCATTTGATCGTGCACTTCTAGATTCATTGCTTGACTTGGCAGTTGCAGGATGTAAAACGCTGACGGAACTTCAGAAGCAAGCTCTATCAAAGTAATGTCGCACAAGCTATTACTTGCTACGCGCAATAAAGGAAAGATCGAAGAGTTTCGCCGCATTCTTGATGCTGTCGCCCCTGGAGAAATAGAACTTGTGGGGCTCGATCAATTTCCAGATTTACACGATGTCATTGAAGATGGAGCAACTTTTCAAGAGAATGCGCTGAAGAAAGCGCGCGAAATGTCACTCGCAACCGGAATTCCCGCAATTGCAGATGACAGTGGCTTATGTGTTGATGCACTCGGGGGAGACCCAGGAATTTTCTCTGCGCGATGGGCAGGAAAGCATGGTGACGATGCAGCTAATACCGCAAAGGTATTAGATCAATTGCGCGATGTTGCAGATAGAGATAGATCGGCGCACTTCACGTGCGTTGCGGCGCTCTATCTTCCTGACGGAAGAAGCCATTGCGAAGAAGCGCATTTCGACGGGTGGATTCTGCGCGCCCCTATCGGCGACTACGGATTTGGCTACGACCCCATCTTTCGACCGGAAGGTATCGAGCTCTCCAGCGCACAAATGAGCGCGGAAGAGAAGGATGCAATCAGCCATCGAGGGAAATCACTCCGTGCAATAGCACCACATGTGATCACTTTGCTGAAATCTCTAGGTTAAACTTTTCCCATATTCCACCGTTACATTACTCAAGGAGATACACAGTGGCAGTAAAGAAGAAGAGCCCAGCTAAGAAAGCTGCACCAAAGAAATCTACAGCTAAGAAGTCAGCAACTAAGAAAGCTGCCAAGAAGTCTCCTGCTAAGAAGACTGCAGCTAAGAAGACCGTAGCCAAGAAAACTGCGGCGAAGAAGAAGTCTGCAGCTAAGAAGACAACCGCAAAGAAGGTTGTAAAGAAGGCAGCTGCGAAGAAGACAACTAAGAAGGCAGTGAAGAAGTCGGCTGCCAAGAAGTCAACATCTTCAAAGGTTGTTATTCCTCCAGTCCCAACAACGGGCGGATCTCGCGTTAACGTTTCCACAACTCCTGCTCCAGCAGTTCGACCTGCTGCAGCGAAGGCAGCGTCAAAGCCATCTGCAGCACCACAACAAGGATCTTCAGGCAAGGTTCTCTTGGCAGTGCTCGTAGGAGTTCTTGCACTTGGTGCAATTGTGATTTCAAATGGAAAAAATAAAGATGATGCTCCTGCTACACCAGCAGCTAGCCCATCAGCGATGGCATCGGCTTCTACCTCAGCAACACCAGATGCCGCAACAACTGCAGCTGCTGCAACAACTGGTGAAGCGCCATCACGCTTTATTGGAAATTGGAAAGATAGCTCCAAGTCAGTAATGGTTATTACCTGGGTTGCTCCAATGGGAGATATCAAGGGTTACAAAGTCGAGACCCGTTCCAACCAAGGTGCTTGGACTGTAGTTTCAGAACTTTCTGCGACAACACTCTCAGCTGAATTTGCAAAGAAGTCTGAAGATGGTTCAACTTCATTCCGTGTCACTGCAGTGTATGCAGATGGTTCAATGGGAGTTGCGAAGGCATTCGGATTTGCAGGTCAGTTCGAATAATTCTTAAAGAAAAACCCCGTCCATTATTGGGCGGGGTTTTTTTATTTAGAGATTCTTCTCGATCTCTGTCACGTAGACTGCAACACCAGTCGGTACTAGGTGCACTCCATCAGGTGCGAAATATTCTGGGTGGCCCTGAGATATTGAATTCCAATCAACAATCGTCACATGTGGGTAATTTCGTGCGACATCGGCGAGGAGTGCATTATTTCCTTCTCTCCAAGGGCGCGGGACTGCGGTATTGACGACGATTATTTTTGGTTGATCTTTAACCACCTCGAAAATTGCAACTACTTGTTCCCGAGTAAGGACATTGTTATTACCTAGATCAAAGACGACTGTCGATCCTGCGACTTGCGGCTTGTCATGGACCATGACATCCAGCAGCTCTGGGGCCTGCCTTCCGATACGTGCATTAATAAGTGAGATCGGGTACTTCTCACCCAACATAGAACGAATACCGAGGATGACTGAGTCTCCCGTTACCCATAAACCGCCTGTCGGTGCAGCTGTTATCTCGGATGGTTTTGCAGTCAGTGATGCTGCAAGGCGAGTTTGTGCCTGGCTGGCAATGTGGATAGCTCGAACGCTGACTACTGATGCAAGCACTAAGAGAATGGCGATAGTTGCAGTAAAGCCACGAGTTTGTAGATTGCGATCTCTCTTAGTTCGATATTTCAGACCTTTCAGCCAATATTGAAAAACTCCCCGACGAATAGGTAGCTCTACATAACGCAGCGAGATATCGCTGAGTGCGAAGACGATCAAGATACGAAGTGCGTAGAGCGCCCATTGGCGCCCCGCAAGATCTACAGATGGTCGAGTAACTTGGAAGATAACCCAATGCCATAGGTAGATTGAGTAAGAGCGCTCACCAATCCATAGAAAGACTTTGTTCTGCAACACGGGGGCAAAGCGAGAAGCCGGGTGTACAACCGACATAATGATTGCCGCACCAAAGAGTCCTGCAAGTGGGAATGCAATCTTGTAGAGAGTTGGTTGAGTTTCATCGATAAAGAGGAAGCAGCTCAGAATTCCAATAAAGCCAAAGACTCCAACGCCATCGATAAAGTTTTGCGCCTCTTTTGTGACGGTCAGTTTGAAATTCTGTGGGATCCAACTGACGGCAAGTGCAGCACCGAGAAAGAGTCCGATGCTATGTGTATCAGTTCCAAAGTAGACATGGCTTACCTTCGAAGAGTTGGAGGCATCGAGTGAGAAGGAGACCAAGAGAAGCGCTACTCCAGAGGCTGCGGCAATAAATAACGATGCCGCGGGAATAATATTTTTGCCGAACTTTTTCAGAATAAAGTAGAGAATCAGTGGCCAGATTAAATAGAACTGGGCTTCCACTGCAAGCGACCAGGTGTGCTGTAACAACGGTGGGCGACCGATACTTTCAAAGTAATCCTGATGATGTGCGACCAGCCACCAATTCATGGTGCCTGTCAATGAGAAAGGTGTATCTGTCAGCAGCCGCTTAATTGTGTCTGGCGCCCAGATACCGATTGCAATGATGGTGGAGACCAGCATAAAGAGCAGCGCAGGCAGCAATCTGCGGGCACGTGCGATATAGAAACCGCGTAGATCTAAACCACCACTTTGCGCAATTGAATCAAGAAGTAATCGAGTAATAACGTAGCCGGAGATGACAAAGAAGAGATCAACGCCGAGAAAGCCGCCAGGAATCCACTTAAAACCTAAGTGATAGAACATGACTGCAATAACTGCGAGTGCGCGAAGCCCATCTATTGCAGGGATGTACTGGATACCGCGTTTGGTAGCCATGGAAATTACTTACTCTTTGCTGAAGTTTTCTTGACAGCCTTCTTAACAGTCTTCTTTGCAGTTTTCTTGGGTGCTGCAATAGCAGGACGTGTGCGCTTGCTCTCTACTCGAATAGGTGCAGACTTCTTGACCGTACCATCTGCATTGAGTGAGTTATCAACGACTTGCTGCATCTTTGCTAGGCGAGCAAATGATGAATCTAGCTTCTCGCGAGATTGTGCAATTGCACTCTCTGCAGCGGTGAGCGCCGCTGATTGGCTGCGATAGAGACGTTCTGATTCGACGAGAATATCTGCCAGCCATGCTTGATATTCATTAACGTTCTCTGCGGCCGCAGCAATGACAGTCTCAGCCTCGCGACGAGCAGCGGTTGTCAGCGCGGAGGCATCGCGACGCTTGGCATCGATGATGGAATCACCTTGGCGGCTAGCATCACGTACGAGTTCGGCAGCTTCTAATTCGGCAGTTGAAATATATTTACGGCCGCGCGATTCAGCGCCGGCGAGAATACTGCGCGCCTTATTTTCTGCACCTTCAAGTGTCTCCTTGGCGCTGCGAGTGGTTTCAGCGATGAGTCTGTCGGCAGTGGAGTGCGCCTTGGCTTCGCGAGCCTGAGCAGATTTAATCATCGACATCGCAGTTTCAGTTGCGAGGATTTCAAATTCTTCACGACTTAAACCGGTGATATCGCGACGTGAGCGAAGATCAGCTAATTGCGATTCGAGTTCGCGGATGCGGTCGACAGGGTTA
>Ga0304729_1001276_pt1 | contig 16952 bp, 15 predicted proteins | sample C_131016_MF_Meta_FD_190475 | JGI IMG/M metagenome (GOLD analysis project Ga0304729, IMG submission 190475) | Freshwater microbial communities from Lake Croche, Canada to study carbon cycling - C_131016_MF_MetaG (v2) (version 2) | ecosystem: Environmental > Aquatic > Freshwater > Lake | place... | reverse complement strand
AGATGTTAGTTAGTTAATTAAGTTAAAAGCCCGCTTCTCAACTGAAGCGGGCTTTTTTATGTGGTGGCGGGTGAAGGATTTGAACCTTCGAAGGCAATTACTGAGGAGTAATCGCGCCTCATTCAGCCCTAAATATTGCGAGAGTTTAAGGCTGCATTTACCCTTGTCCATATCTATTAGAGGCGGTCGATATGAAGTACAAATCAGTTAAAGGGTTACTGACAAAAGATGAGTCACTTATCCCTGTAACTTTCATCGACAAGCTTGAAGATATTTTGCATGGATTTCTCGGAACACTTCTGTTTGTAATTTCAATTTTGGCTGCTGGTTACACCCTGCAACGTCTCATTGAAACTCGTCCATTTTTTTCCATTAGGAATGATCCAGGCAATTAACGACATTCTTTTTGTCATCATTATTCTTGAGATCATGAGAACGGTAATCGTGCGATTTACCGATGGTATTTTCCAACTAGATAACTTCTTAATTATCGGTGTAATCGCAGCCGTCCGACACATTCTTACTGTCGGAGCATCACTGACAATGGAAAAAGAAAAGACAACCGAGTATTTCAATCGTGCTCTCACTGAAATGGGCGTTAACACTGGAATCGTTTTAGCACTTGTCTTCGCATTATTTTTATCACGCTCAGCACGTAGGACGAGTGCTAAGTAAATCAAGATTTAAATATAAGATTTTCTAAGTAATTGTTGACGCTCAGAGTCATTTCATATTTTCTGAGCGCCAACAACAACATTCCTATAGTGCGTTACTTACTTGTTGGTTAAATTGGACTTTACTGCGTCCAAAGTATTTTCAAACAAGGCAACACCAGCTTCCTTGCGATGAATTCTTCCTCGCAGAACAAGAATCCACCATAAGAATGCAATCAGTAAACCGCCAAAGACCACTCGATCTGCGCCATGAAATATAGCTGGCAGAGTTAGAACTAGAAGTGCTGTAATAACCCAAACTAAGCCAATTATCATTAACGGGAAACCCCACTTTCCTAAATTAAAACCGCCAGAAACAGAGGCAAGTTTTTTTCGTTTATTCATATAGCTCAAAACGATCAACAAATACACCAAATAAGGTGCAATAGCGGTAGAGCCGATTAACGTGGCAAATGTGTTTGATTGAAAATAACCATAAATCATCAAACCAAGGCTCGCTATGCCGCCAATGACTAACGAGTGCAGAGGAGTTTTAGTTCTTTCGTTAACTTTTTTGAAGGAATCTGAAAATGGGAGCATGTTGTCTCTCGCCATTGAATAAAGTAAACGAGCCTGTGCAGCTTGATTCACAACAACCAAGGCAAACATAGAAAAGGCAACTAAAAGAGTCAATATATGAACAGCAATATTTGGAAGCCAGTAAGAAGCTATGTCTACTAAAGGAAGCCCTGATTTCTGAATCGTTGCTAAATCAGGTATCGCAACAGTAAATGCGATTAATGAAAACATTCCTAGGATTGCAGCTGTACAGAGACCAAGAATAATGCCCTTAGGAACGGCTTTTTGGGAATCAACCGCCTCTTCTGTCAAGTCTGCAGAGAGTTCAAATCCCACCATAGTATAAATTCCGATTAATCCGGCAATGGCAAATTTATACCAACCTGCACCAGTAAGAGTTCCGTGATTATCTGTCAGAAAGCTAAAAGATTGACCAGATTTGCTTCCACGTAATCCCCATGCAAACAAGATTACGACTGCGAAAACAACTGTTCCTGCAATTTCTGCGAAAACAGCTCCGTTGTTTACTTTCGCTGCAAGTTGCACGCTAATTAAGTTGATTACGATTGTTGAAAGTATCAAAATGATTGCAACTGAAAGGACCAACTGTTTTGATGGACTGACACCAAAAGAATTGAGTAGCAATGGGGCGCAGCCAGTTAAAATGATGGCACCGCCAGTAATTGTCATATAGAGGAGAGCCAAAAACCCTGTGAACCATCCATAAGTTGAATGAACTAATCTAGATCCCCATTGATAGGCATAACCAGCAAGTGGAATTTTTGATGCTAACTCGGCGATGATTAATGCCATCACAATCTGCCCAACGGCAGCAATTGGCCACGTCCAAATCATTGCAGGACCAAATGCATTCAAGCCCCACCCAAAGTTTAAGAAAACTCCAGTTGAAATAGAAACAATTGAAAACGCAATAGCGAATAACGAAAAGGACTTTAAAGAACGTTTCAGATCGTGCTTATACCCGTACCCAGAAACAACATTATTGTCGCGTAAATTCTTAGAAACATCATTTTCTTGACTCATTTTGCTCTCCTCTGATGAGTTAGTGGTTGGTTTTAAAAACTTTAATTTACCTAGTCACCTCCAAATTTAGAGCGAACATCTTGAAATGCGACATTAGTCGCTTCTAAAACTAAAGGAATCAAAGAGTCGTCGGAATGAGACAAATTTAAAAACCAATTATGTCTTGGCGCGATGTAGACACCATACTTAAGCAACTGAGAAGAGAAAAACTCCATTCGATGATAATTCTGTTCAACTTTATCGGAGCTAAATCTCAAATATGGCATCGTTACATGGCCAGTGTATTGAATATCTAAATCGTGAGACTTTGCCTGCTCGGTTATACCTCGCTGCAGTTCGTTTCCAGCAATTTCAAGCTTTTTAACTACATTTTGTGATTTGATGGCACTAATCGTTGCGATACCTGCAGAAATTGGAATTGAGTTATACCAAAACGAACCGGTTACAAATATTTCGCTCGCAGCCTGGCGCCATTCATCCGAACCCACAATAGCTGCAAGTGGATATCCGTTAGCTATTGCTTTACTCCACGCACTTAAATCTGGTTTTATTCCTAGAGGTTCCCAACTTCCTCCAAATGAAAGTCTAAATCCACATCGAACGTCGTCTAAAATTAGAGCAGCATGCTTTGATGTACAAACTTCTCGAATTTTTTCGGCAAACAGTGGATCAACTAATTCTTGATCTAATCCTTCAATATGCTTGAAGGGCGTTATTATTACGCCAGCTAGATTATCCGCAGCTCTATTTGCCGCAGCCATGAAACTTTCTAAATTGTTATATTCAAAATAATCAATTGCAGCACGATCGGATTCTAAAACTCCGGCCATGTTAGGAGTGCACCATGGAGCAGCTCCGTGATAACTTCCTTTGGCCGCCAAAATTATTGATTTTTTTGTTTTTGCTCGAGCAATAGTGATGCATGCTGTTGTCGCGTCAGTGCCGTTTTTGGCAAGTATCGCCCAATCTGCATGCTCAATTGACTTAACCAATAGTTCGCATAAATCGACCAACTTAGGACCGGGAGTATTTAGACAATCTCCCAATTTGCTTTGGTCCGATACTGCTTCTTCAACAGCGGGATATTTGTGTCCTAGGATTATGGGGCCATAACTGCACATTAGATCTATATAAGAATTGCCATCAACATCAAACACTCGACCACCTTTCCCGCTTGATAGAAATTGTGGGTAATCGATTGTTAAATTCTTGATTGTCTGGTGACCATACATTCCGCCCGGTATAACCTTTTGGGCTCGTTCTCTAAGTGATTTATCAATCGGCATATCTGAATTAAATTTATGCTCACTTGATTCAAATGAATTATTAATCATTAAGCGCTCATAACCCATACTCGCATTAGGAAAGTATTGCGACTTAAAAGGAGATGTCAAGGCATTATGCGTGATTTTTTACGCGATTCTCACCTTGTTCTGAATATTGCGATAGAACAACTACATGGTGGCGGGTGAAGGATTTGAACCTTCGAAGGTATGGGGAATTACAATCTGTTGCTCTACCGACTGCGCTAAAGGCACCGATAGTAAGACTAACTTTCGTGCTTAATTAAGCCGACACCTTAATAGGTCGGGTTGCCTCGATCAGAGTAAAGCCCAATATCAGCGCTACAACTACCGGCATCAACCACCACGACGTGGAACCGACTGTATTAATAGCGAAGAATCCAACCACAATACCTACTGCTACGCGCCAATCGTCTCCGATGATGAAGTCATACCAGAAGAAAAAGAAGCCCCCTACCCAGCGAATAAGTAGTGGACTTTCTTTACTTGGTTCTGAGAAAGTTGGAAGTCTCAGTTTGCGAACTGGAAGATTTTTCGCCCTTCTCGATTTTAAGAGTTCAATTAACCCAAATGAAACTAACAGTACAAATGGAATGATTGCGAGGAGTGAGAGATCTTTACCTGGCCATTCGGCTCCGGCGCCTTCAGCTCCCCAGAAGATTCCAAAAGATGTGAGCAAGGTTCCTACTACAAACTTCATTGCATTTTCTGGAACTTTAGATAACGGCTTATGAATTGCAAATCCTGCAATCGTAACTAGGACCACCGCGATAGCAGCCGCCCAGACTGCCAACGAAAATGCTTGAGGATTTGAACCTTTTTGAATTATTCCAAATGTCACCACGACAAATACAACTTCAAGGCCCTCAAGGAGTACACCTTTAAATGAGAGCGTGAATGCATACCAATCTGAGACAGAAAGTCGAGATACCTTTGCTACTTCCTTGGCTGCTTCTACTTCTTCTAAATAAATTTTATCTTCATCATGCAGTGCCTTAAATCCACTTGCTCGAAGAATTGCTTTGCGTAACCACTGCATTCCAAAGACAAGAAGTAATCCACCTACCGCTAAGCGCAATGTATTTTTTGGAAGATTTTCAATACTTGGGCCCAGAATTGCAATCAAGCCGGCAAGAACAATGAGGCCAGAAATCACTCCTTGGAAGGTAGATTTCCAATCACGTGAAGTACCCGCTGCCAGAATGATTGTTACGGCCTCGACTGCTTCAACTGCACAGGCAAGAAATACGGATACAAATAGCGCAATATCGTTACCACTGAGTGAATGAATCATGGTCTCTCTCTTTACTTAGCCTCGGTTGGAAATGCAATACACCTATCAGGATCAATCGAAACTAAAATTCTGCCACCTCGTGGGTGAGATCCGGCGTCAAAAACTCCAGTTAACGTGCCATATTTTGTCAAAATCGCATGTTCATAGCCACGACCTCTATATGCAATATCTGTAATTGTCGCTGCAAGGCGATTATCAGAATCTTTCTTAAAACTTGTGGCAGCTGGTCGAATTAAGACATCAACGTCTTGGCCAATTTCTAATCCAACTGTATGGCGAACTTTTAATTCATCTTCTCCAAGAGAAACAATGCAGGTTGTTTTTGAAACTCGCTTTACCTTTCCGGTTAAGGTTCCTGCTATCCCTGTGAAGTTAGCGACGAAGCGATTGATGGGGCGTTCATAAATTTCTTCTGGCAAATCCACTTGTTCAAGTTTTCCATGATTTATAACACCGATTCTATCTGCCAATGCAAATGCCTCTGATTGATCATGTGTAATGTAAAGAGCTGTTGCGCCAATTTCTCGAGTAAGGGTCGAAATTTCAATCCGCAGGCGCTCTCGCAAATCTGCATCTAAGTTTGAAAGAGGTTCGTCGAAGAGTAATAGCGCAGGATCTGCAACAATCGCCCGCGCAAGTGCCACACGTTGTTGTTCGCCACCAGATAACTCATGAGGATAGTTCTTGCCTTTGGTAGACAAACCGACTCTTTCTAGAGCTGTTTCAACTTTGCGCTTTGAAATATCTTTTGACAGTTTTCGTCGCTGCAAAGCATATTCAATATTTTCAAAGGCGCTTAAATGCGGCCACAAAGCATAATCTTGAAAGACCATGGCAAGATTGCGTTTTTCGGGAGCAACATTTACAGGCCCTCTATTCACTTTAATTTTATCTAAGTAAATCGACCCAGCATCAATTTTTTCGATTCCTGCAAGAGATCTTATGAGAGTCGACTTACCTGAACCAGAAGGACCAAGTAGAACCATGAACTGCCCTGGTTCAATCGTTAGAGAAAGGCCATCTAGTGCTGCGAGTGGACCATAATTCTTTCGCACGCTTTCAATCTTTACTAGGTGACCATTATTCATGAGCGAGCTCTCCCTAACTGTTTCCAACCGACTGGTGCTAATTTTTCATACAATCCAAATGCAACTGCTACAACGATAAGTGCTGAAATAATTGCAAAGACTTCCATTGCAGTTCCCCCTCCAAAATCATAATTTCCCAGAGCGCGATCTATTCCAACAGCGAGAGGCGCATGACCTGGCGGGAAGAGAATTTGGCTAATCGGAAGTTCGAGAAGTGTTCCACAATATGTAAGACACCAAGCAGCGAGTAGCGGTCGTGAAATGAGTGGAAGCACAATTGTCAACCAGGTCTTGATGCCATTTGAGCCATGAACTCGACAAGCTTCGGAGAGGGATTCTTGAAATTGGTTCATATTTCCAACAAGGGATCGCGTCGTTGATGGCAACGCAGTTGCGATGTATGCCAACACTAGGAGCGCAACTGTTCCATATAAATGGAACCCGTACCTCTGGGACAACGGTAAATTATAAGCGAAGATATAACCAATGGCGAAGACAATTCCTGGTAATCCAACAGCTGCAAGAAGAAAGAAGTCGAGAAATTTTTTTCCTGGGCCGTTCTTTGTGGAAACTAAAAGGCGAGATGAAATTGCTGCCAATATCACAGCAACTGTTGCAGTGATTAGAGCTGCTTCGGCTGAGAATAGAAGTGGGGCACGAAGCAATGGACTTTTGATGACACGGATATAATTATCGAAATTAAACTGATAATTAGCCACCACTGTCCCAAGACCTTGAATCATCGAAGCTGAGATTGCACCAAACACTGGGATTCCGAGTGTGACTACTAGCAGTCCATATATAGCCGTGTTTGCACTGACTGCGCCAGTTTTGGAGAGCTTATGTCGAGTTATCGGCCGTGTTCGACCGCTCAAAACTCGAAAAGATCTCCCGCGCAATGCGCGAGTCTGTGCGAACAGCGCCAGGACAATGAGCAACAGGAGAATAATAGAAATTGCCGCGCATAACGGAAAGGAAACTGGAAGCGACATTACTGATTTATATAGAGTAAAAGTTGCTACCGAATATCGACCAGGTGAAGAAAGTTGTGATGCAACACCAAAGTCACTGATGCTTTCAGCAAACACAATCGCGATTCCTGACCAGAGAGCTGGAAGTAGTAGTGTGCTCATCATTTTGAATGCTGCAATTCGAGAACCACCATGCACGCGGACTGCTTGTTCAAACTCTTCGCCAAGTCCACGCATCGCGTTGGAAATCACAAGATATGCAAAGGGAATACCTTTAAAGGTAAGAATCATCGCTATGCCAACTGGTCCATAAAGCAAATCGCGCACAAATGGTAGATCAATGCCCGCAATATTGAGTACGCCAGCGCGTTCGAAGATACGTTCCCACCCAAGTGCAATCAAATATGAAGGCGCCAGAAGGAGAGCAAAGATTGCAAGGTTCCATACTTTGCGAGCTGCCGAATTAGTACGAAGAACAATCCATGCGACACCCAGTGCTATTGCTGTTGCGAGAATTGATGAGACCACACCCATGACAAATGAGTGCCAGATAGATTGCAGAAAATATGGATCCGCCGCAGCTTTGAAACTCTTAAAGGTAAACCATTCAGGTCCTTGATCAAGGAGCTTAGGGCTAAATGCCACCGAAAGGAAGAGAATAATGGGTAGAACCAAAATACTGACGATAACCAACCAGAAGATGGTCATTGGAGAAATCTTTGTTCTAAGAAAAAGTAGAGCCCTCGAAAAGAACGTATCTCTTGAAGGCTCTACTTTTTGCATTAGATGTTTATCGGTATTTCGCGATTAAGCGATGTTCTTCTGGAACCAATCTTGCACTTCACCCTGGATAGGTGCGTACTTGTAAGGGTCTACAACCTGAAGAAGGCCTGAAGCAAATGTAGGCATCGATGGGGTTGAGCTAGCCTGAATAGCACCATTGAGTGTTGGCCAGAAGAGGGAATCTCCTGTGTTGTCCTTGGTCATAATCTCGACTGCCTCTGAAGTCATTACGAAGTCGACAAACTTCTTTGCTGCATTCTGCTGGAAGGCTGATGCTTTGGCATCGATTGCAAGACATGAAGGAAGAACGGTTGTCTTCTTCAGGTACGTCACTTGTGGAGTAAGGCCAGCAACCGGTGCTGCCTTGTACTTAAGCACATTTGTGATTGCCGCAGATGACTGAACAAGAGCTACGTTGATGACGCCGGTGTTTAGCGCTGCAAGTGTCTTTGAGTTCTTGTCAAATGCTTTTAATCCATTTGCCTTTAGCTTTGTAAGGTAAGCCTTCATTGCAACTTCGCCACCAAATTGTTCCATAAGACCTGCAATAAATGGATATGTTGGGCCAGAAACGGATGGGTTATTCATGCCGACCTGGTCCTTAAAAGTCGTCGATGCAAGGTCATCCCATGAAATTGGCTTGCGAACCTTTGACGAGTTGTAAACAACACCAACCATCTCTGTGAAACCTGGGACCTGGTAAGCGCCATCCTTTGGATATAAATTATTTCCAACTGCATTGAGGCTTAAGCCCTTTAGTTTGTAGTGCAAGAGTTGTTTATCCATATCGAATGCAGCACATGGTTCTGCACCATCTGCCCAATAGGCGCCCCACTGCGGGTTGTTCTTCTCGGCAGTGATCTTTGCAAGAAGCGGACCTGTTGACAGTGCTGTGACTTGTACCGGAATTCCAGTCTTAGCTGTGAAGGCCGTTGCAACAGCTGTCGAATAATCGAGTGCCGCATAAAGTTGAAGAGCATCAGCGGCGTGAGCTGCTGGTGTTAATGATCCTGCAAGCATCGTTGCAATCGCAACGCCTACAAGAGTTTTTTTCGGTGAAAGCTTCAAGTTTGCTCCTATACATTTGAGTACACAATTAACCAATTGCGAATTTCCGAAGATTACTAGGTGGCTCGTTACACGTTATTCACGATTGAACGAATGGAAGGTGAACGGCACTTTAAGAATTTGGTGGCGGGTGAAGGATTTGAACCTTCGAAGGCAGAGCCGGGGGATTTACAGTCCCCTCCCATTGGCCGCTCGGGCAACCCGCCAAGGTTTTCTTACGGCTAGTGAAGATTACCGTATTTAGTACTAGCCAAGAAATCGAGTAACTATTCAGGCAAGATAACAGGGACTTGGGTCATGAGTCCACCATCTATTACATAAGAGCTTCCAGTAATGAATGAGGACTTATCAGAGCACAAGAATCCAACTAATTCACCGATGTCATCAATAGTGGCCATACGTCCGATTGGATGGGACTTGCCCCACTCTTCCAAGATTTCATCTTCACTTCTACCATCACTAAATGCTCTGGCTGAAGACCGAAGCATTGGTGTGTCAACCGATGCCGGAAGAATTGCATTACAACGAATCTGCTCATTTGAATGATCAAGGGCAATAGCTCGAGTTAAGGAATTAATTGCACCTTTAGAGGCAGCATATGCAACTACTCCCTTTTGATTCGCCAGTGATTGCACAGAAGAGATGTTTACAATCGCACCACCCTTGGCTTTGCGCATAAATGGAATGGTGTATTTCGCAGTCAAATACATTGACTTTACGTTCACATCAAAGGTCTTATCCCAAGTTTCTTCTGAAGTATTTTCAGCCGTCCCATATGTCTGGATCCCGGCACAATTAACTAGATAATCGATCTTGCCGTACTTATCCCCAACTTCATTTACTGCTGCCTTAACCTGAGCATCTGAAGATACATCTACTTTGATACCGCTAATTCGATCTGCGTAAGGAGCTAGTTCCCTTTCAGCACTTTCAAGTCCTGCTTGGTCCAAATCAAACATCACCACCCTCGCGCCATCAGCTAAAAGGCGCTTAGTACTGCCAAAACCAATTCCTTTGGCTCCTCCAGTGACTACTGCAATCTTCATCTATAGACTTCGCAACTTTGCGCCATTTGCTCTAACTTCTTTGAGGTTTCTAGCCCCTGTTAGTGCCATGCCATTGACTAATTCACGACGCATCAATTCAATAACTCTGTTTACTCCCCGCTCACCGTCAGCCATGATTCCATAAAGATAAGCCCGGCCGATAAATACTGATTTAGCACCAAGTGCAATTGCTGACAGGACATCAAGGCCTGACATCACTGCCCCGTCAATATAAACATCTACCCTCTTTCCAACCGCCTTTACCACCTCAGGCAAAATCTCAAGTGGTACTGGGCCACGATCTAGCTGGCGACCACCGTGATTTGAAAGGATGATTCCAGAGACACCAAGCTTGGCTACTTCTTTAGCATCTGCAACACTTTGAATTCCTTTAACAATTATCGGGCCATCCCAAACTGATTTAAGCCACTTGATATCTGCAAAGGTAGTGGCAGGATCAAAAATAAGACTAGCTAATTCAGATAGGGGTTTATCCCATCCACGGAATGCCGCAAATTCTAACTTTCCAGTCGTAAATAGATTTAGCCACCAGATTGGTTTGCGGGCAATTGCTAGAACAGTGTTAAAACGAATCTTTGGTGGAATGGTTAAGCCATTTCGGTTATCACGATATCGAAGTCCCGAAACTGGCGTGTCAACTGTGAGAATCAGCGCTTCAAAACCTGAGTCCCTTGCTTGCTTAATTACAGCAAGTGAATCTTTACGGTTCTTCATTACATAGAGTTGGAACCACTTTCTGGCTCCTGGGACTGCGGCTGTTAATTCTGCTGGAGATGTGGTTCCCATCGTTGATAACGAGTAAACCAAATTTTGTTCATATGCCACATTTGCTACGGCTGGTTCACCAACGTGGTGCATGAGGCGGGTGTATCCGGTAGGGCTAAAAATGATTGGTAGGTCTACCTTCTTGCCTAAAATTATTTCTGAAGTATCAACCGTTGACACATCTCGAAGTACTTTTGCATTTAGTTCTACGCGACCCCAGGCATCACGAGATCTAGAAAAACTTATTTCATCGACTGCCGAACCTTCAACGTAATCAAAGACGACTTTTGGGACCCGCTTCTTTGCGATCTTGGCTAATTCGTCCACATTCTGGGCTCTAGCTAGCTTTGCCTTATAAGGATTTAATGAAGGCAGTTTAAAATCGATTAGAGACCAGAAATATGGCAGGCTTGGAAAACTTCGCCTGCTTCTAATCATGGCGCTAATTTACCCTACAATTACCTTTGAGTGAATAGAAAATAGGGAGTTATTTAGTGGCCGATTCAAGTTTCGATATCGTTTCTGAAGTAGATCGTATGGAAGTAGATAATGCTTTCAATCAAGCCGATCGTGAAATTTCTACCCGTTTTGATTTCAAGAATACTGATAGCAAGATTGAAAAATCTGGCGATAAGATTCTAATTGAGGCCCAGTCAGAAGAAAAAGCAAAAGCAATTCTTGAAGTATTTAAAGACAAGCTTGTGAAGCGAACAGTTTCACTAAAGCACCTAGAATCAACCGATCCAGAGTTAAGTGGAAAGATCTATAAGATTGTTTGCACCCTTAAAGAAGGCATCTCTACTGAGAACGCAAAGAAGATTGCCAAGAAGATTCGTGATGAGGGTCCCAAGTCAATTAAGACTCAAATCCAAGGTGAGACCCTACGTGTCACCTCCAAAGATCGCGATGATTTGCAGACCACTATTGCCCTGGTTAAAGCTGGCGAATGGGACTTTGCAGTTCAATTTACGAACTTTCGCTAATAGATGAGTAGATACCAAAAAGGTTTAATTTTCGGATTTACTTCTTACACAATCTGGGGTCTATTTCCGCTTTATTGGCCATTACTTAAGCCAGCTAATCCAATGGAAATTGTTTCCCACCGTGCCGTATGGTCGCTGATAATTTGTCTAATAGCCGTGGGAATCGGAAAGCAGTTTAAAGAAACCCTCGCAATGCTTCGCAACCCAAGAATTGCACTTCGCTTTGCCGTAGCCGCCTTCTTTATTTCAGTTAACTGGTTAACCTATATTTACGCGGTAAATCACCAACAAATTGTTGAAGCTTCTCTTGGTTACTACATGCAGCCGATTCTTTTAGTTGGAATGGGAATAATTTTTTTCAAAGAATCAATGCGTAAAATTCAATGGGTTGCTTTCTTTTTTGCTGTGCTTGGTGTTGTGGTTTTAACAGTCGATTTTGGCCGCATCCCTCTAATCTCATTCTTGCTTGCTATCTCTTGGTCAACCTATAGTCTGGTAAAAAAGAAACTAAATCTAGGAGCCCTCCAGGGCTTAGCAGTTGAAACCTTTATCTCACTTCCAGTTTATGGTGGATATCTTCTTTGGTTAGCCGCCCATGGAACAGGGCAATTTGGCCAAAAACCTGGACTTTCAATTCTCTTAATTGGCGCAGGTGTCGTTACTGCAGTTCCGCTACTCCTATTTAATGGTGCCACAACAAGAATTCCTATGACCATGCTTGGGTTATTTCAGTACTTAACCCCAACTCTTCAATTCGCTATTGCGGTATGGGTGCGCCATGAACCAATGCCAACTGGACGTTGGCTTGGATTTGTAATTATTTGGATTGCTTTGATTACTTTGGGATATGACTTATTTAAATCAGGCAGAACGAGTAATAACAGCGTCGCTGAGTTCGACTAAAGCGCTCTTCGCTTTTCCTTCAGGAAGTACTTCAAGATGTTTTCTTGCTTCAGCTGCATATTTCCTAACAATTTCTTTAGATTGATCCATTGCCTTGTGAGTTCGTAGCGTCGCAAGGGTGCTCATCACAATTGATTCATCAGTAATTGGAGCGGATAAAATCTTTTTTAGCTCGGTATCTGCTGGATCGTTTGATTCTAGTATTTGTAAAGTAACAAGCGTTGGAACTCCTTCGCGAAGGTCAGTACCAGGTGTCTTACCTGACTGGCCTGATGTGCTTTCAATATCAAGTATGTCATCGGCTAATTGAAAGACAATTCCAATAGCTTCACCAAAGAGGGTAAGGGCATCGGTCACTTTTGGATCAGCGCCAGAGATAAGTGCGCCGTATCTAGCACTTGCCGAAAGAAGTGAAGCTGTCTTATCAGCAATTACATTTATATAGTGGTCTGTTTTACTCTTGCCGTTTGTATGGCCTTGTGTTTCAGTGATCTGACCAATTACTAAACGCTCGAAGGTTAGGGCTTGTAGACGAACTGCTTCTGGGCCAAGATCAGCAAGTAATTGAGATGTCTTGGCAAATAGGTAATCACCGGTCAAAATTGCGACGGTATTGCCCCACCGATTATTTGCACTTTCCACCCCGCGACGAAGTGGTGCTTCATCCATTACGTCATCGTGATACAAAGTGCCCAGGTGGGTTAGCTCGCAGACAACTGCTGCCTCTTTAATTCCTTTTGCTTTTGGATTACCAAATTGAGCCGCCAATAAAACCATCAACGGACGAAGGCGCTTGCCACCAGCATCTACCAAGTGCCTGGAAGTTTCGATAACAAGTGGATATTTACCTTCGATTGCATCACGCAGAAATACTTCGACTTCAGCCATTCCGGCGAGGAGATCAGATTCCAGACCTGGATCTAAATTTGGGATCCCTAGGCTCGACATGGAGTAAGGCTAGCGGGTAAAGAGCGCAAAAGTATTTGTGGCATTAAGGATAAGTGATGGGAACACGCCCAAAACAATCGTCACAATCGCACAGATAGTAATTGCTAGGCGAGTCATTGCAGATGGGATGACTACTGAAACTGAATCGTTTGTTGGGTCCTGGAAAAACAGCATCACAATCACACGTAGATAGAAGAAGATCGCAACCGCACTTGAGAGCACGCCAGCAACTGCTAGATAGATATTTCCAGATTCATAGGCAGCAGAGAAGATGGCAAACTTTCCAATAAATCCAGCAGTCAGTGGAATTCCACCAAAGCTAAGCAAGAACAACCCAAAGATTGCAGCAGTTAAAGGTGATTTCTTACCTAAGCCAACCCAGCGATTTAGATCTCCTACTTCACCAGCAGAATCGCGAACCAAGGTAACAATTCCAAAGGCGCCAATTGTGGCAAAACCATAAGCAACAAAGTAGAAGAGTGCTGCAGATAGTGCATGATTATTTAGCGAGACCACAGCGGTCAAAATGAAACCAGCGTGAGCGATAGAAGAAAATGCGAGCATGCGCTTTACATCGCGTTGTGAAATAGCAGCTATTGCGCCAAAGAACATGGTGATTACTGCAACTACCGCGATCATTGGTTTCCAGCTCCACGAAGCACCGTCTAGTGCAACATAGAAAATACGTAGGGTGGCGCCGAAAGCCGCAGCCTTGGTGCAAGCAGCCATAAAGCCAGTGATTGGCGTTGGGGCTCCCTGATAAACATCTGGGGTCCAAGAGTGGAATGGAACCGCGCCTACTTTGAAAAGTAACCCTACTGAAAGCAAGGCAATGCCTAGTAGTAGGAATATGTTGTTATTTCCAGCAGTGTGAATTGCAGAAGCAATTCCATTTAGTGTCAGTGTTCCTGAGTAGCCATAGAGGAAAGCTGAGCCCATTAGAAAGAAAGCGGAAGAAAAGGCACCAAGTAAGAAATACTTAAGGGCTGCTTCTTGTGAGAGCAGTCTGCGGCGACGAGAAAGTCCAGCCATCAAATAAAGCGGTAGTGAAAGCATTTCCAGTGCCACAAAGAGCGTCACTAAGTCCGTTGCAATTGGGAAGAGCAACATTCCTGCAATAGCAAATAGAGTCAGTGGGAAGATCTCAGTTTGCTGCTTACCAGCAATAATTGCTGCGCTCTCCTGGGTTGAACCAGGAACGGCGGAAGCTTGCGCCGTGAAATTATCTGTATCGGCAATTAGTAATATGCCAACTAGCGAAAGCAAAAGAATTGTTCCCTGAATATAAATTCCAGCGCCATCGATTGAAACTGAAAGCACTGCTGCCCCTGAAGAGCCACTATGGCGAATTCGAATTACTTGGATAAAAGCAGCAGCAACAGTAATTAGCGCTAGTCCGATTTGAACACCAGTGCGACGAGCACGGCCAAGGAAGGCTTCGACTAGCACACCAATTAATGCCCCGCCTAAAACAATCAGAATCGGGGCAAGTAGCGCGTAATCCAATTTAGGAGCATTCAAGGTTACTTACCTGCCTTAGCAACTGGATCTGATACCCCAACATTTTGCATGATCACTGCAGTAGTTGGGTTAATGGCATGAAGCACGGGCTTTGGGAAGAAACCTAGAACTACCAAGATTGCAATTACTGGAGCGATTGCAATCTTCTCGCGAAGATTTAGATCAGTAAGAGATTCATTACCTGGCGTAGTCTCACCGTGCAGAGTTCGCTGAACTACAATTAAAACATAAAGCGCAGCTAGGACAATTCCAGTTGTTCCCAAAATTGCTGCAACTGGATATTTCCCAAAAGAACCGACTAGAACTAGGAATTCGCTAACAAAGCTTGAAAGTCCAGGAAGAGCAAGAGCAGACATTCCAGCTAAGAAAAAGGACCAAGCCATAACTGGGCTAACGCGTTGCAACCCACCGAAGTCTGCAATTTGCGACGAGCCACGGCGTTTAATCATCCAGCCAGAAACTAGGAATAGGGCGGCGGTTGAAAATCCATGGTTGACCATATAGAAAGCGGCGCCAGAGATTCCTTGCGATGTCATCGCAAAGATACCGAGGGTAATAAATCCAAAGTGAGAGATCGAAGTAAATGCAATCAATGAATTAATATCCTTTTGGCCAATTGCTAGGAATGCGCCATAAAGAATTGAAATTACAGCCAAAGTAATAATTACTGGGGTGAAAGTTTTGGTGGCATCTGGGAAAAGAGTCATGCAAAAACGGATCATTCCGTATGTACCGATCTTGTCTAGAACACCAAGTAGCAAGGTGGAAGTTCCAGCAGTTCCTGCTTTAGCAGCATCTGGTAACCATGTATGGAACGGCCAAAGTGGAGCCTTGATTGCAAAGGCAATAAAGAATCCTAGGAAGAGCCAGTTCTGGGTTGGCTTATCAATAGTTAAATGTGAAAGTTGAGTTAGATCAAAACTTCCACCAATTTGATTGGTTGAGATTACATACAAACCAATTACAGCAGCCAACATTAGGAGTCCACCAAAAAGGCTATAAAGCAAGAACTTCATTGCCGCAGCTGCGCGTGCCCCACGGCCATAACCACCAATAAGGAAATAGACCGGGATTAGCATTGCCTCAAAGATCACATAGAAGAGGAATATATCGGTGGCTGCAAAGACCCCGATCATCATGGTTTCTAGAATTAGCAGCAAAATATAGAAAGTCTTAACACTCCAACGTCCACCTTCAGATTCATTCCAACCTGCTAGAAAAACGATCGGAACCAAGATTGTGGTCATAAGAATCAAAGTAAGTGCTATTCCATCAATTCCAACTGCATAATTAATATGGAAGTTAGCGATCCATTGATGGGATTCCACAAACTGGAAGCCACCTTGTGAGCTGTTGAACTTAAGGGCCATCAAAATAGAAACCAGTGCGACCGCTACTGAAGTGGCAAGAGCAACTTGCTTAGTCAACTTTTCATAGCTCTTTGGCAAGAATGCAACGGCAAGTGCGCCGACTAGTGGGAGTAACCCGAGGACAGTTATAAAACTCATAGGGTTACCAACCAAACTGTTGCAATTAAGGCCAGGACGCCGAGAACCATAATTAGCGCATAGCTACGAACATATCCGTTTTGGATCTTGCGCATTGATGTAGAAGTAATAGCAATTACTGCTCCAAAGCTTCGAACAATGCCATCGATGATCTTGTTATCAGTAAAGATCAAACCACTTGTGAGCTTTTGGCCAGGACGCATAAGAACGGCTTCATTAAAGGAATCTTGATAAAGATCTTTGCGAGCAGCTCGTGTAAATACTGAAACCTTTTCTGGCGCCTGAACCGGCACGCTGCGATACTTAAAGACTGCAGTTAGAACACCTATTGCCACTACTGCGAGGGCAAGAAGTGAAACAACTAATGGCTTTAATAGCTCTTCGCCATGTTCGTGGTGGCCCGCATTAACAATTGGTTGTAACCAATTAACTAGTGCGCTACCTGAACTTAATAGGAAGCCTGAAGCAACTGA
>Ga0304729_1001275_pt1 | contig 16958 bp, 15 predicted proteins | sample C_131016_MF_Meta_FD_190475 | JGI IMG/M metagenome (GOLD analysis project Ga0304729, IMG submission 190475) | Freshwater microbial communities from Lake Croche, Canada to study carbon cycling - C_131016_MF_MetaG (v2) (version 2) | ecosystem: Environmental > Aquatic > Freshwater > Lake | place... | reverse complement strand
TGGGTCATTTCGCCACGATGCGAAGAGTGCATCATCGAAACCAGTCTTAGTAATGCGTTTTAGATAAACCGCAGGAATGATCTGGTCAGTATCAACATTGGATCTTCTTAGTGGAACTGCAACACCGCTGAAAGTTGTGAACTTATCCATTAGTTCTCCTCCAAATCTGAAGGAGCAGAAAGAGTTCCTCGAATAGCTGTTGCCGCTGCAACCAGAGGTGAAACAAGGTGAGTTCTTGCTCCCTTACCCTGTCTTCCTTCGAAGTTACGGTTAGAAGTCGATGCTGCACGCTCACCAGGTGCTAACTGGTCAGGGTTCATACCTAGACACATTGAACAACCTGCAAAGCGCCACTCAGCACCAAAGTCTTTGAAGATTTGATCTAAGCCTTCTTGCTCAGCTTGCAAACGAACTCTTGCAGAACCAGGAACTACCAGCATGCGAACATGCTCTGCTTTCTGTTTACCCTGAATGATTGCTGCCGCTGCTCTTAGATCTTCAATTCTTGAGTTAGTGCAGGAACCTAGGAACACAGTGTCAACCTTTATGTCTTTCATCTTGGTGCCCGGCACTAGGTCCATGTATTCCAAAGCTCGTTGCGCTGCTGCAGTTTCATTTGGGTCAGCAAAAGAAGATGGTTCAGGAACAACATCATTTAGTGAAACTCCTTGACCTGGGTTAGTTCCCCAAGTTACAAAAGGATCAAGAGTATTAGCATCTAAGAAAACTTCTGCATCAAAAGATGCCCCGTCATCTGTTGGTAGTGTCTGCCAATACTCAACAGCCGTATCCCAATCAGTACCTTGAGGAGCATGGGCTCGGCCCTTTAGGTACTCAAAAGTAATCTCATCTGGAGCTACCATGCCTGCACGAGCTCCTGCTTCGATTGACATGTTACAAATTGTCATCCGAGCTTCCATAGACAAAGACCTAATAGCACTGCCACGGTATTCCAAAACATAGCCCTGACCGCCACCGGTACCAATCTTGGCAATAACAGCCAAAATGACATCTTTTGCAGTCACGCCAGTTCTTAGTGTTCCCTCGACATTGATAGCCATGGTTTTAAATGGCGTCAATGGCAAAGTCTGGGTAGCTAAAACATGTTCAACTTCACTGGTTCCAATTCCCATGGCAAGAGCTCCAAAAGCTCCATGGGTTGAAGTGTGTGAGTCGCCGCAAACAACTGTGATGCCAGGCATGGTTAGTCCCAGCTGTGGTCCAACCACGTGGACGATGCCCTGCTCGATATCTCCCAGTGAGTGAATACGAATACCGAACTCTTTGGCGTTATGTCTAAGTGCTTCAATCTGAGTTCTGCTGGTTGGATCAGCAATCGGCTTATCAATGTCAATGGTTGGGGTGTTGTGATCTTCGGTGGCAATAGTCAAATCTGGTCGTCTAACCGAACGTCCTGCCAAACGAAGACCATCAAAAGCCTGCGGGCTGGTCACCTCATGAATTAGGTGAAGGTCAATGAACAATAAATCGGGTGCGCCGTTCTCCCCTTTGGCCACCAAGTGGTCATTCCATACCTTTTCGGCAAGGGTTAGGGGTTGGTTAGTCATTAGACACCTCAAAATACGGCTGAACCTCAACTTTACCAGCGTGGGCTAGATTGACAGGGTGAAAGATATTGAGCAAATACAGCGCAGAACCATCAAAATATTGGCTGCAGGCCAGGTTTTAGGCGGATTTGGGCTAGGTTCAGTGCTTTCAATAGGTTCCCTTTTAGCCCGTGATTTGAGCGGATCTGAGTCTTGGGCAGGTGCAGCAGCTACATTTAGCACCCTAGGAGCTGCCATTTGGGCTATCCCACTATCCAGGCTTGCCTATGCCAAGGGCAGAAGAATCTCTTTAGCCTCAGGGGCTGCCCTAGCTATCACAGGTGCTATAACAGTTATCAATGCAGCCAGTCTTCGACTGTTTCCTTTGTTACTGCTAGGCATCTTCTTACTTGGAGCAGGATCTGCTACCTCCCTTCAAGCTAGGTTTGCTGCCACCGATATCCCAGTGCCTGGTAAAACGGGCAGATCTATTGGATTGGTAGTTTGGGCAACAACTGTTGGTGCTGTTACCGGGCCAAACCTCTTTGGTCCAGGTGAAGCCTTAGGCAAGTTCTTTGGCTTGCCAACAATGACTGGACCCTTCCTGTTCACTGTTGCCGCTCAAATACTTTCAACCCTCGTGTTCTGGTTTGGGCTTCGACCAGATCCACTCAAGTTGGCTCAAGAATTACAAAAAGATGCGGGTAAAGCTAGGCACAAGATTTCATTTAGAACTGCAATCGACACTCTAAAGGCATACCCAGTTGCGCTTTATGCAGTTATCAGCGTTGCTCTCTCACACATGGTGATGGTCTCAGTGATGTCGATGACTCCAGTGCATATGCAAGACATGGGTTATGACCTAGTAGTAGTTGGATTCACTATCAGCCTTCACATTGCAGGTATGTATGCCTTCTCCCCTGTCATGGGTTTCCTTGCCGACAAAATAGGCAAGTTGAAGATGATCTTCATTGGTCAAGGTATTTATATTGCAGCTCTTGCTATTGCTGGTTTTGGAAACAATGATCGCTGGCTGGTAACCCTAGGTCTATTTTTACTAGGACTTGGTTGGTCAGCTTCAACAGTTTCTGGTTCTGCATTGTTAGCGGCTACCTTGCCTGCTAATGAAAAAACAAATGTTCAAGGTGTTAGCGATTCAATGATGAATCTAAGCGGTGCTTTCGGTGGCGCAATTGCAGGAACTATTCTTGGCGCTTGGCAATTTGGTGGTTTGAACTTCTTTGCTTTGATTCCCGTAACAGTGATAACTGTTCTAAGCATCATCAACTTCAGAAGAACTATCTAAGTTTTAGTAATTCTTTCCAAGTTGGACCAGTGCAACCACCTTCAAGTTGAATAGAGTATTCAGCTGCACGGCAAGCTAACTCTAAAGATTCTTGTAATCCATTACCCGCAGCAAGGGCAGCTAAGAATGCACCAGTGTGAACATCTCCGGCACCATTGGTATCAACTACTGGAACCTTACGACCTGGGGCAAAGGCTATAACTTCGCCATCGTGGTGTAACTCAGCACCTTCTGAACCTTTACGAAGTAATAACCAAGCATCGGCTGAAACATGTGGGGCTAATTTCTCGTATTCACTTTGATTACAGGAAATTAGCGCTGCGTTCTTACCAACCCAATCCAAAACTTCATCAGTGAGTTGTGCTGTTGTTGGTCCTGGATCAAAGACAATCTTGCTCTTGATAAGCCCGCTAGCAAAGAGTTCTTCAAAACCTGCTTTAGAGGTTGGATAAACCAGTTCATAGCCGTAAACAACTAGCCAGCAATCTTCTGAATACTCGTATTGCTTGAGTTCTTCAAAAGATCTAATACCTTCAGCGCCACTTTGGGTAACAAAACTTCTCTGCCCATTAGGTTCAACCAAGGTAATACAGAGCCCAGAATCTCCCTGGCTATAAGTTTCAATACCTATGGCTTCAACACCTTCGATGGCCATAGCAGCCTTGATGGCATCAGATCTTGGACCTACCCCAACTGGTGAGCAGTGCAGAGCCTTGAGCCCTAAACGGGTAGCTGCTGCCTCAAGGTTTAGAGCCCCTCCTACCTGATTGAAGGTTCGGGTGGCTAGCACATCACCGCCAGGGGTGGGTAGATGAGGCACAAAAGTGACCTGATCTACTAATCCACTGGCCAAAGACTTGATGTGTGTTGGGCGAAATTCAGCTAAATCCATTAGTTAAACCCTACCTTTTAAAGCAAACCCGCCTCCAAGAATCAATTCTTTGAAGGCGAGATTGGTGACCCCAGCGGGATTCGAACCCGCGCTACTGCCGTGAGAGGGCAGCGTCCTAGGCCGCTAAACGATGGGGCCGAAGAGCAACCTCTCCATTATGCCAGAGCCTAGAGGCTTATTCCAGCCCCCAAGATTATGCGAAGACTATTAGCGACTTAGGAGCAACAACACAAACCACCGGAGATTGCCCAACATGCTCGCCATCAGAGTATGCCGGCATGCCTTCTGAGTGCAGTTCAACTTTTTTAGCTCTGATGATTTCAACCGCCGGATGGGTAACGTGCTTACCTTCATAAACCGTTGGAAATATCTTGATAAGTTCCATTCTGCTAATCGAATTCAAAATGAACAGATCTAATTCACCATCGGTAACAGAAGCTTCAGGAGTAATCAAGAGCCCACCACCGTATGAAGGAGAGTTCGCTACGGTGCAGAGGTTAGCCTCAAAGATTCTTTCAACTCCATCAATAACAGCCCGATAAGGAATCGGTTTGAAAGCAGCCAGTTCTCGATACATCGCTAACCGGTATTTGATAGGGCCAGTGATCCATTTCCAGGTATTTGCTCTTGCATTAACAAGAGCATCAAAGCCAGCACTTACCGCTCCAAAAGAATAGAAAGTCTTTGCGTTAGAAACAGATTCAATCAAGTCAACTTTTCTAGTCTCATTTAGTTTTGAAACAATGTGCTTCACACCATTGACAACATCATGAATCGGTAAACCAAGTGCTCTTGCAGAATCATTACCGGTTCCTGCAGCAATCAGCCCAAGTGGCATATCTGTCTTCGCTGTGATGTTCACCCCTAGGTGGAACATGCCATCGCCACCGACAACAACCAAACCATCGATAAGTTTCTTCTCAACTGCTTCTCTGGCTTTGTTTGTTGCTGCAATAAAACTCTCGGCAGATAGATCAATTAACTCGATGGCATGCTTAGCAAATTCTTTGATAGCAAGTGCACCATCGGCTTTACCCCTACCTTTACCTGAAGTTGGGTTGATAACAATTCCAAGAGTTGTCATGGGTTACTTTCTAAGTGTCTGAGCATTCAGAGCAACAATCAAAGTCGAAATTGACATCAATACTGCCCCCAATGCTGGAGTCAGAACTAAACCTAGTGGCATGAAAACACCAGCTGCTAACGGTATTGCCAGAATGTTATAACCAGCAGCCCACCAAAGGTTCTGTAACGATTTACGTCGCACCTTCTTGCTTAGTTTTACTGCTCTAACAACAGCGGTTGGATCATCGCTAATAAGAACAATGCCTGCTGATTCAATAGCAACATTTGTTCCAGCACCAACTGCAAAGCTGACATCAGCTTGAGCTAAAGCTGGGGCATCATTGATGCCATCACCAACAAAGCCAATAACCGCCTTATCTGACTGCAAACTCTTCACTATTTCTGCTTTATGCCAAGGCATAGCTTCGGCAAAGATTTCTGTGATCTTTAGTTCCTTAGCGATAGCTTCAGCTACACCTTGAGAATCCCCGGTGAGCATGCCAACCCTGATTCGCTCTGCTTGCAACTGATAAACAGCATCAGCAGAAGATTCTCTAATCGCCTCACCAATCTTCAAGATGGCTTCAAGAGTGCCATCAACAACAACGCAGATAACGGTATAGCCGTTACTGGTGGCATCATCAGCCCAAACTAACTCAGCAACTTCCATTCGTACGTTGTTCTCCAGCAACAAGGCGGGAGATCCAACCATTACCTGAGCTTTACCGACAAGAGCTTTAACTCCCCTACCAGCTAGAGTCTCAAAGTTCTTCGCCTTGGTAAGCTTCAGACTTCGATTATCCGCAGCAGAGAGAATTGCTTTAGCAATTGAATGCTCACTATCAAATTCAGCAGCGGCAGCAAGGGCTAGTAACTTATCGCTGTCTTTTATCTTTGAATTCGTCGCCAGTTGAATGGTGGCAACACCCCTTGAACCTTTAGTCAAAGTTCCTGTTTTGTCAAAGAGAACAAAGTGCAACTTAGCAGCTTGCTCAAACATCTGTCGATTACGAATTAGCAAACCAGAGGAAGCAGCCTTAGCGGTTGTGATTGCAGTTACCAATGGTATAGCAAGACCTAATGCATGAGGACAAGCAATAACCAACACGGTTACCACTCTCTCCAAAACAAAGTTCACATCCTGGGAACCATTGACCAGCCAGTAAATCAAAGTCAAGACAGCAGAGACAAGTGCAACATAGAACAACCAGCCAGCAGCCTGATCAGCCAAGCGCTGACTTTTTGATTTAGATTTCTGAGCTTCATCAACCATCTTCACAATCTGGGAGAAGGCAGTATCTGCACCAGTGGCTGTTGCTTCAATAACTAAAGAACCCGCTTTGAGATCTGAATCCAAAGAGTTCACAGTTCCTGCAAACACAGAAGAACCGGTTGTCTTCTCAACTAACGCTGCTTCTCCTGTCAGCATCGATTCATTGACTTTAGCTGAACCAGAAATAACAATTCCATCAACAGCGATTACCGATCCTGGTCTAACAGCTATCTGGTCTCCTGCTCTAACTCTGAACACCGGCATGGTGACATACTTCTCACCTTTTAGAACCTCGGCGGTATCAGGCAACATGTTTTGTAAAACACCCAAAGCATTCGATGCACTCATCACTGCTGACATCTCAATCCAGTGACCGATGAGCATGATGGTGATAAGCGTTGCTAGTTCCCACCAGAAGTCCATGTGACCAATGGGTGAACCGAATAGTTCTGAAACGCTAAGCGCAAAGCTATAACCAAAGGCAACTACCAAAGCCATGGCAATAAGAGCCATCATGCCTGGCTTCTTATCCTTTAGTTCTTGCCAACCGGTAGTGAGAAAGATTCGACCAGATGTGAAAAACATAAGCATTCCAAGAACAGCTGGAATGTAATTTGAAAATGGGAAGGCTATAGCTTGATAACCCAGAAGCATTTGAACTGTGTGTGAGAAGTAAACCGTTGGCAGAGTAAGAACGGTAGCAAGTAGTACCTGCTTCTTGAACATAGCTGGATCATGGTGAGAATGGTCATGGCCTTCATGGCCTGAATGGTCGCCGTGACTGTGTGCAGAAGGATCTTGATGTTCGCCACCAGTAGCGCAGCAGTTATGGCCTTCTTGAGTTTCCCCAACTAAGTGATGCTCTTGATTACATTTACATTCATTAGGCGGGCAGTGACACTCACCACCTGGGTTGTGATCACAGACACAACGAGGATCTTTAGCCGAGTTGTGTGCTGTGCAGTCGTGGTCTTGCCTCTTTGCCAATGTTTTCTCTCCATGTGAGTAGCCGAATCAAGTCTGCCACGCCTGTATTCTCAAAGTATGAAAATCACTAAGCAAGGCCATGCCTGTCTAATCTTTGAAGAAGGCGGTAAGAAGCTAGTTCTAGACCCAGGCTCATACTCAGAGCCTCAGGACGCCCTTACCGATGTGCTAGCTGTTGTGATTACCCATGCCCATGATGATCACTGCTTCGAAGCTCAATTAGACAGGTTGCTGGTGAATAACCCTGACCTTCAGATTTATGGAACACCTCAGGTCAAGACCCGTCTTGCTAAATACAACGTGACAGCCGTTTATCACGGTGACCACTATCCGGTGGGTCCCTTCACCGTTGATTTCTTTGGTGATCTTCATGCTGAGATTCACCGAAGCATTCCAATCATTGAAAACAGAGGGGTACTGGTGAATGACAAGGTTTACTACCCTGGCGATTCATTCACACTGCCAGATAGACCAGTTGAATTACTAGCTGTTCCAACCAGTGCGCCATGGCTCAAAGTTGGCGAAATCATAGATTTTGTTCAAGCAGTTGATCACAAGAAATCTATTGCCACACATAATGCACTGCTAAGTGAATTTGGCCATAACCTCAACAATGGTCGAGTAAAGGCGATCACTGAAGCAAAGGGTGGTCAATTCACCTATTTACTCTCCGGTGAGAGCATCGAGATTTAGCATTTAAAGCAAAACAGCCAGACTATAAAGTCTGACTGTCAAAGCTGGGGTACCAGGACTCGAACCTAGAACAAATGAACCAGAATCACTCGTGTTGCCAATTACACCATACCCCAAGGGATTTGCTCCGAGCTTTCGCTCGACTCCCCATTCTACCTATGACTATAAAGAGCGAGCAAACAGGCTAAGACGGGCAAGGGTTTCAGCCTTACCGAGTATCTGCATGGATTCAAATAATGGTGGTGAAATTCGCTTACCTGAGATCGCTGTTCTGAGAGGTCCAAACGCATTTCTAGGCTTCTGAGCCATCTCTTCAATGAGTTTCTGATTCAAAACCTCTTGAATCTTTGCAGTTTCAAAAACATCCAAGTTCTCTATAGCTGCAATAGCTGCCTCAGTTATTTCCTTGCTGTTTTCAGGTAACCCGGTCTTGGCATCTTCCTCAACCACAATCTGATCTGCTGTGACAAACAAGAAAGCGAGCATAGGAACAGCTTCACTCAAGACAACGATTCGTTCCTGGATCAATGGCGCTGCCTCAGTCAAAATCGCTAACTCGTTATCGGTAACAGTTGCTCCGATAACTCCAGCGCTCTGCAGGTAAGGGATGATTCGCTTGGTGAAATCTTCCAAAGAAAGCAGTCTTAGGTGACTTGCATTGATGGAATCTGCCTTCTTCTGATCAAAGCGTGCAGGGTTAGGGTTCACGTCTCTAACATCGAATGCCTGAACCATTTCATCCAGGCTAAAGACATCTCTATCAGCGCTGATGCTCCAACCTAAAAGAGCAAGATAGTTCAACAAACCTTCTGGTATGAAACCACGGTCTCTGTGGTGGAACAGGTTTGATTCAGGATCACGCTTAGAAAGCTTCTTGTTACCTTCACCCATAACAAAAGGCAGATGGCCAAACTGAGGAATGAACTTAGTAATCCCTGCCTCATACATAGCGTTGTAAAGAGCAATTTGTCTTGGTGTTGAAGACAATAGATCTTCACCTCTAAGCACATGGGTAACCCCCATGAGTGCATCATCAACTGGGTTTACCAGTGTGTATAGCGGTTGACCGTTAGGTCTAACCACAACAAAGTCAGGGAATGATCCAGCAGGGAAAGTAATCTCTCCTCTAACTAGGTCATTGAAAGTAATGTCAACATCTGGAACACGAAGTCGAAGAGCTGGTGCCCTGCCTTCTGCTTTATAAGCAGCATTCTGCTCATCAGATAGTTCTCGCTCAGAGTTGTCATAACCTAGCTGAACAGCTCGACCGTTAGCTTTGTTACGCTCATCGATTTCTTCACCGGTTAGGAAGCTTTCATAAATATGCCCTGAAGCTTTTAGCTTCTCAATCACATCAATGTAAATGTCAGATCTTTCAGACTGACGATATGGCTCATGAGGTCCCCCAACACCAACACCTTCATCCCAGTTCAAACCAAGCCACTTGAGACCATCAAGAATCATTTCAAATGATTCTTCGCTATCTCTTTCAGCATCGGTGTCTTCAATACGGAAGACGAAGGTTCCACCGGTGTGACGAGCATAAGCCCAGTTGAACAGTGCTGTTCTAACTAGCCCTACGTGCGGAGTTCCAGTAGGGGAAGGACAGAAGCGGACTCTAACATCGGAGCCAGTAGCTGTTGAGAAAGGTGCAGTAATTAGGTTTGACATAACCGAACAAGTCTAAGCGACAGGGTTAGTAAGGGTTCCGATACCCTCGATGGTTACTTCAACTAATTGTCCAGACTCGATTTGACCAATACCTGCTGGAGTCCCAGTGAGGATTACATCTCCTGGTAGCAAGGTCATGGCTTCTGAAACATGTTGAATAATTCTTGGAACTTTGTGAATTAGCAGATCAATAGAAGCGTGTTGTCTCACTTCCCCATCTACTCTGGTCTCAAGTATCTGACCATCAACAACAAACTCTGTTTCAACCCAAGGTCCTAGCGGGCAGAAAGTATCAAAGCTCTTAGCTCTAGTCCACTGAACATCTTTGTTTTGAATATCTCTTGCTGTCACGTCGTTAGCAATAGTGAAACCCCAGACATAATCCAAGGCCTTATCAATAGACACATCTTTAGCAACTTGACCGATGACTATCGCTAATTCACCTTCATGATCAACTCGTTCAGAGATCTTTGGCAGAACAATCGCTTCGCGAGGACCAATGACTGTTGTTAGTGGCTTCAGGAAGAGAAGTGGCTCTGGTGGTAACTCGCCACCCATTTCAGCTGCATGATCGGCATAGTTCTTACCAATACAGATGATTTTGCTAGTTGGTAATACCGGTGGAAGTAGTTGAACATCTTTGAGTGGGATTCGATCCCCTGTTGTTTCATAACCTTGGAAGATTGGATGACCTCTAAAGACAACCAATTCAGGGCCATCAACCAAACCCCAGGAGACCTGGTCTCGAACAATGAACTTAGCTATCCTCATGAACTTAGTTTTACCAACCAGTTGTGACGATCTGGAATTAGACCATATTGAATTCCTGTTAGCTCTGTCCTTAGAGAAGAAGTCAGTTCACCTGGTTGAGGATCTGCTGGACCAATTACTTCTGCTCTTGATTTGAATTGACCAACAGGAGTAATAACAGCAGCCGTACCACATGCAAATACTTCAGTGATATCCCCTGAGTTATAACCTTCACGAACTTCATCCAAAGTTACTGCTCTTTCCTCAACAGTTATGTTTCTGTCTTTGAGCAGCTGGATGATGGAATCTCTTGTGATTCCTCGAAGAATGGTTCCATCCAAAGAAGGAGTAACAACGTGGCCATCTTTGTATACGAAGAAGACGTTCATGCCGCCTAGTTCTTCGATGTATGTGTGAGTCTCAGCATCTAAGAAGAGAACCTGAGAACAACCGTTCTCATAACCTTCATTTTGAGCTAGCAAGCTAGCGGCATAGTTACCACCGGTCTTAGCCTCACCGGTTCCATACTTACCAGCTCTCGCTGAATCCAATGCAATCCAAATAGATACTGGCTTGAGTCCACCGGTGAAGTAAGGACCAACGGGAGATGCAATAACTCGATACTCAGCTCGGTGAGCTGCACGAACACCTAGGAAGTTCTCGGCTGCTATTTCGAATGGACGGAAATACAAAGTCTTTTCGTTTACTGGCTGAGGGACCCAAGCAGCATCAACTGAGATAAGTGCTCTTAGGCTCTCAACAAAAACATCAATTGGTAATTCAGGTAAAGCCATGCGGTGAGCAGATTTTTGTAATCTTGCTCCGTTTGATGTCGGTCTAAAGGTATGAATAGAACCATCTTGGTGTCTGTAAGCCTTGATACCTTCGAAAACTTCTTGGCCGTAGTGCAGAACAGCACTTGAAGGATCCATCAGCATTGGGCCATATGGTTCAACTCTGGCATTCTGCCAGCCGTCTTCTTTAGTCCACTCGATGATTACCTGGTGGTCTGTGAAGTTCACTCCAAAAGCAGGATTTTCAAGTAATGCCTCACGTTCACCATCAGGCATTGGGTGATCAGATTTGATGATCTTGAATTCCATGAGCTAGTCCTTATAGTTGGGCGAAAATACTTTGAGCTATTTCAGTTGTTGTTCTTTTAGTTTCACCCCGAGTTGCTAGATCTGCTGCAACTGCACGTTCAATTCTCGCTGCAGCAACTGGGTTACCTAGGTGATCTAACAACATGGCAGCAGAAAGAATGGCTGCAGTTGGATCAGCAATACCTTTACCTGCAATATCAGGAGCAGAACCATGAACTGGTTCAAACATTGAAGGAAATAGTCCAGTTGGGTTGATATTTCCAGAAGCTGCAATACCAATGCCGCCACCGATAGCAGCAGCTAGGTCCGTCAAGATATCTCCAAAGAGGTTGTCGGTGACGATGACATCAAATCTCTCAGGATCAGTAACCATGTATATGGTTGCAGCATCAATGTGTTGATACTCTACGGTTACTGCAGGGAACTCAGTGCTCACTTCATCAACAGTTCTTTGCCAGAGCGAGCCAGCATTAACTAGAACGTTGTGCTTATGCACCAGGGTGACCTTCTTACGGTCTCGGTTAGCAGCTAATTCAAATGCGTAACGGACAGCTCTTTCAACACCGTATCTAGTGTTAACTGAGGTCTCATTGGCAACTTCATGTTCGGTACCAACACGGATTGATCCGCCATTACCAACATAAGCACCTTCGGTGCCTTCACGAACAACAACAAAATCAATGTCACCTGGGTGAGCAAGTGGGCTAATCACACCTGGGTATAACTTGGTTGGGCGAAGGTTGATGTAATGGTCAAAACTAAAACGAAGTTTTAGTAGTAGGCCACGCTCTAAGACACCTGAAGGGACTTTAGGGTCACCAATAGCACCTAGCAAAATGGCATCATGTGATTTCAAAGAATCTATGTCTGCATCGGTCAAGATTTCACCGGTAGCAAGATATCTTCTAGCTCCTAGGTCATATTCCTTAGTTACATACTCAACGCCTGAGCCACGGGTAGCTAGGTTCATTGCCTCTAAGGCAATGGCTGTTACTTCAGGACCAATGCCATCGCCACCGATGACACCTATGTTGATTTGTTTAGACACTAAAGACTCTTCCGAACTCGTTTATACAACTTTACCGAGAGAGCTACCTATTCAGGCCGCTTAGCCAGAAGAACTAAGGTAACCGATGGCTTTAGCCCTTCCCTAGTCTGAATCTGGCCATCCCTATTGGTAAGTGCCACTATCTCAAGACCAGTTCCTTCAAGAGCTTGAGTAATACTTTCAACATTAGGTAAGACCTCAGGATCTCTTGGACCACCAAAGCCACCTTCAAGGTTGTCTCTGGAATGCCAAACTCCAAACAAGTGGCCACCAGGGGCAATGTGTTCTGAAAGTCTTCTTATTGCAGTTTGTAATTCAGGCTCTTTAATTTGCAGGTAGGCAATAACTCCTAGATCAACTGGAGTTGATTGAGGAATGAAAGACAAAGCATCCTGACAGGTTGCGGTGCAGTGACCTGCAACATGCTCTGCTTGAGCAAACTGTAAATACTTATCTAGTGCTACCTCCGAGAAATCAATGTTCTCAACTTGCCAGCCTTGTTTGGCAAGCCAAACCGAGTTTCTACCTTCGCCACCGGCTAGATCAATAGCTCTAGTACCGGGAAGACCTGTGCAGTATTCAACTACGAATCGGTTCTCGGTCTTTGTATAAATGAACTCTTCAACCGAGTACTTTTCATCCCAGTAGTTGGAATCCACTATGGGGTAACACCTAGCGGCAATATTCTTTGAGCATCCTCAAATGAACCGAGATTGACAAGGTCTGTGAAACCAAGAGTAAACATTTCAGTTATTGCCTCGCCTGTTTTGGTTTCATTTGGACCATAGATGTAGTACTTAGCTCGTCTGTCGAACGAGGACACGTCAGCCAGGTAACTACCACTCGTGTAATCAAAATTGATAGATCCAACAATATGCGAAGCTGCAAACTCTTCAGGAGTTCTGGTGTCAATGATTGCTTTGACGTTGGTGACATCCAGTTTGCCTGGCGAGCAAGCACTTACCCCTAGAACCAAAACAACGGCAAAGATTGACGCTAAAGCAAACTTGAACTTAGTCATGAGAAATTCCTTATGTTCGGCCTGTTTCAAGAATAACTCACCACCCCCATTTGTTAAACTAATCACCTAAGAAGGAGCATGAAATGGCAACCGAAGTAACCCTTGATGAACTAGCCGATGTTATTGACCGAGGTGGTTATGTCCTTGACGTTAGAGAAGACCACGAATGGGACGAAGGCCATGTTCCTAATGCTCATCACATTCCTATGAATGAGGTTGCCAACCAGCTAGACAAGCTTGACGATGGAGCAAGAATCTTTATTATCTGCAGATCTGGAGTCAGGTCTATGACTGTTGCCAACTACCTAGAAGCTCAGGGCTATGACGTAGTTTCAGTCGCTGGTGGAACTGATGGTTGGGCAAACTCAGGTAGAGAGTTATCTTTCGAAGCTAGCCTTTAGTCAAACTTCAGATCAATAGCCTTCAGGACATCTGCCTGAATAGCAACACGAACATCTTCTAAGACGTTTGCTGCCACTGGTGAATCAACTGTGATAACTGAGAGCGCTTTGCCACCCTTAGAGTTTCTAGCAATCTGCATCGCAGCGATGTTGATGTTGTTCTCAGCAAATGCTTTACCGTAAACAGCAACGATGCCTGGTCTATCTGCATAGATCATCATTACAAAGTGTTCAGCCATAGCAAGTTCAACATCGTAACCATTGATGTTCACGATCTTCTGGTGAAGCTTAGGGCCAATTACAGTTCCTGAAACAGATGCTGTTGTTCCATCAGAGAGAGTTGCCTTGATTGAAGTTACGTTACGGTACTCATCGCTGTGTGAATCAACAGCAAGTCTTACTTCAACTCCACGAGATTCAGCCATGAGAGGAGCGTTCACGTAAGACACTTGCTCAGTAACGGCATTCTGATAGAAACCTTTTAGTCCAGCTAGCTTCAAAACTGAAACATCGTGAACTGCTATCTCTCCCCTGACTTCAACATCAATGGCTGTGACATTGCCGCCAGAAATACCAAAGAGTAACTGACCCATGTTTTCCATCAAAGAAATACCAGGACGAACAGATGGATCAATCACACCACCGGCAACGTTCACTGCGTCAGGAACTAGATCTCCGGCAAGAGCAAGCCTTACGCTCTTAGCAACAGAGATACCTGCTTTTTCTTGTGCTTCATCAGTTGATGCGCCAAGGTGTGGAGTAACAATTATGTTGTCAAGTTCTAGAAGAGGCGAACCTGTTGGTGGTTCATTCACAAACACATCAAGTCCTGCACCGGCAATGCGGTTTGACTTCAATGCAGCATAGAGTGCATCTTCATCGATGATGCCGCCGCGAGAAGCGTTCACGATACGAAGTTCTGGTTTTGCAATAGCAAACTCTTCAGTTCCAATCAGACCTGTTGTTTCAGGTGTCTTAGGAATGTGAATAGTGATGAAATCAGATCGCTTCATCAGATCTTCCAGGGTTACCAGTTCAACGCCAATCTGTTCTGCTCTTGCAGGTGTTACATAAGGGTCGTAACCAATCAGATTTGCACCAAAGCCACCTAGTCGTTGAGCAACCAGTGTTCCAATCCGACCAAGGCCAACAATTCCAATGGTCTTTTCATAGAGTTCAACACCGGTGAACTTAGATCTCTGCCACTTACCTGCCTTGAGCGATGCGTTGGCATCAGGAATGTAACGAGCAAGAGCGAAGATGTGTCCAATAGCTAGTTCAGCTGCTGAAATAACGTTTGATGTTGGTGCGTTCACGACCATGACACCAGCAGCAGTTGCTGCTTTGATATCCACGTTGTCGAGCCCTACACCTGCACGAGCAATTACTTTCAAGTTAGGAGCAGCAGCGATAGCTTCAGCATCAACCTGGGTAGCAGATCTAACTAGGATTGCGCTTGCAGTTTTGAGAGCAGCTAATAGGGCTGATCTGTCAGTGCCATCAACGTTTATGACATCAAAGTCAGGTCCAAGTGCTTCAACGGTTGCAGGTGAAAGCTCTTCAGCAATAAGAACAATAGGTTTAGCCAAGGTGTAATTCCTCGAAAATAGTGGGGGGATTTGTTAGCTGCAACGGCGAAGCGTAAGACTAATCTTAGCGAAGCCAAGGTTAGTCTTTTACTGTGAACGAACGTATCTTCTATGCTGCTATCTCCAGTGACGGTTATTTATCTGGACCTAACGGGGATATGTCTTGGGCGGAGAAGTATCTAGCCTCAGGAGATGACTACGGCTACTTCCAATTGGTGAGCACTTCTTCAGCCATCCTGATGGGTCGAGCCACCTTCGATTTTGAGATAGAAAGCGGTGTTCAAGGACCAAGGCCACTACCAACCTATGTCCTAACCCATATCCCTGAACTCTATGAGGATGTCCTGAATGAAAACATTTACTTCACCGGTGGCGAGATAGCACTAGTTCTGGAACTGATCCAAGAAAAGCACCCTGGGAACTTATTCATCATGGGTGGAGCTGACACCGTCAACCAACTAATAGATGCGAACCTCATCGACACCATGAGGCTATTTGTTTGCCCTGAAGAACTAGGTTCAGGTGTTCAAGCTTTCAAAGATGACACCGCATACAAGAACTTCACCCTTGTCAACGAAAAGGAATACTCTTCCGGAATTGTTGAAGAGGTTTATCAAAGAACCGCTTAAAGCTAAAGCCCCCGTCTATGAGACGAGGGTTTTAGGTTGTAAATCTTTAGCGAGCTGCTTTGCCTTCTTCATACTCATCTGAGTTCTTGATCCAAGAGAATAGCTTGCGCAGTCCTCGACCAACAGCTTCGATTGGGTGAGCTTCGCCCTGAGCTCTAAGAGCTAGGAACTCTGGAGCTCCAGCATCCTGGTCAGCGACGAAACGGTCGGCAAAAGTGCCATCCTGGATGTCAGTTAGAACATCGCGCATACGCTCTTTGACCTCTGGGCCAATAACTCTTGGACCTGAGATGTAGTCACCGTATTCAGCTGTGTCAGAAACTGACCAACGCTGCTTAGCGATGCCACCTTCATACATCAGATCAACAATGAGCTTTAGTTCGTGCAGGACTTCGAAGTATGCAACTTCTGGCTGGTAACCAGCTTCGATTAGAGTTTCAAAACCATACTGAACCAACTGTGATGCTCCACCACAGAGAACTGCCTGCTCACCGAAAAGGTCAGTCTCTGTCTCTTCAGTGAAAGTGGTCTTGATGGTTCCAGCCCTGGTTCCACCAATAGCTTTTGAATATGAAAGGGCAAGATCAAATGCGTGACCTGTGAAGTCCTGCTCCACTGCAACAAGGTTAGGAACACCACGGCCATCGATGTATTCGCGACGAACGATGTGTCCTGGACCCTTAGGTGCAACTAGGAAAACATCAACGTTTGCTGGTGGCTTGATAAAGCCATAACGAATTGAGAAACCGTGGCCGAAGACAAGTGCTTTACCTTCAGATAGGTTTGGCGCAATTTCGTTTGCGTAGATGTCACGTTGACGTGGATCTGGTGCCAAAATCATGATTACATCTGCCCAAGCAGCTGCCTCAGATACAGACAGAACCTTTAGTCCTGCTTCTTCTGCCTTTGCTTTGCTCTTTGAATCTGCCTTCAGACCAACAACAACATCAACACCTGAATCCTTCAGGTTCAATGAGTGAGCG
>Ga0304729_1001273_pt1 | contig 16968 bp, 12 predicted proteins | sample C_131016_MF_Meta_FD_190475 | JGI IMG/M metagenome (GOLD analysis project Ga0304729, IMG submission 190475) | Freshwater microbial communities from Lake Croche, Canada to study carbon cycling - C_131016_MF_MetaG (v2) (version 2) | ecosystem: Environmental > Aquatic > Freshwater > Lake | place... | reverse complement strand
GTTGTTTTCGTTACCGCGCCAGTAGGCAGCTGCCACTCTAGTTAGTGCGTATCCGTTGCCAATCATTCTGGTGTTAGGAAGATGTGGACCGCGGCAGAGGTCTTTCCAAACAACAGTGCTTGATTGAATATCAAAGTTGTCATAGATAGTCAGTTCACCAGCGCCAACTTCAGCAGCTGCTTCACCAACATCCGCATTGCCGCTCTTAAGTCCGATCAGTTCCAGCTTGTAAGGTTCTTTAGCCAGTTCAACTGCAGCATCGCTGTCGTTAGTAAGTCTTCTAACGAATCGTTGACCTGCACGAATAATTCGATCCATCTCTTTTTCAAGAGCTTTTAGATCTTCTAGAGCGAAAGGTGTCTCAACATCGAAGTCGTAGTAGAAGCCATCTTTGATTGGAGGACCTATTCCAAGTTTTGCTTCGGGGTTGATGTTCTGCACTGCTTGAGCCAAAACGTGAGCAGTTGAGTGACGAAGAATATTGAGACCATCGGGGCTATCAATAGAGACACCTTCGACAACGTCGCCGTCTGACACCTCGTAGGCTAAGTCTCTTAGTTGACCATTGACTCGTTGAGCAACAATTTTCTTGTCTGTAAAGAGCTTAAAACCGGTAGCACCGACTTCTGCCTCATGTTTCTGGCCATCAAGGGTTAGATTGATTATGCTCACTAGTGCTCCAACTGTTTCTAAGCAATCCTATTCCAGACAGGTTAGGTGTGCCTTGCTAGATAAATACTCGTTTGTGGTGTTTTGTTGAAGTATGACTAAACCTAACTCCCCTGTTGATGACGCAGTAATCGCTTCATCAGAGTTCAAACGCAATAGCATGGCAGCCAAACTCAACTGGCTCAGGGCTGGAGTTCTCGGTGCAAATGATGGAATCATGTCCACCTCAGGCATGGTTCTGGGTGTTGCAGCAGCCCCAGGAGCTACCGCAGCAAACATTCTGGTGGCAGGTGTCGCAGCAGTCGTGGCAGGATCTATCTCTATGGCCGGTGGCGAATACACATCTGTAAGCGCACAAAAAGACAGTGAAAAAGCCATGCTTGAACTTGAGCGTAAAGAATTAAAAGAGAATCCTGAGGCTGAGCTTCGTGAACTTGCCTGGTTCTATGAACAAAAAGGAATGTCTCCAAAACTAGCTCTCCAAGTTGCTCAAGAACTAACAACTAAAGATGTCCTCAAAGCTCACGCTGAGGCTGAATTGGGTATTGACTCAGATCATCACGCTAGCCCACTACAAGCAGCTCTCTCATCCTTCGTTGCTTTTGGGGTAGGTGGAATGCTTCCACTTCTTGCAGTAGCCGGTCCATGGACTGCTTACAGACTTCAAGCCACAGTCGCAGCAGTAGTGTTTGCTTTGCTTTTGACCGGTTACGTAGGAGCAAAGATCGGTGGAGCCAGAGCCGGACGTGGAATGTTGAGAAACGTAGTTATCAGCTTGCTAACTATGGGTGTCACCTACGCCATCGGTGCTCTAGTTGGAACCCATCTCGTCTAACGAGTTATTTTGGAAGTCTTTATTGACTTAGCAATAAGCGGCGGCAAGCCAACGCTACTTCCGGTTACCCACACTGAAATTTGTTTTCCAACATCGGCCGCGACGAGTTTATATGTAGCAGATTTAGCAGTTGAAATCCTAACTGTGCCGCGATACCACTGGTAAGAAAAAATCACTCCCTTATCCCAAGTCCCAAGCTTAGCTGAAAGCACTTGGCCAAGTTTTGTCTTACCTGAAATAGTTGGAATGGAACTCAGCAATATACGAATCTGTGGTCCTGCAGGACCATAGTTCGCTGAACGATAGCTGCTCGATGATGTGCCCCACTTACTGAACGTAGCGGCAACTGCAAAATATTTATTCAGATCAGTTTTAGCGACCAAGTAGCTTGAGGTTGTGAAATCAGGCATTAAGGCACCATTAGATTTTGCATCTGAGGCTTTATACCAAGAGTAAGTGACTGCTGCTTGCGGTTCTAAATTCGAAATTGCGGCGTTGATAGTTTCACCATTGTTTGGAGCTCCCGCGATGCAGACAATAACGTTTGCATAGGCAGCTGGAAAACCAAAGCTTGAAGCGAGCTGACCATCTGAGTTAGATCCCCAGCACCTAAGCTTTCCAGCGCTGTCAATAACACACGCGTTTTCTTCACCAACTGAAATCTGACTTGCGATTATCCATGGCACATCAGTTGGGATGGCTGATTTCAATCCAGTTCGGCCAAGCTTGCTGCTGCTGTTTGATCCGAAGCAAGCAACTTGAAGAGAAGTAGTCTTTGTTACGCAGACGCTGTTTTGCCCAACTGCAACATCAGCATATGTTCCACTCAGTGTTCCAGGTGATTCAAGATCCGTATTCTCACCTATGCAGTTCAACTTTGAGTCTGTCATCAGGAAACAAGTCTCGTTTCCACCAGCTTTAACCTTAGAAACTGCTACTGGCTGCGTTATTGCTGTCACTCCGAGTTTGCTTGTCGAACTCGAGTTGATTTGTCTCTTGGCGTTATCTCCCCAGCAGTAAACAGAGTTACCACTAAGCAGAGCACAGCTGTGATAGGTGCCAACGCTAACATCAACAGCTGTTCCAATACCAGCGACGGCTGTGGCCGTTTTCGCATCTGCTCCAACAAAACCAAGTTGTTGATGTGAATTGTCTCCCCAGCAATAAACCAAACCATCGGTTGTATTCATGCAGAAGTGACGATAGCCGGCTGACACATGCTGTGCCTTTGCTGAGCGGAAGCCAGTTACCTGTGTTGGTACAGTTGCAGATTTATTGGTTCCATCTCCAAGTTGTGACGATCCATTTGAACCCCAACACAAAACTGTTCCTAAAGTTGTTACCGCACAAGCACTCACATTTCCAACAGCAACATCAATGAATGTTTGACCCACAGTCAGGGTTGGAACATTGGAACCCCAACACGACATGACATTGTCTTTATCTATGGCGCACGTGGTGGCATTACCTGTTGAAACCTTAATCAGGTTCGCTTTGTTCACAGGGCCAATAGGCGTTACAGAACCAGTGAGCACAGCGCTCTGTGCCTTCGAGTTATCACCCAAACATTTGATTGATGCATCCAACAAAAGAGCACAAACGTGTGACGCTCCCGCTTCAATGTCAGCAGCTACTCCGAATGTCGTCGGTACGCGAGTAGTTTGATCGGAATTAGTTGGAGCTATTTGATTGCTTGAGTTATCTCCCCAGCAAAAAGACGTACCAGAATTACTTAGAGTGCAAGCGTATTGCTCCCCAGCCGTTAGAACTTTTACATCACTGATTCCTGCGACAGCTACAGCCCCTGTTACTGAAGTAGTGTTCCCTTGACCAAGTTGACCTTGAGAGTTATCTCCCCAGCACTTCACTGTTTGTGAGATAACGGCACAAGCAAAATCTTTGCCCATTGCAACTGCAGAAGCACCTTCGGTACCAGGAACAACTTCGATCTTGCTTGCAAAGGGAGCTTTACCTCTGCAATAAACAGAAGATGAAACTAGGCAAATGCCAGTTGGACCAATCGAAAATGTAGTAACGTCTCCTTGAAATTCCATGTGAAGAGGTGTTTGCACTGAGAAAGCAGGCCCAGTAAAACCCAGATCTCCCCAACAATAAAGTTGAGCCGTTTGAGTAACTGCACAGGCGGAAACATCAGACACTTGGATATCTGAAAGCTTCGCATCCAAGTTGATCTTGTGCGCAACAAAGTCCGCGTAAACACCAGAACCGTTTTGTCCAAAAGAATTATTACCCCAGCAGTACCCATACTGGTCCAAGCCGATAGCGCAACCGAATGTCTTACCTTGGCTAACACTAAGCGCGGAATCCAAACCAACTACTCGCACTGGTTCACTGCTGTCTACTCTTGTTCCATCTCCAAGCTGGCCCAAGTTATTGTCACCGACACAGTAAATTGCATTAGATGCTCTGAGCACGCAAGTGGATCCATTGCCAGCGCTAATCGAACGCTGCACTACTGGAAGAGTTGTTGTTGCTGAAGAAGGAAGGGTTGCCGTGAGAGTTGAAGCCAAGACAACCGAAAGGATTAGCACTGGCCTAAGGAAAGATTTTAGAACTCTCATGGGGAAAGACTAACAAAATAAGGTGGTGGACGATACTGGGATCGAACCAGTGACCCCTTCCATGTCAAGGAAGTGCGCTACCGCTGCGCCAATCGTCCGGGTCTAAAGCTTGGAGGTGGAGACGGGATTTGAACCCGTGGTTTTACAGCTTTGCAGGCTGCTGCTTTGGGCCGCTCAGCCACTCCACCACGTTTACCACGAGGCTTATAAGAGCCCGCTTCGAGCGGATGACGAGATTCGAACTCGCGACCCCAACCTTGGCAAGGTTGTGCTCTACCAACTGAGCCACATCCGCATGTCTTCTAGAAGACAAATAGAACTCTAACCGATTTTTGCATTTTTTGCACGGTTAGAGTTCTATTCGCTGAATTTCTCGGGTTTAGACACGATCATTTCCGAAGGCATAGGCCTCTTCACCGTGAACAACTGTGTCAATACCTGCAATCTCGTCCTCAGCCTTTACACGGAAGCCAATGGTCTTTTCAATAGCTAGGCCGATGATCCAGGCAAGGATGAAGCTATAAGCAAGGACTGCTCCTGCTCCAACCGCCTGCTTCCAGAGCTGGTCGAAACCAGCACCAAATGCTGCTCCAACGCCGCGACCGAAGAATCCGATGAATAGTGTTCCGACAATTCCACCGACAAGGTGAATACCTACAACATCAAGTGAGTCGTCAAAACCAAGAGCAAACTTAAGATCAATCGCCAAGGCACAGAGTGCTCCAGCAAGAAGCCCTAGAACCATGCCCCAGACTGGATCAAGAGCTGCACAGGCAGGAGTAATCGCAACAAGACCTGCAACTGCTCCAGAACCAGCACCGATGGATGTTGCCTTACCGTGACGGAACTTCTCGACAATTACCCAACCCAACATCGCTGCAGCAGGAGCGGCAAGAGTGTTTATGAAAGCAATTGATGCAACACCATCGGCGGCTAATTCGCTTCCTGCGTTGAAACCAAACCAACCGAACCATAGAAGTGCAACACCAAGAAGAGTCAAAGGCACGTTGTGAGGCTGAGTGATTCCCTTGCTAAAACCAAATCGCTTTCCAAGGACAAGCGCTAGAGCAAGACCAGCAGCACCTGCGTTGATGTGAACTGCAGTTCCACCAGCGAAGTCAATAACACCGAGCTTGATCAGCCAACCACCATCGTGGTGATCTGCGGCTGAACCAAAGTTGAATACCCAGCTTGCTACCGGGAAATAGACAACGGTTACCCAAATTGCAGCGAAGATCATCCAAGCACCAAACTTAGCTCTGTCCGCGATGGCTCCTGAAATAAGGGCAACGGTAATGATTGCGAAAGTTGCCTGGAAAGCAACGAACGCAAGAGTTGGATGGGCAGCAGTTGTTGTTCCCAGAGCTGCATTAGTCTCTGCAGTTAGCCCAAGGGATGCGGTATCAAAACCGAACCAACCTGGGATACCTACGAAAGTCGGACTGTCTGAACTGGCAAAGCTGAAACTGTATCCATAGAGAACCCATAGGACTCCGACAAGCCCAAGTGCTCCCCATGAGAGCATCATCATGCTGACCACGCTCTTAGCCTTGACCATTCCTCCATAGAAGAAGGCTAAGCCTGGGGTCATAAGCAAAACTAGTGCAGCAGAAATTAGTACGAAAGCGGTGTTTCCCTGATCCATTTTTCCTCCAAAGTTCGGTTACCTACACTCTGGCCCTGTTGTGTTTCGTGAAACGCAACAAATTGTTTCAGGTTTGTTAAAGGTTTAGGCCCTTGAATTCATGGCAAAAAGCCTAGAGGTGCATCTCAGATACTTCTTCTGATAAGCCCCTGCAACATGATCTGCTCGGAAGATCTGGTCTGGATTGATTCCGGTAAAGCGGAAAGAGATACCGGCCTCGTAGCAGCGGTCTATGAAACTTACACACCTGAGGCCTTCGAACTGGTCTTGAATCTCGAATAAACCGCTCACCGCCAATTCGTCGAACTGTTCCGCTACTTTTGCATAACGTGATTGGTGAATAGAAGCGAGGAAAGCAAGCAGTTCAGAAAACGAAGCCGTTAGTTTTAGGGCTGTTCCATCCTGCTGAATTTCTTCCAAGCTGCTGGTCGTGAATTCGTAGTTGGCGCTTCGGTGTCGGTAATCTTCGCCATCGATACGCATGATCTTGAATCGATCTGCAACCGAACTGATTTCCCTTTGGAAACCCTCAGCAGCAAAGCGTCCTGCTCCTAGAGCGTTAGGTGGAGTGTTGGATGTGGCAGCAAACGAAACGTTCTTGCTTGCAAGCTCCTTTAGTAAACGAGACATCATCATCGTGTCCCCCGGATCATCCAGTTCAAATTCGTCGATGCAGATTAGGTCGTATTTGCTGAACTGGGTTAGAGCTTCTTGAAAACCTAGGTAGCCAATGATTGACGTGAAAGCGATGAAAGGCCCGAACAGCTTCTTCGATTTCGCACCATGGTAAATGGAAGCCAAGAGGTGCGTCTTACCAACACCAAAGCCACCATCCAAATAAATACCGGTCGAACTGGTCTTTCTACCAGACACAGCCTTGGTAAATTCTCTCGCTGCGTCTACTGCTATCTTTTGGCTTGGGAAGGCACTATCAGGAACATAGTTATCGAATGAAACTGCTAGGAATTCCTTAGGTGGAACTAGCTCAGCGAGTAATTCGTCAACGGTTAGCTCAGTCTTCAGATCCGTAACATGAAGCAACATTGAGTGTAGCCGTTCTTTTTCAAAGGTATTTTTGTAAGAATAGAGATAACTAGTTCTAATCCTAAAACCCAGAAGGCAATAAGTTGACTTTTCCGATTGATAGCAATCCAAACTACGCAGACTACGCAAAAAGCGAGGCTTTAGTTAGCACCAGCTGGGTCGATGAAAACAAAGGATCCAAGGGTCTAGTAATAATCGAATGTGACGAAGACGTTCTTCTATATTCGACTGGCCACATTCTCGGTGCAGTCAAGCTTGACTGGCACACTGAACTAAACGACTCGGTAGTGCGGGACTACCTGAATGCAGAGGACATGGCTGCACTGCTGTCATCAAAAGGTATTTCCCGTGACGACACGTTGGTCATTTACGGTGATAAAAGCAATTGGTGGGCAACCTACGCTTTTTGGGTCCTCAAGCTTTTTGGACACGAAGATGTTCGAATCATGGATGGTGGACGAGCCAAATGGATAGAAGAAGGTCGAGAGCTGTCCAAGGAAGTTCCTACTCTTCCAGCTTCAAATTACCCGGTTGTCGAACGTGATGATTCAACTATTCGTGCCTTCAGAGAAGACGTCTTGGCACATTTAGGTAAACCTCTGGTTGACGTTAGATCTCCTCAGGAGTATTCCGGTGAAAGAACCCACATGGCGGATTACCCAGATGAAGGTGCATTACGTGGAGGGCACATTCCAACAGCCGCCTCGGTGCCTTGGGCAAAAGCAGTGAACGAAGACCAGACTTTCAAATCCTTTAGCGAACTGAATGAAATCTACCGTGTGGGAGCAGGACTCAACGACTCAGAAGATGTAATCGCCTACTGTCGCATCGGGGAAAGGTCATCACACACCTGGTTTGTTCTTACTTACCTATTGGGAATCCCTAAAGTTAGAAACTATGACGGTTCTTGGACTGAATGGGGTTCACTGGTTAGGGCTCCTATTGTCAAGGGTTCAGAGCCTGGCACTCTTCCTAAAGGTTTCTAGTGACTTATAACTCTGCTGCTCAGGAGATCTTGGATACTTTTAGCGAAGTGCCAGAATCATCAAAGCTGGATTTGCTTCTTGAATATGCTGACTTACTTCCAGAGCTCCCTGAGAAATATAAAGACCATCCGGAACTGCTTGAACGCGTTGAAGAGTGCCAGTCCCCTGTCTATCTTTTTGTTGAAGTTGACGATTTAGTTCACATCTATTTGACCGCTCCAAAAGAAGCACCTACTACAAGAGGCTTCGCATCAATCCTTGAACAAGCATTTAACAATCAAACTACCGACGAAGTTCTAAATTTCAACGATTCTTTCGTAAACGAACTAGGTCTCACAAAACTAGTTTCTCCACTTCGTATTCGTGGCATGCACGGAATGCTGAACCGGATAAAAAGACAAGTGAGTGAAAAACTCGATGCTCGTTAGTGTTTTCAATGAAACACAGTCGAGTGTCGACATAAATACTTTCGAGGATCTTCTTCCCTACTATCCAGAACTTTCTGGTGTGCGATTCAACTATGTCATCTCCGCTTGGAGCAAAACCAATTACAGCGATGACATAACTTCGCCCTTGGACAGGATGGCTCTCAAAGCAATCAGAGCGCAAAGCCAACTGATCGTTACCACCGGGCTAACTGCGCGAAATGAAAAACTTAGAGCCAGTAGGTTTGCCGACCTATTAGTAATTACGAACCAGGAAGTAATAAACTTCCCTGCACTGGAAGCTAACTCTTCGCAGAAGGTATTGGTCACAACTACTTTTTTGAACTATGCAAATGACAATGCCGAGGCTATCGGCAAAGTCACTGGAGACTTAACAGACTGGTTCCTTCGTGAAGTTGCAAGTAAATATGAATCGATTGTTCTTGAAACAGGGCTAACCACAGCAAAATTCTTTGCTAAAGCTGATCTGATAAGCGAGGTTTGTCTCACTGTAACTGGCGCAGATCTTGCGACTGCATCACAACTAGCAAGAGAGTTTCTGGAGAATCTTGGCGTTCAAACAAGCCTCGTTCAAAGAATCGATTACCTAGATACACACATGTTTAGGTTCAGTGTAGTTTGATGAAATCTTCAATCGAACTTTGGTAGAACTCTGGATTTTGGTTGTATAGCCTGCAGTGTTTTCCATTTGCAAACTCGCGAAGTTCAAGCGCCTTGTTCAAAGACGCAAGTTCTGGAATCAATTCCATAGAAACATACCCATCGGTCTTTGAGTAAAGAATAAGCACAGGAACTGAATACGCATGAAACAAACTTGGCAGCTCTTTATAACCGAAACCAACTGCTTTTAATAGGTAACTTTTGGTGAGGAGTTTATGAACGTAATCACCAAAGGAAGCGTCATATCCAGCGAGTTCTGACTGGAGCCCTAGTGTGCTTCGGTAATCAACGAGAGGTGAATCCATGATCAATTTGGAAACAACCTTGCTTTCCTCGCTTCGAAGCATGAACTGACCGATGATCATGGCACCCAAAGACCAACCAAAAAGAACCACTTCGGTAGCTCCTAGGGCTTTTGCTTCTCGAACAGCTGCTTCTACTTGCTTCCACTCTGAAACCCCAAGATCAGATTTTCTTTTGCCTAAACCCTCAGGTTTTGGATCTGATTCATGTGGAAGAAACAACTGATTGAAACCTAAGTTATCGAATTGTGAAAAGTTTCTTAGCGTCTCGCCTATTGCTGCGTTACGGCCGTGAACATGTATGACCCATTTGTTAGAGCTCCTACGGACAACAGTTGCAATAACACCGTTGTCTAAGCTGACCTTTTCTAGTTTCTCGATGCCGAAATCTGCTGGCACTTCTCCGAGCCAACCACTTAGCCAAACAGAGTCGCCCTTCTTCGGTTTATCTCTGAAGTTCTTGAGAATCTTGAACGAAACAGTTTCAGCAGTTCGTTCGTATGGTTCCACCAAGGAGTGGCCAAGCCTGGATTCCCAGAACAGTGATTGAACTCCTGGAACCTCGGTTGATGGGTTTCTAGGCAGCACAACGTAGCTCTGACCATCCAACTCAGTGATCGACTGAATCCTGAACTCGCCTTTGATCTTTGCTCCTAAGCGTTGGAGCTTGAACGCGGCTATTAGCGCCTTTAGATACTTCATATGCTCCTCGTTATTGGCGTGGATGTCCAACGGGTTCGATGGTTATGGAATTAGCCTAGAACAAATGAGTTTTTATGAATTGGAAGCCGACGTACCGGCAGAGTTTGCTTTGGCCGCTATGGCTCTAGAAGAGCCTTTTCTGCGCGGTGAAGTTGAGACTACCCAAATCCCATCACCTAAAGGTATTGCACCAACCGCACTGGCTTTTGCCGCTGAAGTGCCAAATAAGGCGGATACCGCTATTAGCCGTGGAGTTGGCCGTATCGTGTTCATTCATGACCCTAAGCAATTCGATGTTTGGGGATCGAACTTTAGAGTGATTGCCTATGGCAAATCTCCTGTTGAGACTGACACTCACCGAGATGAAGACCCAGCTCATTACTACTGGAACCTGTTGATTCGTGCACTAGATAAGCACAAGGTTAAGTACTTGAATGAAGCTGGCACAATTACCAAAATGACTTCCACTGGTATGGGGTCACTAAGCAATGAAGCTGCTGCCAGTGAAGTCGAACTTCGAGCATCATGGTCACCAAATGAAGCAGATTTTGGTAATCACTTCGCTGCATGGCAAGACTTGATTGCAACAATGGCTGGAAATCTTCTCGAAGGTGAAGATGTGGCACCTCTGGCCAGGAGCAAATGACCGAACAAGAATCAGTCGTCGAGGGCTCTCCCCTTAATGAGCCGAGACTGCCAGTTTTTCTAGTTGATTCAAACACTGCCCTAACTAGTTTTTCGGAAGCACTAAAAACAAACAGTAATCCAATAGCAATTGATGCTGAAAGAGCCAGTGGGTTCCGCTACGGCCAAAAGGCTTACCTTATTCAGATCGCATTAGAAGATAAAGCTATCTACCTTCTTGACCCAACCGCCGATTTTGAACTAGTAACACTTTCTGAGGTTCGCGGGCTCATCAACCAAACGCCTTGGATTATTCATGCTGCAAGCCAGGATTTAGTTTGTTTGGCTGAATATGGACTAAAGCCAACACAACTCTTCGATACAGAGCTAGCTTGTCGTCTACTTGGACTTCCAAGAGTTTCACTTGGCGTCATCACCGAGCACTATCTAAATCTTAAACTTGCAAAAGAACACTCAGCAGTTGATTGGAGCAGTCGCCCGCTTCCGAAGTCTTGGCTTGACTACGCTGCTCTCGATGTTGATGTGCTCCACGATTTGTATTCAGCGGTTGAAGCCGACCTGAAAAGCAACAATCGTTACGAGATTGCCAAAGAGGAATTCGATTTCCTTCTAGAGTTCCAGCAGAAGGAGCCAAAGGTCGATCGTTGGCGCGGAACGACTGGACTACACGAATTCAAGGACGCAAGAGATTTAACCATCGTCAAGTACATGTGGGAAGCCAGAGAAGAACTAGCGATCGACAAAGACGTCTCCCCAGGAAGACTAATTCCAGACCAGTCCCTTATCGCTGCAGTGAAAGCAAAGCCAAGAACTAGATCTGAACTTATTGCTCTTAGATCTTTCACCGGTAGAGCTTCAAGAACCTACATCGACATTTGGTGGGATTCATACTCAAAAGGATTGAACACCGAGAAATTAGTTGAAGTCCGAGCACAGCAAACTGGAATACCTAATCATCGAAACTGGCCCAGCAAATTCCCAGAAGCAAACATAAGACTTCAATGGTGCAAAAGATTGCTTGCGGAATTGTCTACAGAACTGAACATTTCTCAGGAAAACATTCTCGCTCCAGACACGGTTAGAGCTTTATGTTTCACTCCTCCGGTTTTATCCAAGGATGCTGTTTCAAGTAGCCTTCGAGACCTCAGAGCACGACAATGGCAAATCGAAGCAGTAGCAGAATTGTTGATTGAAGCTTTAGACAAGCAGGAATTGCCGCCTGTTCAAGAAACTACCGAGCAGAGTCCGAACTCTTCTGTTCCAAATCTAGAGGCCTAGCAACAGGAATCTTTGCTCCTAATACCTGAGCAACAATCTCCTGGGTGATTGCCTGAGCTGATAGCCCGATACGATCCAGAATCTCACCTCTGGTTGCGTGTTCTAGGAATTCATCAGGCAGTCCAAGTTCATTCAATGGAGTGTCAATCTGGTGGGCACGGAGGTCTTGTCTAATTCGTGTGCCAATACCACCAACACGAACACCATCTTCCAGAGTGATAACGATTCGGTGATCTCTTGCTAGATCTATCACGCTTTGACGAACAGGAACGACCCAGCGAGGATCGATTACCGTAGCTCCGATGCCATGAGCTGCAAGTAATTCTGCAACCTTTAGAGCAACCGGGGCCATAGCTCCGACAGCAACTAGCAATACATCTTTTGCAGCGGCTTCTCGAAGCACATCGACACCGTCAGACAAACGTCTAACAGCAGGGATGTCCTGAGGTGCAGTTCCTTTAGGGAATCTAAGAACTGTTGGTCTATCGTTTATGTTCACAGCTTCAGCGAGTTCTTCACGAAGTCTGATTGCATCACGAGGCGCAGCAATTTCAATTCCTGGGACAATCTGCAATAGAGCTAGATCCCACATTCCATGGTGACTTGCACCATCAGGACCAGTCACACCAGCTCTGTCCAGAACAAAAGTGACACCTGCATTGTGAAGAGCAACATCCATCAGTACTTGATCAAATGCACGGTTCATAAAAGTCGCATAGACGGCAACAACAGGATGCAATCCACCGAATGCTAACCCCGCGCTTGAAGCAACTGCGTGCTGCTCGGCAATACCAACATCGAAAACTCTGGTTGGATGTTTTTCAGCAAGCTTGTGCAATCCAACAGGAATAAGCATGGCAGCCGTTAGTCCAACGAGCTTCTGATCTTTGTCTGCAAGTGAAACCACTTCGTCTGCGAAAACCGAAGTCCAAGAGGCGCCAGAATTAGTCTCTAGAGATTTACCGGTTTTTGGATCTATTTGACCAACAGCGTGGAATTGATCGTCACTGTTATCTTCAGCAAGTTGGAAACCTCTACCCTTTTGGGTTATTGCGTGAACAATAACCGGAGCACCATAGCTCTTAGCTTGCGATAGTGCCTGCTCCATTGCTTCTTGATCATGTCCATCGATAGGTCCGATGTATTTGAGATCCAGGTTCGGGAACATACCCTTTGGTGTGAAAGATCCAAGCAGACCTTTACCCGCACCTCTAAGAGTTGAATATACAAGGCGGCCGACTGGACCGAACGCAGAAAAGAATTTGCGAGAGAGTCGGTAAGCACGCTTATAAACCTTGTCAGTTCTAACATCGTTTAGATGTCTTGCCAGACCACCGATGGTTGGAGCGTAGGAGCGTCCATTGTCGTTCACAACAATCACGAGATTTCTATCGTTATCGTCAGTGATGTTGTTTAGAGCTTCCCAAGCCATACCTCCGGTAAGTGCTCCATCACCGATAACGGCAACCACTGCTCTGTCGGTTTGCCCAGTTAGTTTGTATGCCTTTGCGATTCCATCCGCCCAGGACAACGATGAGGAAGCATGTGAAGATTCAACGACATCATGTTCTGATTCGGAACGTTGCGGGTAACCGGCGATGCCCCCCTTAGTTCTGATATTTGAAAGATCATTTCTTCCAGTAACCAGTTTGTGCACATAACTCTGATGTCCTGTGTCAAAAACAATGCTGTCTTTAGGTGAATCAAAAACTCTGTGAATGGCAAGAGTAAGTTCAACAACACCTAGATTTGGACCGAGGTGGCCACCGGTTGCAGCAATGGTTTGAACTAGGTAAGAACGAATCTCTGAAGCAAGTTCTTTCATTTGGTCATTGCTCAGCGTCTTCAGATCCGACGGGGACTTGATTTGGCTAAGCAAAGACATTAGTTAACCGACCAGACTTCTTAGAACGTATTGCAAGATTCCACCATGACGGTAGTAATCAGCTTCACCAGGAGTGTCAATTCTCAAATCAACCTCGAAGCTAACGCTTGCCTTGCCGGCTGGCGAGTGTGCCGAAGGCTTTGCCTCAACAGATAGACGCTTAGGTGTGACGCCGTTGTTTAGCTCTGTCACTCCAGTGATTGAGATTACCTCTGTGCCATCTAAACCAAGCGAAGTAGCACTTTCACCATTGAGGTACTGAAGCGGTAGAACTCCCATACCGATTAGGTTGCTTCGGTGAATACGTTCGAAGCTTTCGGCGATAACTGCTTTGACACCTAGCAGTGCTGTTCCCTTAGCCGCCCAGTCGCGAGATGAACCTGAACCATATTCCTTTCCAGCAAGGATTACTAGTGGTGTGCCCTGAGCCTGATAGTTCTGAGAAGCATCGTAAATGAAACTCTGATTGCCTTCAGCTGAGGTGAAGTCTCTGGTGTAACCACCTTCGACATCGGTCAGCAATTGATTACGCAGACGAATGTTTGCAAAAGTTCCACGAATCATAACCTCGTGGTTACCGCGACGTGATCCATAGGAGTTGAAATCAACTCTGCTAACGCCGTGTTCAGCAAGGTATTTACCGGCAGGTGAATCCGCTTTGATTGATCCAGCAGGGCTGATGTGATCTGTGGTAACAGAATCCCCTAGTCGGGCTAGAACGCGAGCATCGGTAATGTCTGTGACTTGCTTAGGAGTCATGGTCATGCCATCGAAATAAGGTGGTTTTCTAACGTATGTGCTCTTTGCATCCCAGCTGAAAGTATCTCCGGTTGGTGTTGGAATTGCTTTCCAACGTGAGTCACCTTCAAATACACCTGCGTACTGAGTCTTGAACATATCTGAGTTGATGGTGCTATCAATTGTGCTCTGAACTTCATCAGGAGTTGGCCAGATGTCTCTTAGGAAAACATCGTTACCATCTGAGTCTTGTCCAAGAGCTTCGGTTTCGAAATCAAAGTTCATGGTTCCAGCAAGCGCATATGCAACTACAAGCGGTGGTGAAGCAAGATAGTTCATCTTTATGTCCGGGTTGATTCTTCCTTCGAAGTTTCTATTTCCAGAGAGCACTGCAGTAACAGCCAAGTCATTTTCATTAACTGTTTGCGAGATGTGAGGATCTAGTGGTCCACTGTTTCCAATGCAGGTGGTGCAACCATAGCCAACAAGATCAAAGCCCAAAGAGTTTAGGTCTTCGGTAAGACCGGCTTTATCGAAATACTCTGTGACGACTTTAGAACCAGGCGCTAGAGAAGTCTTTACCCAAGGCTTGCTCTTTAGGCCCTTCGCTGAAGCCTTACGCGCCAATAAGCCAGCAGCCATCATTACTGATGGGTTAGATGTGTTGGTACAAGAAGTAATCGAAGCGATAGCTACATACCCGTTATCAATTGAGTATTCGTAGCCCTCTACCTTCGATGGCTTCGAACTTAGTTCGCTGTAAGAAGAGATATCTTTCTGATACTTAGATTTAGCATCAGTTAGTTCAATACGATCCTGTGGACGCTTAGGTCCTGCGATTGAAGGAACAACAGTCGAAAGATCCAGTTCTAGATACTCGCTGTATTTAGCTTCATTGTTTGGATCGTGCCATAATCCCTGAAGTTTGCTGTATTGCTCAACTAATTCAATTGATTCCTGAGATCTACCAGTTGAGCGTAAGTAATCGATGGTTACTTCATCAATCGGGAAGATTGCGACTGTCGAACCAAACTCTGGGCTCATGTTTCCGATGGTTGCTCTGTTAGCAAGAGGTACAGATGAAACACCGGCTCCATAGAACTCAACGAACTTACCAACCACACCATGTTTGCGAAGTTTCTCAGTGATAGTCAACACAACATCTGTTGCGGTTGCTCCTGTTGGAATGGAACCACTTAGTTTGAATCCAACAACTTTAGGAATCAACATTGAAACTGGTTGCCCAAGCATCGCTGCTTCGGCTTCAATTCCACCAACACCCCAGCCAAGAACACCAAGGCCATTCACCATGGTTGTGTGAGAGTCGGTTCCAACACAAGAATCTGGGTAAGCAGTTAGTACGCCGTCAACTTCACGAGTCATGACTGTTCTAGCTAAATACTCGATGTTAACTTGGTGCACAATTCCTGTACCTGGAGGTACTACTTTGAAATCGTTGAAAGCACCCTGTCCCCAACGAAGGAACTGGTAGCGCTCACCGTTACGTTCGTATTCGTATGCAACGTTCTTCTCGAATGCATCAGGAGTTCCAGCAACATCAATGACAACTGAGTGATCGATAACTAGTTCTGCTGGAGCAAGTGGGTTAACCTTCTTTGGATCTCCACCCAAAGCTGAAACCGCCTCACGCATAGTTGCTAGGTCAACTATGCAAGGCACTCCTGTGAAATCCTGCATGATTACGCGAGCTGGAGTGAACTGAATCTCAGTGTCTGGTTCGGCGGTTGGATCCCAGTTGGCAATAGCCTGAATCTGACTGGCGGTAACGTTTGCACCGTCTTCGGTTCTTAGCAGGTTCTCTAGCAGGATCTTTAGGCTGTAAGGAAGCTGGTTCTTGAGGACGCTGTCCAAGCGATAAATACGATAATTTTTGCCGCCAACCGATAAATCTGAACCCGCAGCGAAACTGTCAACTTTAGACAAGAGGCTCTCCTAGCCGTGAAAAATAGTCTTACTTGTCCAAATTACCATCTTGTTCAGGCGTAATCACCTTTCGGAGCAAACGCCATGAAATCCAGATCATGGTCAGGTAAAAAGGAAGACCTAAAACCAGCTTCACAAAGCCCAGAGCAACAATGTCGCCCAGTAAATACAGGGGTAATTCAATCCCTAAACGGGTTGCAAAGAGACCCACCCAAAGAAGTGTCACTAGGTCAAAGAACCGGACTTTACGGCGGTCCTTGCGCCAGCTGAGGCCCTGTCCGGATAGGAATCCAACCAATACTCCAATGATTGGCCACCTAACGATGACACTCAAAAGTAATACCGAGCCATATGCCCCGTTTATCCAGAAGTCTTTGAGATAGAAATCTCCTGCATTACCGCCTGGCCTAAGGGTCAAGTAGATTGCCAGCCCAATACCTACCAAGGAACCAAGAAGCTGGGTGATTGGCCTTTTCTTTAGAAGGTGCCTAATGGTCAAAGCCACAACCGCTACAGCAACAACAGAAACAGATACGACTACCGAACGGCTAAAAGCAAAAACCACTACATACAAGAAGCTAGGCAAAGTTGTCTCAATGAGTCCCTG
>Ga0304729_1001272_pt1 | contig 16974 bp, 19 predicted proteins | sample C_131016_MF_Meta_FD_190475 | JGI IMG/M metagenome (GOLD analysis project Ga0304729, IMG submission 190475) | Freshwater microbial communities from Lake Croche, Canada to study carbon cycling - C_131016_MF_MetaG (v2) (version 2) | ecosystem: Environmental > Aquatic > Freshwater > Lake | place... | reverse complement strand
GCTTGTGCCAACCCTACACTTGAAAGCCCAAACGCAATGCTGAAGATTGCCAGCTTTTTCAATGAACGCATAATCTTCCCTCCAGATTTGCTTCTTTAACTTGATTATGCAGTAATTAGGCAGTTTCATCCTGAACATTTAGGTTTTCTTCATGATTCAGATATGAACAAAGCCCCGATAGTTAATATCGGGGCTTTGTGGTAGCTGTCTCAAACTACGTGTCCGAAAGGGGACTTGAACCCCTACCCTCGTAAGAGGACTAACACCTCAAGCTAGCGCGTCTACCATTCCGCCACCCGGACTTAAAGTTGTTTTGAGCAACAGTTCTAAATGTTACTACTAAACGCTGAAAAGAACTTTAGAGAGTTATGTGTAGTGCTTTTTAGCTAACCAGGAGTAGTTTTGGCTTATGGCACAAGAGGCGAGAAGTTCACTTAACAGTTTTGTTGCTGCTCTCGAAAGACATTTCGAGGCAGTATCAGCAGGCAGAGGCGCAGAAGATCCTGCGGTCTTGGCAGCCTATGAGCATCTAAAGTCAGGTTTCCTAGATTATGAGGAAGCTCTCTCAGATCAATTCGGAGAGATACTCCCTATGGAACTCGCCGAAGATGATGAAGATTGGTCATGACTTTTATCCAAGCCATCATCCTTGGCATCGTACAAGGACTAACTGAATTCTTACCAGTATCTTCTAGCGCACACGTTCAAATAGCGTCAGAACTGATGCAGGTACCAGGGTTATCTGACAAGAACTCTGCAACGACAGCTTTCATAGCAACAATCCAGCTGGGCACCGAGGCTGCCGTACTTATTTACTTTGCTAAAGACATCGCACGTTTAGTCACAGCTTGGTTCAAGGGGCTATTCAATAAAGCCGCTCGATCAACTGCAGATTACAAGATGGCTTGGTTTGTCATTATCGCTTCAATTCCGGTTGGCATTGCTGGCTTACTGCTGAAGCACTTTATTGAAGAAACTGTGCGAACACTCTGGGTTATCTCAGTGACCATGATTGTGTTTGGGCTAATCCTGTTGCTAGCTGATCGACTTGGTTCAAAGCAGAAAGCGATCAAAGAACTGAACTTTGGTTCAGCTGTTGGTTTTGGCCTTGGTCAGATGCTTTCAGTAATTCCTGGAGTATCAAGATCGGGTGCGAGCATCAGCTTCGGTTTGTTTGCAGGTTTCAATAGAGCGGCAGCTGCCCGATTTAGCTTCCTGATTGGTATCCCTGCCGTCTTAGCTAGCGGACTTATCGAATTCAAAGACAGCTACCACAACTTGGATAGCACTGCACTTACCGGAACTCTCATAGCAACCGTTACTTCTTTTATCGTTGGCTATCTAGTGATAGCTGGTTTACTCAAGTACTTGAACAAAGGTTCGTTCTTACCCTTTGTTATCTGGCGGGTAACAGTCGGACTTGGTCTATTGGTAGCGCTAAGCCTTGGACTTATAGCTGCCTAGCTTTCGCTAGGACCAGCTTCACCTTCGTTTTGTCTTAGGAATTTCTCAAACTCTAAAGCCAGTTGGTCGGTGTTCATTTCTTCGGCTTCAGATTCATCTCTAGCTTTTTCAAGACCAGCGATGTAGTTGAGTAAATCTTCATCACCTTCGGCAAAATCATCAACAGATCTTTCCCATTCAAAAGCTGAAACCGAAATCTCTTTGTGTTCAACTGAAAAGCCCAGCATGATTTCTAGGTCGTTGACTAGCGCTAGCGCAGCCTTAGGAGATGGCATTGAGGCAACGTAGTGCGGAACTTCTGCCCAAACCGAAATTGTTGGTAGACCTGCTTTTTCAAAAGCCTGACCTAAAACCGATAGGAAGCCAGCTCGGCCGTCATAGTTGCTTCGTTCTATGCCAAAGGCATTTCTCACAGCAGCGGTTTGGCTGTTTTTATATATCTTGATAGGTCTTGAGTGGGGAGCTTCAGATGCCAGAGAACCAATCATGATTACCGATTCGATATCGCGATCTTCAACTATTTCCAAAATTTCATCCCGCAAATACTGCCACTGCAGTGCTGGTTCCTGTCCTATCAGGAAATAGAGCTGCAATTCCTTTGGATTCAGAGGAGTCTTAGGTCCAGGTCCCCAGAACTCAATGCTCGGCCAAATGAAGTCTCGTTCGCCATTTTCGTCAAGGACAATGATTGGACGTTGACGAAGGAAGTCGAAATAGTCTTGGTCATCGATGACGACCAAGCGATCAGCGGATAGTTTTTCCCGAATATAGTTAGTCGATCCGGTGGCGGCTGACCCAGCGTCTGTCCAGCCGTCAAAGGCAACAATCAGGACTCGACCGCTGAAGATGTTGGATGTGTCGTTCAAAGTTCTACCATTTCAATGCGAGGGCTCAGATTGAACTCTATTTCATAACTGGAGATTAGACTTTGGGCATAATGTTTGGTCGTAAACCCTCTTTCGCTGTCCTGTTCGATATGGACGGAACGCTCATCGATTCTGAGCCTTACTGGATGGAGAGCGAGCAGGCTCTAGCCAAGGAACATAACGGCACTTGGACCCATGAGGATGGCTTAGATGTGGTTGGGATGAGCCTTGACCAGTCTTCCAAGCTCCTAAAAGACCGAGCAAGCATACCGCTGGAGCCGACCGAGATAGTTGATTTGTTGACCAACGAGGTGCAGGGCAAACTGGCCAAGGTCATTCCTTGGCGACCTGGTGCCCAGGAATTGTTACTTGATCTTAGAAAGCACGGAGTAAAGACTGCTTTGGTGACTATGTCGCTGCACAGAATGGCTAAACAAGTAGTTGATGCAATCCCGTTTGATGCTTTTGATGTAATCGTTGCAGGCGATGATGTCACTCGTGGCAAGCCCCATCCTGAGGCTTATGAAAAGGCTGCTAAGTTACTTGGTTTTAAAACAGCAAGGTGCATCGCCTTTGAAGACTCTCTTTCAGGGTTAACTTCAGCTGAAGCTGCTGGCACTTTCGCTATTGGCATCCCGCACGTGGTTCCAATCCCTGAACAAGAGGGAAGAACACTTTGGCCAACATTAGTTGGCGTTACCTATAAACAGTTAAGGAAGCTTATCTAGTGGCAAAACTAAACAAGGCACAGCGAGGAGTTTTTGTTGCCGGGGAGCGAGTGCAACTCACTGGCCCTAAGGGCAGACTCAACACAATTACTTTGGTCAACGGGGCAACCTTTGGAACACATCGCGGAGATATCAAACACGATGACATCATCGGTCAGCCTGATGGATCAGTTATAAAAAACGGCACCGGTGTTGAATACCTTGCGCTAAGACCACTGCTTACTGACTTTGTTTTATCTATGCCACGCGGTGCTGCCATTGTCTATCCAAAAGATGCAGCCAGCATCGTAACCATGGGTGATATCTTTCCAGGAGCCAAAGTTATTGAAGCAGGTGTTGGCTCTGGTGCGCTGAGCATGTATTTACTTAGGGCTATCGGTGATTCAGGTGAACTGACTTCATTTGAGAGGAGAGCAGAATTTGCAGATATTGCTAAGGCGAACGTTGCCACGCAGTTTGGAACCAAACCTGAAAACTGGAAAGTTTTAATTGGCAGCCTAGAAGTCGAAATGGAAAAGAATATCGACAAGGCCAGCATCGACCGAGTGGTGCTGGATATGTTGGCACCTTGGGAATGTGTTGACGCTGTTTCTAAAGTTCTAATCCCAGGTGGTGTTCTAGTTTGTTATGTCGCAACTGTCACTCAGCTTTCAAGGGTCGCCGAAGAGATTCGTTCAACCGGTAACTACGCGGAACCTGAAGCGTTCGAGTCGCTTGTTCGAGGTTGGCACCTACAAGGCCTTGCGGTGCGCCCTGAGCACCGCATGGGTGGACATACTGGTTTTCTACTGACAGCTAGACGGCTAGCGCCAGGAGCTGTTTTGCCAAGTTTTAGCCGAAGGGCTAAGCCGGAGTTTGAAGATGAAGACCTCGCAATTTGGAACCCGGATCATCTAGGGGAGCGTGGAGTTAGTGAAAAGAAACTCCGTAAATCAGTAAGGTCAGCAGAACGAGCTGCAGAGGCCAAGCTAGGCACCCCAGACGAGAACGAATAGTAAACTTAATAAATTCCATAGAAAGCAGTGACGTGTCAAAACTTAGAGCCATATTTATCGCTACCAGCCTGATCGCTGTTTTAGCCGGTTGCACATCGACAACCAGCCCAGCTCTGCGCGCTTTTGAGGGGTTAGCCCCAGCATGTGAAAGCTTCCAAGGAGGCTCCGCTATTGACGCTGTCAAGGTAACTGCGCCTGATAAAGCAATCCCAACAATTGACATCGTTACCCAACAACCTGGCTCTGCGATTAAAACTCCCTTAGCCTCAATTAAAGCCACGCAAACCAAAGTTCTAAAAGAAGGCGACGGTCCTGCCTTTACCGGAAACGAACTTGTCACTGTTGAGTATGCTGTCTTCTCTTCAACGACCGGAAAATCCTTAGGTTCCTCGCATTTCGATGGCACTGACCCAGCAACACAAGTTTTTAATTCAACTGACTCGGAGCTCTATTGCAAGGCTCTTTCAGGAGTCAAGCAAGGTTCCTTAGCCATCTTCGCAACACCAGCTACCCAAGATGACCCGGAGGGTTCCCTTTTTGTAATAGAGCTTAAGAAGGTTTACCTACCGCACGCTAACGGTGATGCTCAGGCACCGGAGTCAGGGTTGCCTGCTGTGGTTAGAGCTCCAAAGACTGGGGTTCCTGCTTTGGTCCAACCAAATTTCTCAGCACCAACAGAATTTAGAAAAGCAGTTCTAATTCAAGGTAAAGGGGAAACCGTCAAAGCAGGCGATTCAGTGACAGTGCATTATTCAGGTTGGGTTTGGGCTGGAACTTTCGGCGCAACCTTTGATTCAAGCTGGAACAATGGAACACCGGCAACTTTCGATTTGAAAACAGGATCATTAATCTCAGGCTTCATCAAAGCTCTTGATGGTGCAACAGTTGGTTCACAAATTATTGCTTCGATTCCTCCGTCTGATGGCTACGGTGCTGCTGGACAGGGAACTATTCCTGGAAACTCAACATTAGTGTTCGTAATTGATGTTCTTGGAATCAACAAATAGGTTTTATAGAGGTAATGACAAACAAACCTTCGAACGAATACAAAGTAAGCAAGCCTGAACGCTTGTTCAGTTTGACTTGTGCTCTGCTATACACAACCAGAGGGTTGACCAAAGCTGAGATTCTTCGATCGGTTCGAGGCTATGACACTGAATATGTTGAAGGTGGCGATAATTCGAGCCTTGAGCGTAAATTCGAAAGAGACAAAGAAAACCTCAGACACAACGGAATCCAACTTGAAACTCGTATTCCAGCTCATGAAGATGAAAACAACCAGGCAACTGTTTATCTGATCAAACGAGAGTCTTTCTACTGGCCAAAAGACATTAGGTTCACACCGAGACAACTAGCGTTACTCAATCTTGCTGCCGAAGCCTGGGCTGGTGGTTCGCTCTCAACAGCGGCAGCTAGGGGAATAACTAAGTTACGGGCAATGGGGTCGGTTGGTGAAGATTCCGACATCGTCGGTATCGCGCCTAGAATCCAAGCCCATGAGCCTTCTTTCAGGGATTTGAATAATGCAGTTTCTGACTATCAAGTTGTGCAATTCGATTACCGCAACCCGCAAACTGGCGAGATTATGACCCGAACCCTGCAGCCTTGGCTTCTTCATCAAGTAGCTGGCCAATGGTTAGTGATGGGTTTTGACGAGATGCGTCAAGATACCAGAAACTTCATGCTTAGAAGAATTATCGGCAAGGTAACTCCAGTCAAACTAGCCAGAGAGTCAAAAACTTTTGAACCACCAGCACAAGAACTTATCGACGCTGCTATCAACGATCTTGATGCTCTAGCAAAGCGTCAAACTGCTCTAATCAAAGTAAAGCCAGATACCGAAGCATGGTTCAGATATGAACTCGATCTAGTTACTGGAAAGAAAACTGATGAAGTTGAAATCCACTACCACGACATTTATGTTCTAGCCGAACAACTTCGTGAGTATGCAAACGAGATAGAAGTAGTAAGGCCAGAGAGCTTAGCTAACTTTATTCGCGCTGGATTTGAGAAGGTGGCTGATCAACATGCCTGACGAACAAAAATTAGATGATTCAGACAGATTTAATTTGATGCTTGCTCTAACTGGATTGCTAGTGCAAGGCGAAGAGTACGAGATAGCCGAATTAGTAAAACATTTTGGAGTATCAAAAAGTGAGATCATCAAAGCTGTAAAGATGATTAGCTTTACCGATCTAATGAGTTTCAACGACTTTGGTCACTACCTAGTTGACTACGACGATCTAGACGATGGCTTTGTTTCAATCAAGTACGACTTCAACAATGCCGTCGATGAGGTTCCCCGATTATCTTCGAGACAAGCTTCAGCTTTAGCCGCAGGTTTGGTTTATCTCTCTTCACTACCGGGTTTAGTTGATAACAGTGAGATTGAAGAACTGCAAATGATTTTAGCTAGTGGAGATTCAAGAGGCGCTTCGCCGGAAGTCATCATCAAGCCTGGTTCTAGGGACGCAGATCTCATCACAATCAGAGATGCGATGGCTAAGGGTGTGACCATCAGCTGTGATTATCTGAACCTTCGTGGCGTTACGACCTTGGGCAGAATTATTGAGCCACTTCGAATTGATCCGCAGGGAGAGATTATTTATCTTCGCGGGTGGTGCTCGGAAAGTAACGATGTTAGGTCCTTCAGAGTAGATCGCATGAGAAACGCCAAGCCAACTGAGATTCCAATCAGTGCAGAAGCAAAAGCCGCAGAACTCTCGGACGAGATTTACTCACCAGCCGAAACTGACACTATTGTCACTCTCGAAGTTGATCCAGAAGCCTATTCACTAATATTTGATTTCAAACCGGTTGAAGAGCCGGAGAGCGTCTCAGAGTTCACCAAACGATTCAAAATCAAAGTGGGTGATGTTCGTAACCTCGGCAGAATTATTGCCAGATTTGGTGGGTCGGCCAGAGTTCTTGCTCCAGAATCAGCCAGAGCTGCCGTTAGAGAATTCGCCCTTAGAGCAATAGGGGAGAGCACCCCGATAACTCCTAGAGACGTTGAGTAGCATGAACGCTGTCTTTATCTACGTCTTCTCTGCACTAGGACTTGCCGCCATTATTGCTTTGGGGCTAGCTGGCTTGAGGCTAAAGGCTTCAAGTAAGAGAATCAGTCGTTCAATTGATCCAATTGCCCAGAAATCCAAGAATTTGAAACTAGAAGTGAGCGCTCTCCAGCGCTCAAGGCTGGATCGACAGCGTAGGCTAGATACCAGTAGTTCACAGCAACAGACATCAGAAAAGTAAGGCAGTATCTTGGGAAATATATTTCGTAGCTGGCACATATACGTCATCCTGCTCGTTGTCCTTGTAATCTGGGGCGCACCTAAGCTTCCTGGTTTTGCAAAGAGCCTCGGTCAATCTATGCGCATTTTCAGAAAGGAAATGAAGCAATTAGGTGACGAGCGCGAAGAGGATAAAAAGAAGAGTTCTGAGAAAGAACAACCTAAAGACGAGTAATGGCTTCTCGCCGCAATCCCGAAAAGAGAATGAAGCTCTCGGGACACCTCCGTGAATTTAGAAAGCGCCTATTTCGCTCAGGTTTTGCCATACTCGCTGGCACAGTTGTTGGCTGGTACTGTTTTGATTTTGTATTTGCTGCCCTACAGAAACCTGTTCTGGAATTGGCAAAAGATGAAAACGTTAATGCCCAAATCAACTTTGGTTCTTTAGTCTCTGCCTTTGATCTTCGAATGCAGATTGCGTTCTTCATAGGTGTTTTTCTGACCAGCCCCTATTGGCTGCTGCAGATCTGGGGGTTCATATCTCCTGCGCTAAGAAAACGTGAACGTAAATACACAGTTATTTTTATGTTAACCAGCACTCCGCTATTTCTAGGTGGTGCATATTTTGGTTGGTTCCTATTTCCTGAATTCGTCAAGAGTTTGCTTTCCTTTACTCCAGCAGGTAGCGCAAACGTAATAAACGCTGCAGAGTATATTTTGTTTACTGTTCGGGTATTGCTGGTCTTTGGTATCGCTTTCGTATTGCCAGTTATCTTGGTTTTACTCAATGCAATCGGAACCCTATCGGCTAAGAGCATTCTGAAAGGCTGGCGGTTAGCAATATTCTTGATAACTGTTATCGGAGCATTAGCCACACCAGTATCTGATCCGATGTCCATGTTTTTACTAATGATCCCACTAGTTGCGCTTTACTATCTATCAGCAGGTATTGCGTATCTCAACGACAAGCGCAGAGCCATCAGGAGCAAGAATTCTGATGCAGAACTTGAAATTGCCGGTGAATACACTCCAGATACCCTCGACGAATGAGCGAAGCACTAACGCCTGCGGAACGTTACGCCAAAGCTAAACAAAACAAGTCAAATCCAAGCTTTGAGAGTTTCCTCAAACTTCTCAAGTTTCCATTAGATGATTTCCAAGAGAAGGCATGTAAAGCTTTAGCTCTAGGTCATGGTGTTCTTGTTGCTGCTCCAACTGGTGCAGGTAAAACGATTATTGGTGAATTTGCCATCCACCTAGCTGTTGAGAAATCCCTAAAGGTCTTTTACACAACGCCAATCAAAGCGCTTAGCAACCAGAAGTTTGCTGAGTTGCAGGCCAGATACGGTGAGGAGATGGTTGGGCTTCTAACGGGAGATACCAACATCAACTCAGATGCTCAGATTCTGGTAATGACCACCGAAGTTCTTAGAAACATGATTTATGCGAATTCAAATGCGCTGATCAGTTTGGGTTACGTGGTCATGGATGAAGTTCACTACCTGGCAGATCGATTCAGGGGAGCGGTATGGGAGGAGGTTATTCTTCACCTACCAAAAGACGTGAAGGTAGTTTCACTCAGTGCAACGGTTTCCAACGCGGAAGAGTTTGGAGCCTGGCTCGATGAAGTTCGAGGAGACACAGCGATCATCGTCTCAGAAATTCGTCCTGTCCCACTAAACCAGCATGTGCTATTCGCTGATGAACTAATCCCACTATTTGACGAGTCAAATAAGGAACTAAGAGTGAATGTTGACCTAGTTCAACGCCACGCTAACAAGATGCGTCAACCGGTGAATAAGCCGATGCGCGGTAGAAGAGGACACTCTGGTTCCCCTGATCGAAACATGGCGCGTATCTATAAAGCCACCAAGCCAGAAATAATAGATCTCTTAGATGAAGCTGATTTACTCCCTGCGATTTTCTTTATCTTCTCAAGAGCTGGCTGTGAAGCAGCTGTGCAGTCGGTATTAGCTTCTGGCATAAGACTTACCAAACCTGAAGATAAGCAAATCATCAGAAGAATTGCTGAAGAGAAGTGCGGCAACATCGCAGACGAAGACTTAGCCGCGCTTGGATATTTTGAGTGGTTGAATGCTTTGGAGCGAGGTGTTGCAGCGCACCACGCCGGCTTACTACCTGCATTCAAAGAAGTGGTTGAAGAACTGTTCCTTAGGAAATTAGTCAAAGTTGTTTTTGCCACTGAAACTCTTGCTCTCGGTATCAACATGCCAGCAAGAACTGTGGTGTTAGATCGACTAGATAAGTTCAATGGCGAGGGCAGAGTTCAGATAACTCCAGGTGAATACACTCAGCTAACCGGTCGTGCTGGTCGACGAGGTATCGATGTTGAGGGTCACTCGGTTATTCAATGGGCTGCAAATCTAGATCCAAATTATGTTGCATCCCTTGCCTCCAAACGCACTTATCCATTGAACTCATCTTTCAGACCAACATTCAACATGGCGGTAAACCTCATTGAAGCTTTTGGGCAGCGCCGCTCAAGAGAAGTGCTAGAGACATCTTTTGCACAGTTCCAAGCGGATAGATCAGTAGTTGGACTAGCCAGAGGTATTAGGGAGAAGCAAACATCTCTAGATGGCTACGAAGAATCGATGCGCTGTCATTTGGGAGATTTCAGAGAGTATGCGAGTCTGCGCAGACAGATTAGTGACCTTGAAAGAGAGATATCCCAGACTGGAAGACAGCGAAGACGCAATGATTTGGGACAGTCTAAAGCTGTGAGAGCTCAAGAGCTTCAAGTTGCGAACATGAAAAGGGAATTGCGAGCACATTCCTGTCACAGTTGTCCAGATCGGGAAGCGCACGATCGTTGGGGAGAGCGTTGGTACAAACTCGACCGTGAGACTCAAGCAATCATCAAACAAATCGAATCTAGGACTAACCAAGTCGCTAAGACCTTTGATCGCATTAGTCAGATGTTAGTTGAACTCGATTATCTAAGAGTCTCAGAAGGTGACCTAGAGATCACTGAAGCTGGTGGCAAACTAGCCAAAATCTATGGGGAACGAGACCTACTTGTTGCAGAGTGCATTAGAAGACAAACTTGGCATGGCGTTGATTCGCAAACTCTCGCTGCTATTGCTGCGGCCCTTGTCTATGAAGCAAGACGTGATGACGAGAATCTAAATCCTCAGCTACCTAAAGGTGATTTTGTGGCAGTCTTCGACCAAACCCTTGCGGTCTGGGATGATCTGCAAGATTTATCAAAGCGAAACCACCTGCCTCTAACTTCAGAGCCGGATGCAACTATGGCCCTGCAAATGTATCGTTGGGCTACAGGGTCAAGGCTGGATGGCATCATGAAAGCTACCGGAATGCTGGCTGGCGATTTCATCAGATGGTGCAAACAGGCTATTGACTTACTGGAACAAATTTCGAAAGTCAATCAGGACGAGCTCTCAGAGACTGCTCAGGCGGCTATCGACCGCATCAAACGGGGAATAGTCGCGTATTCCTATTACGCTTAGATAGTTATGATGAGCTCTTTACTGCAGTGGATTAGACATTCGAACTCATTTTGGGGGAGAGCACTGCTGGGCATACTTGGCGGTCTCGGGATTGCGATTAGCTTCCCAGCCTTTAACGTTTGGCCGGCCATTTTTGTGGGTATCGCCCTAATTATGGTTGCCATTCGTCAACTAGGTTTCTTCAAGGCTTTCTTTGTCGGAACCCTTGCAGGTTTTGCGTTCTACGGACTGATTCTGAAGTGGTTAACCACATATCTCGGCCCACTGCCTTGGTTGCTACTGTCCATCGTCGAAGCATTAATCTTTGGTGTTGCCTGCGGTGTGATGGCTGTGGTCTGGCGTTGGTTAGCCACGCTAAAACTTGGCAGGTACGAGCCGTTTGTTATCGCTTTTGTGCTTGGAGCCATTTACACCGCTCGGGAATACGTAGCAGATCATTTTCCGTTCGAGGGATTGCCTTGGGCAAGAGCGGGACTCAGCCAAGCGGATTCTTGGATTGCAAAGCTAGTCTGGGCAGTTGACATTGCAGGGTTGTCCTGGCTTATCGCCTTCCTAAGTGCTCTTGCCGCAATTAAATTCATTACTCCTCTTCCGATTGGATCTGGATTTAGGCTGCGGTTTAGAAGTTGGCTACCAACTCTGACAACTTGGGTAATAGTGCTGGGTATTCCTGCGCTGATGGTACTTCCAACCGATGCCAGTGCTGGCACCATGAAAATTGCGGCTGTTCAAGGAAATGCAAATGCCGGATTGTTTGCAATAAACCCGCCAGGTTCAATTTTGGATAAACATCTTGGTGTTGCTCGCGAACTCGTGGATTCTGGAAAAGCTGACGGAGTTGATCTCATGGTGTGGCCGGAGAACTCCTCTGATCTTGATCCGGTCACGATGCTTGAGCCAAGTATGAAGATCACTGAGTTTGTTGATAACAAGCTAAAAGCTCCTTTACTCTTCGGTAACAAGACTTTCCGAGGCAAAGATTTCTTTAACGAAGTGGACTATTGGGTTCCGAATAAAGGTTTAGTTGATTGGTACGACAAGAAGCGTCCGGTTCCTTTTGGAGAGTATGTTCCTTATCGTTCTTTCTTTATGAAGCTTGCACCGGAAATGATTGGACTCATTGGTTGGGACATGAGCCCAGGGACTAGAGACGGCATTTTTGAAGTTCAGAACAAAGGCAAAGTTGGATCACTAATTTGTTTTGAAGTAACTCTCGACTACTTGGCCTATGACTTGGTTGACGGTGGGGCAGAAGCCATCATGATTCAAACCAATAGCAGTGACTTTGGTCGAAGTGAGCAAGGTGTTCAATTAGCTGCTGTTTCAAGAATGCGTGCCATCGAAACTGGCAGAACAGTAGTGGCTATTTCAACTGTTGGTGTTTCAGGTATCTATTCACCGGATGGCAAAGTGGTGGATGAACTTGAACCCTTCAAACCAGGTGCGATGGTTTCCGATGTGGCTTTGAGAAATGACATCACCCCTGCGGTTAAGTACGGTCGTTATGTTGAAGGTGCTGCTTTCGATCTATCAATAGCTATTTTCCCAATCGCAATAGTCGGACTATTAATTCAAAGAAGACGAAAGAAGAAGTCTTGAAGATTTTGGTCATAATGCCAACCTTCAACGAAGCTGGCAACATTCACAATGCAGTTACCAGATTGTTTCAACACAACTCCAATGTTGATCTATTGATAGTCGATGACTCATCTCCTGATGGAACAGGGAAGTTGGCAGATGACTTGGCTAAGGGAAACAAAAACATTTCTGTTTTGCATCGAGCGGGTAAAGAAGGTCTTGGAGCTGCTTACATAGCTGGCTTCCGCTGGGCTTTTGAACGTGGCTATGACTATCTAGTCGAGATGGATGCCGATGGCTCACATCGGCCAGAAGATCTTCCTAAGTTGTTAGCTGTTTGTGAGAATTTCGATCTGGTAATCGGTTCTAGATACGTGCGTGGCGGTAAGACAATGAATTGGCCTTTTTATAGACAGTGGCTATCTCGCGGCGGAAACATTTATGCACGCATAATGCTTGGCTCAAAGCTAAATGATATGACGGCAGGATTCAGAGTTTTCGATGCGAAATTCCTGAAGAGCTTTGACTTAGAGAGCATCAACGCACGTGGTTATTCATTCCAGATAGAGATGGCTTACCGCACCATACGTTCCGGTGGCAGAGCAACTGAAGTGCCAATCACATTTGTTGAACGTGAGATTGGTGTTTCAAAGATGAGTACCAACATTGTCGCCGAAGCATTATTACTGATGACTAAATTTGGCTTGCGAAGAATTTTTCTCCGCAAATAATTAGTTGTTTGTTGCGTCTGCCTGGCCGCGCTTACGACGAGCCTTTAGCTCATCAAGCCTCTCAGTTAGAATTTCCTCTAGCTCTTCACGAGATCTGCGCTCTAACAACATTTCGAAATGTGTTCTAGGTGCTTTAGGAAGTTCGGTTGCAAAGGCTTGGTTACCATCAGTATCAAGTAGTGCAGCTTCAAGTGAACAAGATTTACAAGCCCAAGCAGTCGGGACTTCAGCTTCATCTGCAAAAATTACTTCACTGACGTGCTCTTTGGCACAGCGATAAGAGTGTGTATTTCTAGGGGAGAGGGTTACACCTCTGGCACTTTCGAAACTCTCAGAGCCTAAGCGCATCCCGCGCATTGATTGTTGTGCCATGGTCTTTTTCCTTGCTTTAGTTGTTACTTAAGTTGCTACATAGTAGATAAGCGAAGTTTGTAAGGAATACTTCCCGGACTCAGGCTTTTCTCAGGGTTCGAACTGCTAACTCTGGCACATCCGTGACGATTCCGCTTGCACCTAACCTAGTGAGTTCCAACATCTCTTCAGGTGAGTTTATGGTCCAGTAGTGAATCTGAGTCCCTGAGGCGAGGACACTGTGGATAAATCTCTTGGAATCAAGTTTTAGAAATAATTGCTTCCTAGGTATTTGGAGTGCTCCAATATTATGCAAATCCTTGTTTATCCATGATTGTGGTGCTCTAAGTGCTGTCAAAAGCCAGATCTTGATTACAGTTGAGGCGCTGGCTGAGGTAGCAACGGGGAGTGTGAAAAGTTTCAACGCTGCTTCTCTTCTGCTATTACTGAAACTTGAAACAAGAACTCTTGAGTGAGCTTTATTGGTTTCGATGACATTAACTGCAGTTTTGACTGATTGACTGTCTTTCAGGTCAAGATTGAATCTTGCCTGGGGGAGAGCTGTTAGAGCTTCTTCAAGGGATGTTAAGGTTCCGCCACCTTCAAGTTTCAAACTTTTAACTTCAGCCCAAGTCAAATCTGCAATCCCTTTATCTACTCCAGTCAATCGCTTGAGCGTTTTGTCGTGAAAGAGCACTGCAATCTGATCTTTAGTGGTTCTGACATCTGTCTCTAGGTAATCAGCTCCAGCAGCCAAAGCAAGCATGAAAGCCTCTAACGTATTTTCTGTGGGTGTCGCTTGACCACGATGAGCAAAGATCAAAACCTTCTTGGTTTGGAAATAGGGATGCTCTTGCATGTGTTTCCTTCCAAAAATTGTCGAATCGTTAGGCTGTTAGTTATGAGTTCAATCAAAACTAGTTTCGCCATTAAACCTATTGGCAGACTGATGGTTGGACTGTATCTGGTGGGCTTGGGTTTAGCCATGATGATTCACACCGGTTTAGGAGTTCCACCCTGGGATGTTTTGACTCAAGGTTTGCAGCACCAAACTGGTTTGAGTTTTGGCATAGCTGCCACAATCATCAGTGCAGTTGTTTTGTTGATGTGGATTCCAATCAAGCAGAAGCCAGGACTAGGTACTGTCATCAACGCCATCTCAATTGGGCCATTTGCAGACCTCAGCAAGCCATTGATGCCAGGGATTGATGGATTGTTCTTGAACATAGTTTGGCTTTGCTTGGGGTTGGCTTCTGTAGCTCTAGGTTCAGGTCTTTATATTTCAGCAAACCTTGGTGGTGGACCTAGGGATGGACTGATGGTTGGTTTAACAAGAGTTAGCGGTTGGCCGTTCTGGATTGTTAGGAGCCTAGGAGAGGGGACTGTGCTGTTATCTGGCTGGTTACTCGGGGGAACAGTGGGGATAGGTACTGCCCTATTTGCCGTAGGAATTGGATATATGCTGCAATTCACAATGAAGTTGTTCGGTTTTGACCCAAAAAAGACCCAAAATGGAGCAAAAATCTCAAAATGACGGACAAAATCCATGTGAAACAACGTGCAACAGCTCGAGTTATGCTAATCAACGAGCAAAATCAAGTGTTTATGCTCAAAACTCACTTCGATCCTGAGGTTGGCTTACCGCCTAGATGGCTTGTGCCAGGCGGCGGCATAGATGCTGGTGAGGATACTCTCACAGCAGCTAAAAGAGAGCTTTATGAGGAAACTGGACTGATTGTTGATCCAGATGATTTAGGAGAACCCGTTCTGGTGGCATCAGGACGTTGGGACTGGGCTGATGGTCTTAGTTACCACACATACACAGATACGATCTATGAACTCAAAGTTCAGGATTTCAAATTGGATACTTCAGGTTTTACTCAAGATGAATTGCGTGACGTGCTGGAATATCGCTGGTGGAATTTGTCAGAACTGTTTGCAAGTGAAGAGTTGGTAGCACCGCATGAACTCATTGGCTGGCTAAAGACCAGGTTCACGGTCTAGCCGTATCTTTATCTATTCGCCGATAATGAACATTATGTCAAGTAATGCTTTATTAGCCTAGAAAGGCTACTCCCCAGCGGATTGACTAACTGCAACCCATTCATTGAGTTTTGCAATTGCTCTGCCATCGCTGATCGCAGCGATTGCTTCTTTGAAATGTTTAGACAATTCTGAGTTCAAATCAAAACCTTCAAGGCTGTCGATTTTGCTCAGATCGTAGGAAAGGATTCCAGCAGCTGCATTCAGAGCAACAATGTCTCGAATAGCGACCTGCTCCCCTGTTAGCTCGTTTTGGTTGCTCAAAATAGTCCTAACTACCTGGGCATTCTCAGTAGCATCTCCACCGATAAGTTGGCTAATTTCAGCCTTAGGTATGCCTATTTCAAGGGGGTTGAAGTCAAATTCACGGACTGAACCCCTAAAAACAACCCAAACCTTGCTTGGACCGGTGGTTGTGAGTTCATCTAAGCCATCAGATCCCCTAAAAACAAGGCCTGTACGGCCTCTTGAGGCTAATTCTGCGGCTAAAAGTGGTGCCATTTTCTCGTTGGCGACACCCAGAGCGGTGGCTACAGGCTGTGCTGGATTGGCCAAAGGTCCAAGGAAATTGAATGTTGTTGGGACTCCCAGAGACTTCCTGGTAGGTCCTACGTTTTTAAGCGATGGATGGAACATTGGCGCAAAAAAGAAGGTTATTTGAGTCTTAGCAAAGACCTTGGCTAGTTGATCTGGGGTCAAATCTAGGCGAATGCCCAGTTCCTCTAGCATCTCTGATGAACCGGTCTTGCCGGAGGCTGATCTGCTGCCATGCTTCAAAACTGGGTAGCCACAAGCTGCTGCCAGAATAGCTGCCATTGATGAAATGTTTACAGTTCCTAACTGGTCCCCTCCAGTGCCAACGATGTCAATGGCATCATTACCGATTGGAAGTTTTAGCGCATTCTCTAACATCACATCAACAAAACCCGAGAGTTCATCAATGTGTTCGCCTTTAGATCTAAGTGCGAGTAAGAAGCCGCCCATTTGAGCTTCGGTTGCATCTCCAGACATGATTTCACTCATTGCCCACTGAGCTTCTCCCCTAGTCAAATCTTTTTTGGCGAGAAGTGCCGTGAGAATTGTGACCCAAGTCAGCTCTGAATTCATGTTCATAAGTTTAGCCTTGCAAACAAGTTGAAAAGTGTTTAAATTCCGCACCACCATGCGGTTTTATCCGTTTTATAACGATTTGGGAAGGTAGGATTAAGGCATGTCAACAGCTAACATGACTCACAATCAAATTCACCGCCCTAGTTCAACTTCGGTTGGAACTATCGTCTGGCTAGGTAGTGAAGTCATGTTCTTTGCAGCGCTTTTTGCCATGTATTTCAGCCTAAGAGCCAACTCCCCTGAAATTTGGGCAGCTGATACTGAGAAGCTAAACGTTCCTTTTGCCTTGGTCAACACATTGGTGTTGGTTGCATCCTCTTTCACCGCACAGTTTGGCGTATTTGCAGCCGAGCGGATGCAGCCTCGAGCAACTGGTAAGTC
>Ga0304729_1001269_pt1 | contig 16997 bp, 18 predicted proteins | sample C_131016_MF_Meta_FD_190475 | JGI IMG/M metagenome (GOLD analysis project Ga0304729, IMG submission 190475) | Freshwater microbial communities from Lake Croche, Canada to study carbon cycling - C_131016_MF_MetaG (v2) (version 2) | ecosystem: Environmental > Aquatic > Freshwater > Lake | place... | reverse complement strand
ATTGTCATAACAGTTCCGTCAGTACTTACTGTCGAAGTATCTGCTCCGGCCGTGCGAGCCTTTCCATCAGTTGTAAGTAGTGGTGTTGCTGAAGATACGCTTGGTTGAGAAATTGTTGCAGTAACAGTTTCAAGTTCACCAGTGGTTGCAGCTGTTCCAGAATCGATAGTAAATGTCGATGAAACTTGAGTTCCAACTGTGGTCTCAATCGTTGGAGTAGTAAGGTGAATTGCAAGAGGACCCGAGGATAGGTTTCCACCTGCCGCCGCCCTAGCCGGAATTGCACTGAGCGATGCTAGAACTACCGCCAGAACCAATGATTTTGAAATCAGACTTCTAAACTTCATTTTTACTCCTAAAGCTAAGTCATACGTATAACTAAATTGTACCCCTGTTATCACACTCACCAGTGGGTAAATCTGTTCTAATCCTAAAAATCACCCCTCTTTTAACATCCATGGGAGCGTAAAAGCCAGTAGCCCGGCCCTTTTTAGGGGGCCGGGCTACTGGGACTATCAGTTAACTCCTAGGAGTTAATTATGCGCCAATCTTTGCCTTGATCTTGTTAACAAGAGCAATCAAAGCCTTGACTTGTACAGCTAGTGCCTTAACAGCAGCTAGTGCATCTGAAGCAGCTTGTGTTGCATTTTGAGCTTCTTCGTATGCATTGTTAGCAGCATCTGTTGCAGCTGAAGCAGCATCATAAGCTAATGATGCGTTGTCTCCTGCAGCACCTGAACCAAGTGTCGCAGCAGCTGTTACAGCTTGTGCGCGAACTGTGGTTGCAAGAGCTGATGAAACAGTGGTTGCACCAATTGTTGTAGCTGTGAAGCTTAGTGTTCCTGATACTGATGGAGCATAGAAGTCATATGACGCTACGCCACCATAAGTAGTTACAGAAACTGCACCTGAAGCCCATGCGCCATTTGCACCTGAACTATTACCTTGTAGGTAAAGGTTTGATGTTAGTGGTGCTAGTGCATCGAAGATGGTGTATGTGCCATCTGCAACTGGACGACCAGCAGCATTTGTCAATGTGATGTTAAGAGTTCCTGGCTCACCTGGAGCATAGGTTGTCTTATCAGTTGCCATTGTCACTGTTGCAGCAGTTCCTGAAGAAACTTCAACTGCGATTGTGCCAGTAACTGTTGGCGCTGTTGTTCCAGCTGGATCAGTGTTCTGGAATGTAATTGTTGCAGTTCCAACAGAAACACCTGTTGCAAGGATATATACATATCCTGCTACTGGAGTGTGTGCTGCACCTGAAACTGTTACAACTGACTTTGTACCTGAAGAAGCATAGATGCTTCCTGAAGTTACAAGGTTTCCGGCTGAGTCAGTGATCTTTGCCTTAATTGCATAAGCTGTTGATGAATCTTCTGCAGATCCTCCGCCAGCGTTCTTGCCGTTGACTCCAACAGCAAATGTTGTTACGCCAAGCTTAGGAGCAATTGTTGCAGCAGAACCTGTGAAGGTAACGCTACGTGAGGCAGTTGCTGTTCCAGCAGTTGCTGTAATGGTTGAAGTACCAGCAGCACCATCAGATGCAATTCCGACGAATGCATAACCTGTTGCGTCAGTTGTTACGCTAACCGCGCGAACTGTACCAACTGCAAGGCTGCCTGCTGGATTACCAGTTGCACCTGTGGTGATAAGTCCTGCGCCTGAGACAACGATTGCTACAGATGCGCCACTAACAGCGTTTCCGTTTGCATCCTTGACCTTGAAGTAAACAGCGGCACGACGAGTAGCTGCTGCCTTGTCATAAGACAAAGGAACTGTTGAGTCAACTAGTCCGACTGCTGATGTAGCACCAGTAGTTGTATCAACAAGATAAGCAGAGATGGTTGAAGCAGCTGTTGAACCAGCGGCTGTCCATGTAACTGTCTTTGTGATTGCTGTTCCTGGTGAACCGTTAGTATTTAGCGGTTGGATTGTAATTGTTTGAGCTCCAACAACTGCGCTTGTAAGCGTAACTGTAAGAGTATCGTTGCCACCAGTTCCTAGTAGAGCCTGGCGGGCTGATTGTGGATTATATTGGAATCCACCAGTTACTGCTGTCAGGGTTTCTGTTCCTGCAGCGTTTGTAACGCCAGCACTTGAGATAGCATAGGAAAGAATTGAACCAACACCACTTGTTGTGATTGTTGAAGTTGTAGCTGAGTCAACACCGATTTCTAGTGTTGCCTGTCCGCCAGCAACTTGGTAACCATTGGTTGCGTCGTACATATTTCCGTAAGCGGCTGTTGGAACATTCGCGGCGTTAGCTGAACTTGCTGAGATTACTGAGAATCCACCAAGTGTCAACGCAGCAGCAGCAACAAGCGCAATACGCTTAATTGATGTCTTTGTAGACATTATTTTCCTTTCGATAGTCGATCTCGAGACGATCCCGAGTCCGGCTTTGAGATGAGTCGCACGTGCTGACGCATCTCTATCCCGTTGCAATATCCGGATTGCATCGGAATTCTTATTTCCACGTTGGATGCTCATTACTTTGCACCCTTAGTTGCGACGTAGATCGCCTGGGCAAGAATTTGGCTCTTGCCTTGGTCCATTAAAATTTTGGTAACAATTTGAGACGGAGCGGACTTTACGTCAACGCCGCGGCTCGCTGGGATAAGGATACCTGAGTCCTCGATCGAACTTACGCTCATAACAGCCGTTAGGAGGTAGTTTCCATCTGATTGACGCTCAAAAGTGGTGTTTGTGTTGGAGACCACAGCGCTAACCCAGCTGCCATTTAGGGATACTGAGGCATCGGCTGAATAGGTGGTTCCAGAGCCCCCTACGGTGATGTTTTGATCAAGCATCACGTTGATTGCTCTGTCATCTGTGGTGCGAGCAGCACCTGAGAGCACTAGGCCTTCATTGGTAAGAGTTGGGGTGGTCTTGCTGACGTTTAGTGAGCCGCTATGGCCCTGGGTGTCAGAGACGGTGAAACCGACTGGAATTCCATTTGAATCAAGTCCGGCAAAGCTAGGTGCTTGGGCCTTTACATCCACACCAGCAACCATCTTTGAAGCCTTGCTTGCAAGAGTTGCTGAGGCAGAAGCTGATGGAGCAGCAGAAGTGCCAGCCACAGGAGCTTCTTGGGCGGCAGGAGAAACTAGAGATGTTGCACCTTCGCGGCCAGTAACAGAGTTAAAGCCAAGGAAGGCAACTAGAACAATAAGTAATGAAAGAGCAACCTTTGAAGACTTCTTGGCAAGTTCTGCTGCCTTCTTATAGGTGTCAGAAAGTGCTTCTAGCGCAGTTGTGCCATTTTCTTCATCGATGACCCATTCGGTTAGAACACGAACAAATGAGGCGCGAGCGCGGGTGACAACATGGCGAACATTTGCTGGAGTTGTTCCAAGAGCCTTAGCAATCTCTTCAGTAGAACGACCTTCCATTTCCCACATGACCAAAGCAGTGCGCTGGTCAGCAGAAAGACGAGATAGGGCGCCACGGATGATTGCAGCATCTTCAGCTGCAGCCATGGTTGAATCAAAAGGAATGTGTGCCTGCGCAGAGATCTCAGAAAGACGCTCTTGTGAGGTCTCAGAGTCAATTGCCACCAGGTTTGGACGAGATCCAGTTGCCCGGATCTGGTTTAAGCACAGGTTATTTACCGTGGTGCGAAGGTAGGCAAGTGCGCGCTCATCTGAATCTAGCTCTGGGGCAGCCAGGATGAACTTAAGGAAAGCCTCTTGGACGATCTCAGAGGCATCTGCTTCAGAGCGCAGGATGCGACGAGCTTGACCAATAAGGGATGAACGATTTTGTGCGTATAGCTCGGAGAGTTCGGCAACAGACCAGTCAGAGACGCTCACTGGTGTGACGGCGGCGGCCTGGGTCATTTCCTTCTTGCGAAGTGCCATTTGGATAGATCTCCGTTATTACTCGAGTTTTTCTTTCAGATGACAACGTCTTGCCCTCTACTTAGTAAGACACCGATTAGGGGCAAATGTTGCCCCCATTTGAAGGCAATCTTGAAGTATTTTGCTGAGATTGGGCTGTGGGAGGGTATTTATGGGTGAAATGTCCGATTTACCCGCTCTCAGTAAACCCTCGGCTATCTCTGTGGGGTAGTTAGGCAAGGCCAAAGGCCTGACTCAGCTTCGACAGGCAATCTCCACTCCATAAGTAACCAACCCTTACTTCATAGGAGATAGAAATGATCGCATTAGTACTTTTCCCACTTTTAGGTCTTGGAACACTACTTGCTTTGGCATCTAGTTCAAAAGGACATCATGAAGATCGCTGGACGCTAAATGATGCCAATCCTTGTTGTGAGGCACGTGGCAAGGTCCCAGCTCGTGCCACCTCAAACTTCATATCTTCAAATAAGTCTCGCGGCTTTATCGAGTTTGATCTAGACGATATCGCTGCTTAATACCGTTTCATTTTTTATGTAGAGGCTAGAAATAAAGACCCGCTCTTGAGGGAGGGCGGGTCTTTTACTTTTTGTTTACTTAAATCTTTGGCAAGTTCCAATTGAACTTGATCGAAAGCTCGCGCACCACCACAACCACAAGCCCACCTGCGATTGCCGAAAGAGCAGTCGTTGCGCCTAGTTGGTTTAGGCAAACATAAACGATTGATCCAGCAAATGCTGATGTTCCAATAGTTTCTCGGTGGAGAAGAACTGGTTCTACTTGGCATAGAACATCTCTAAGTAGTCCACCTGTTACTGCGCCGATTACTCCAAGTATTACTGAACCTAAAAAGTTTGCATTCATACTAAGAGCGTAGTTAGCACTAGAAACAGTTGCTATTGCTAAACCTAAGGTGTCTAGTGAAAGGATGAAGCGGCCTACCGGGCCGCTCTCTTTTGCCAAGATAGTTATTAAAACTGCTAGAAGGATAGATGCAAAGATCCAAGGATGTTGCAGCCAAGGGGGCTGGGCTCCAATAAAGATATTACGTAAGGTGCCACCACTAATTGATGCCACTGCAGCAATTAGTAAAATGCCGCCGTAATCCATCCGCCTAGAAGCAGCAATTCGCGCACCTACAACTGCAAAGGCAAAGGTGGCCAAGAAATCCAGAGCGGTAACTAGCGAATCTAAATGCATGAGATAAACCTACAGGTTGCCTTGAATTGGACCGATGAGATCAGAGTATTTCTTACTTAGCTCCGCCACATCACCTGAGATCAATAAGCGCTTATCCCTGCCTAATTCACCGTGAACTATCGTGAAATCTCGCACCCTAAGTTCAAATGCGGCAGCTAACTCTTTAATAACTGCGGCATTGGCTTTGCCGTCAACGGCTGGGGCTTGAACTGCAACTACTAAGCGTCGTGGTTGTCCTGCGAAACCACCAACTTTATTTTTAGATGCATTTGAGCGGACTCGGATATCAATCATGAGTTGCTTTTCCATAAGTAAAGTCTAGTCATTTTTAAATTAGCCCTCGTTATTAAAGAGATAGTTCAATTGAAGGTCAAGGGGCGAAGAAAATCAATAACTTTTATGCTGTACGTATTGGAATTTCTCAGAAGGTCGTGGAGAATTGCAATATGGATTTTTCAGCGGTTAAGCGTCTTAAAAGATTCCAGTCGACCGCGGTAATTGCTCCTGCCTTATTAATGACACAATCTAATTTAATTCCAGCAAGGGCAGATGTTACTCAAGCAGAAATCATTCCTTTTAAGGATTGCTTGGTTGACCCCGAGTCAAATTGTATTGTAAGCATGTCTGTAACAACTCCGGGAGGATCTACCTACAAAGGCACTCTCACTGAAATTCATAACTCTCAGGATTATTACGCCGGAACCTTTTGGCACGTTAAAGGTGAAGTCCCGGTTTACAAGTTCGATGATATGAAATTTGCTTGTGAAACAAACATGGTTACCTTACGTAGTTTTTATTGGCCAGATAATTCCCAATATTGCGCCTATGGTACCTGCACAATACATAATGAATCTTTTATTACTCACTTGAATTCTTATGCACCCGGAGTAATTAATCCATTATTTTCTAGCGAAGCGACATTTCATACGGTTGTAAGGGTTGGAAATTCTTTTCATGCAACTTCGTCAATGGGTAGAGCCAAGAATGTGAAAATCTCTTCACTTGGGGTGAATGGGATTATTCCAAGATTTTAAGCCAGTGAATAAACCGTGTTACGGCTCATTGAACAATTGACTTACATTGGCACAAACTTAAATCATTTGGTTTCATTAAGAAACCTGCCTCGGTTTACCAAAGATTTGCGAAAGTTCAAAACAATGGGAGGAGATATAGATGGGCTTTTTGCTGCATTAGTTGACTTCAATTCGGAAGCGGGAACAGCAAGTGGGCAGTACTTCCACCAGGATTTATTGGTGTCGCGCTTTATTTATGAAAGAAATCCCCTTAATCATTTTGATTTTGGATCTAGAGTTGATGGTTTTGTGGCTCATGTTGCTGCCTTCAGAAAAATCACATTAATGGATATTAGGCCTCTAAATATTTCTGGTCACACAAATCGATTTTAAAGTTTGTGATGTAATGAATTTATCTGAAACAGATATTGATGAATCTTGATCTTGTCTTCACACAATTGAACATATCGGATTAGGAAGATACGGGGATGCAATCGACCCACAGGGTCATATTTTAGCTTTCTGGAATTTGCTTAATTTCTTGAAGCAAGATGGGAGTTTTTATTTAAGTTTTCCAATATCAAACATCTCAAGAGTTATATTTAACCGAGAAAGAGTTTTCTCCCCAACCGAAATTCTTACTTGGACTGATCAAAAATTTAATATTGAGATGTTCGACTACATAGATGATCAAGGAGATTTGCACCTAAATCATCCTGACCTCAATACGCTACCAAGATTAGATTATGGTTGTGGTATTTATACTTTGAGAAAAATTTAGAATTATCATCTTGCTAAGTATTTCGTTAAGGCTTTAGCAAGGAGTTCATCTGAATTTCTCATTTTTAATGCAATTTGGTAGTTTTCTTCAATCACTTCTCGTTTAGATAAATAGTCTTTTTCATCTATTCGATCTAGAATTGATTTTAACTCGGAAGCTGTATTAAAGGTGTAAAATCCCTCTAAGTTGAAAATTTTTCCAATATCTGGTGCCCCCCAAAAAATAGGGATGGTACGCAACAAAAAAGGATCGGTTAGAATTTCTGTGAAATAAGTGTTATAACGACCATTTTGAATTGCGATTGTGTACATATATTTAGCGAGCGGATCTATTTTAGTTTCGAACTTTTTATATCCTCTGCCCACAAGTCCCAAGCATATTCTTGAGAATAAAAATCTATCAACCAATGTCTGAGTCGGTGACCTTCGGCCCTGACATTGTCTGAGGCAATGCACGAAATTAAACTTGATTTCCCCCATTCTTGAGTCAAATCTTCCTCTTCTACCCAGCTACCGCCAAATGGCACAAAAACAGCATTCTCAAATTCATTCACAATCTCCATATCATGCGTGATAATCAAATCCACCAAATTTGCCACCTTGCGAATTTTCTTATAAGGGGCTGGGTAAAGAACGCGTGACTCGACGAGAAAAGCAATTTTGTGCTTCGCAATACTCTTTTCTATAACACTCCTATCCAGAAAATTGTCTGTAAAAATTGAAATACCAGAAGCAGATTCTCGGCCCACTACATAAGTAATACTTGTGGGTTTTTTGCTTCCAGTAAAAGTCAAGTAACCAAACCTGTCCATAGTATGAGAAATATTATTGTCATATAAGCGTACTTCTAAAGGTTGATTCATTTTTTCAAATCTTGCATCTTGACAATGATCTCGGAGATTCCCTCATTTATTGAAAAACTTGGCTTCCAATAATCTTGAAAGCTCAAATCAGGTAGGTTTTTAGCATCTCGCTGAACCAAATCAATCTTCGTACCTGTCTTAACAGTTGCACCTAGCTTCTCCGCAATAATTTTCGCTATATCAATTATCTTTGTATATTGACCTGTTGTGATGTGTAATTTCATATTTATTGGAAATTCCTCATGATTTTCCATCACGATTTTTAAGGCTTCGCAGCAATCTGTTACATAAAGAAAATCGCGACTTTCATCTCCGGTGGTTCGCATTTCAATATTCTTGGTATTTAGGCCTTTTTGGATGAAATCAGAAATTACGTGAAATTTGCTTTCATTACTTTCGAACCCATATACATTCCAGAAATGAACAACTTTTCCATCGATTGCAGTTGTCATTTTTTCTCCGATTTGTTTTAGAAGCCCATAAGTTGAATAACTCATTGACGCCATCTGGCTGCTTGCAAACAAAAATTTTGATTTATTCTTTGCTAATAATCTAAATGTGTTAACCATTAGACTTAAATTGTTTTCGGAAAATTCAAAAGTATCCTGATATTTTTCAAGGTAGTGAGATCCACCAACATCAAAGGCCAGAAAAAATACGTAGTCTGCTTTGCTTATTAAGTCATCTAACCCCGGGTTAGGCCATTTTCTTAGGTCTTCATTTTCATTTTCAGCGATATCATATTCGTAGACTTCGTAGTTTAGATTTCGCAAGAATGAGACCAAAGACGAACCAATTTGTCCGGATGACCCTAGGACAAGTAATTTTCCTGATTGCGTTGCCTTGTCAATCACCATTGTATCCCGATTCAGCTATCTGCAAATTAATCCATTCGTAAGTTTGCTTTAAACCATCGGATAACTTCATCTTAAAATCCCACCCAAGCTCAGAACGAATTAAATCATTTTGACTATTTCTACCGCGCACGCCTAATGGCCCATCAATATGCTTAATTTTAATATTCTTATTTGCGATTTTACTGACAATAGAAACCAATTCATTTATTGTTACCATTTCTTCTGACCCTATGTTCACGGGGCCGGAGAATTCAGCATTCATTAATTTTTCAACAGCATCCAGGCACTCGTCTACAAACAGGAATGAGCGAGTCTGGTTCCCATCCCCCCAAACTTCTATTGCGCCATTTTCTTCGGCCATGGCAACTTTGCGGCAAATTGCGGCAGGGGATTTTTCCTTTCCTCCATTCCAGGTTCCCTTTGGACCGAAAATATTATGGAATCTCGCCACTTTCACATTTAGACCATGATTTCTTTTAAATGCAAAGTAAAGTCTTTCACTAAAGAGTTTTTCCCATCCATACTCGCTGTCAGGATTCGCTGGGTATGCAAATTCTTCTCTTAATCCAGGATTGCTAGGATCTAACTGAAGATTTTCTGGGTAGATACATGCACTGCTGCTATAAAAAATCTTGCTTTTATTAATCCCTAGATTATTATTAAGCTCTACAACGGCTTTTAAAACATTTAGATTTATGATTGCTGAGTTATACATTACGTTCGCATCATTCTCGCCAGAGAATATATAACCGGCGCCACCCATGTCTGCTGCGAATTGGTAAATTTCGTCAAATGAGCCGCCTTCTGGAGTTAAAACAACTTTCGAGACAAATTCTTGATTTGTTAAATCGCCTTGGACAAATTCTGAAAAATCCGTGGGGTAATCGCACAATTTAACATCAACAATTCGAACCCAATGACCAGCTCTTACAAATCTTGTAGAAGCGTGTCCGCCTATGAACCCACCTCCGCCGAGGACGAGAATCTTTTTATTCATATGCACATTATATAAGAGTTTGCTGAATAAATAAGTCTGCGAGATTAACAAAATTAGCTTAGTCGGACAGTGAGGTTATCCTCAAAACATTCGGGGAAATCTGCCATTTAGCCCCGACACGAAAATTTAATTCACGCATTTTAATGAGGAATTTCCTATAGCTTTTGGGTAATTGACTATTATCAATGGATGAGCAATCTCAAAGCTGTTGGTTTTTCTGTCCTAAAATCTCGATCAATTTTAGGAAAAATTTTGCGTTTATTTTTTCGAAAATTAGGTTTAGGAAAATACAGCATGCGTTTATTGCTCAATATTGTGCCTCGCCCTCATTACGGATATTGTCTTTGGCAGGCAGCCAATTTGGCTAAAAAACTTGGCCTTTCCCAAATAAGCGTTATTGAATTTGGTGTAGCCGGCGGAAATGGCCTGATTAATTTAGAATTCCATGCTTCAAAAATAAAGGCTCAATTAGGTGTTGAGGTGGAAATTTATGGTTTTGATACAGGATTTGGATTACCGAGGCCAACTGATTACAGAGATCTTCCGTATCACTGGAAAGAAGGTTTTTTCGAAGTAGAGCTGGATAAATTACGAGCTAAGTTATCAAAAAGTGAACTAATTATTGGCGATGTAGAAAAAACATTAGATTCATTTATAGCGGATTTTTCACCTGCGCCAATCGGAGCAATAATGTTTGATTTGGATTACTACTCGTCAACAAAAAATGCGATGAAGTTGCTTTCGATTAATCCTGAGAATTTTTTACCAAGAGTTTTTTGCTATTTTGATGATGTATTGGGGGGCGAAATTGAACTTTATGGAGAACATACAGGTGAAAGACTGGCAATAAGTGAATTCAATGATCAATCCAAAGACGTTAAGGTTTCAATTCCTTATTACCTCAGGACAGATACTTCACAAGAATGGCATCAACAAATTTGGATTTGCCACTTTTTTAAGCATAGCAACTACAATAATTTTGTTTCGGTTGAACATCAACAGGCTCCGATTAAAGATTAGTAAGGCAGCATTTGAATTTAGCTAAAAATTAATTTGAATACTTTACTACGTCTAACAAAAAGGTTATTTGTTCGCGCAAGAGCAGCGGTCAACTTCGGCCACGCCTTCGAGAACTTCTTCGATATGTTCGCCGCAGCCAGACCAGGCGGCCTTCTTACAGATATCGCAGGTGACTTTTGAACACATTGGTTGACTCCTTTTCTGCCGTGAATTTACCGGGGTGGGCCCAGACAGGCTCGAACTGTCGACCCACGGATTAAAAGAGACTCCCTAGCCCCTAGATCGAAGTCGTAAAGGTACCGCTTTTACGCACGATTTCTCTAGAGGTGAACTTTGAAAACTCTCAAATGCTTCCTTGTACCAATGCTGTACCAAAAATATATTGAGCCCGGGTTGCCAGTTACCACCCTCTGCGAGCCGATGCTGACTTATATGAAATCGTATGCAGAAATCGGGGGCGGCCGCACCATCTCCACCATGCCAAGTAACAAAAGTAATAACACCGCCGACTGGACGGAAAATAAATGGTATTCAGTCATTCAAGTCTGTGAGTTCCTCGGAATCAACAGAAGCACTTTTTACAAGTGGCGAGCCTTATCCCTCGCCCCTCAGGTCGTAAGACTCCCTAACGGCGATCTAAGAGTCCGTGAGGACTGGTTAGCCAACTTCTTATCAGGACTCCCATCGGAGTTTGAGCGATGAACAAGGTAGCCATATTTAGTCTCGGTTATAACGAGAGGCGACCTAAGCCTCATTTAGTGAAATGGACAGTTTCGGGTCGTCATAAAACCCGAGCCTTTAGAACTAAGGCCGAAGCACAGAAGTTCCATCGCCGACTTCAAAGAGCTCTAGAAGACGGCTTAGATTTTTCTAGTAATACTGGGTTGCCAATAACTTGGACAAAATCACTAACTTCATTTGTGGCTTGCTCAGAGGAATACATCGCAACAAAATGGGGAAGCCTTTCACCTAGATCCAGGGAGTCCCTCACTGCTTGTACTGCTGTGGTTGTTTACGAACTACTTCGTACAAGAGGAAAAAGTAAGTTCCCAAGAGCAAAAGTTGTAAGAGTGATAAGGGACAATATTTTAAGTTTGAATAAGCCTTCAGAAGTAACAGATGAAGAAAAAGAAATTATTAACTATGTAATGTCCTGCTCGGCGAAACTTAACGAGATTGATACAAAAACTATCGCTACCGCACTTACCAATCTCAACCTAAAACTTATTGACAGTAAGCCTGTCGCTGCGGATACATACCGCTTACGAAAGCAAGCATTTGGCGCAGTTTTAGACCATGCTTACTGTAATCAGTACATCAAAGAAAATCCTATGAAACGTGTCAAGATGACTCGCAAAATGGATGCAACAGAGATTGACCCTAAAACTGTTTTGTCACCCGAAAAATGCAGAGAGATACAAAAAGGTATGGAAAATTACCAAGGAGATATCGATACGAGAGCAAACGCTCTAATGGCTAGTAGGTTCATATCTGTTATCTGGCTAGCGGGGTTACGCCCTAGCGAAGTAGCTGCTCTTCAGAAAAAGCACCTTAACTTTTCGGAAGATGGAAAGACATCTTTCATAAAAGTAGAGCAAGCCTCATCAACTATAAAAGCGAATTTTACTGATGATAATGAAAGTTATTTTATTAAAGGGGTAAAAGCCAGAGGAAGAAAGGCTTACCGCAACGTACCTATGATGCAGGAACTTATCGAAATCCTTAAACCTATGACACTTGAACTCCAAGAGGATGACTGGCTTTTCACTGAATACAGAGAAAAGAATCGCCCTGTTTCTACTGGGTTAATTCACGAATACTTCAGAAAATTTGTTGTGGATAAATACACTCCTTACGATTTACGCCACACAAATGCTTCAATATTGATCCATTCTGGGCTCAATATAATTGAGGTAGCAAACCGTCTAGGTCACTCAATTCCTGTCTGCCAAAAGGTTTATCTCCACCTATTTGCTATCGCAGAAGACATTGATACGAGCAAGGAAGAAGAGTTCCTATCAAAAACCCGTAGCAAGCCAAACCTAAGAGCGGTATAAATCTAAAATAGAAAAGACCCCCTAAGTCCAGAGTTGAAGCTGGTTAGGGGGTCTTATGATTTAGTATGCCAAGTAATAACGAACCGATTGGATCATAACTGCTTGTGCCTTCCCCAAATCAAAGAAGACATAACTACTGTTTGGCGCAATCGCCGTTTTGAAAAAGGAGTTGTGAGCCCCGTCGGGCTCGAACCGACGACCCGCGGCTTAAAAGGCCGCTGCTCTACCGACTGAGCTAGAGGCTCCTACTATTAAATTTTAACTAACCGTATCATTCCGTACTGCTGAGCATGAGGCAAATTCATTAGTAATTGCATCAATTATGATCGATTTACTTAGTAAATCATTCAATTTCTTAGCCAATTTCACAAACTTTAAGTACTCCTTCTAAGCCAAGCCCTTCACCCGTAACTCTAAGAATTTCTTTGCCTCTGTACTTCTTTCACTCTCTCGCACTCCCTCTAGCCATACCCGTGCCTACACCCTTACCTACACCTAACCACTACCCGTTACTACCCCCGCCACTACTAACAAAATTACTTGTTCCTGACCACTCTCTATATCTTGCTGGTAGAGAGTGGTCAGGAACAGAGATAGCAATTTTGAGAGAGAGATTGCGGTATTTAGTCACCCACAGGCGGGGGTAGTAACGGGTAGGTATAAATGGCTTAGCTTTTTACATACCAATCGTCAAATGCTGAGATATTTTCGTATTTTCTTTTGTACCCATGACCAGTGAGAAGAGCAAAAATCTTTTCTCTCTGCGGAGTATAATTGTGTTCAACAGTAATAATACCAAAGCTGAATTCATTAAAATTAAAAGCCTCAAGGATTTCATATTCCGAGCCTTCAGTATCAATTGACAGATAGTCAATGTACTTTGGGGCTCTATGTTTTATTAATAGGTCATTCAATGAAATAGTCTGGACTTCGTACTTCTTGCCTGCCAATCTCGTGTTTCTATGGCCATCTCCGTCGCTAAAACTATCAATCGTAGACAATTCAGGTGCGTCAGTTTCATTGAATATCAAACTCGAATTCGAATCCTTCCAAACGCACAGGGTTTCGATGGATGCATTTGGCCTATTTGCCCTTAATTGCTTCTCCCACAATCTGGCTGGTTCAGCGAGTATGCCTGTCCAAGAAAATTCTGTTTCGAGTAGATAGGTATTAGAAAGATCGATTCCATTTGTCGCACCAAATTCAATGAAATACCCCCCCCTATTTTTTATCTTATGCTCAGTCTCTGAAATAACAAAAAGATCCTGTCGTAATTGCGACCTAGACTTACTCAGCAGACTAATCGCTGATTCGTAGTTCGCTGGGCCAAGGGCTCGAATAAATTCTAGATCCTGGAGACTTCTATCAGAACTCTTTTCCTGCAAATTAACTAAGTTCGTATACGAAGTAATGCCGATTCCAAGTTTTCTAAAAAAGTACTTTAAAAACCAAATAGCTGACCGTTGGATTTTCCTGACTAAGTTTGCTTTACGCATGATTTAAACCTCTTCTTCCACGACCGATTGACGTGCCATTATGATGCCAGTTTAGGTGGTGAGGGCTAACTAATAGACACGAACAGATGAACTAGCTTGGCGAGATTGCGCCCAAATTAGGGCATTAAAGTATTGGGCTGGATAACCTTGCTGTTCGGAGAAAATTAAAGCAGGATTACGAGTACTCGGTGAAATATGGGAGTTCGCTTCTGTACCAATCCTGTACCAAAAACTATTGGTGGGAGGGTGTAGTAACGGGTAATGACTGGACACCCGAAATAGGGGCTTTGGTGCTAATCTCAGCGTGAAATAGGGGTTAGTCGTAGTTCTTAGCGGGATCTGTTCGTGGCTGTTAAATAGGCCTAACGGATTAAAAGTCCGTTGCTCTACCGACTGAGCTATAGGCCCCATATTGTGTAACTGGTGAAGTGTAACGGTATCTAGATCACCTATTGCCCCTCGTTTACTAGACTCCTCACATGGCCGCGAAGGATCTCCAAGCAGCAATCCGTGAAGTTCCAGATTTCCCAAAACCGGGCATTTTATTTCTAGATATCTTGCCTTTGCTTAAAGACCCAGCACTTCTAAAGCAGTTAACCCAGAGTCTTGCCAGCTATGCCCAAGATATTCAAAGTGTGGTTGGAATTGAAGCCCGCGGCTTCATCCTTGGTTCTGCGATGGCAATTGAATTGGGCAAAGGCTTTGTGCCACTTCGAAAGAAGGGAAAGCTGCCAGGAGCCGTTCACTCACAGAGTTATGGTCTGGAGTATGGAACTGATGAGATTGAAGTCCAAGATGGGGTATTAAACCCTGGCGAGCGCATCATGCTTGTAGATGACGTCCTTGCCACCGGTGGCACTTTGATTGCTGGAGTAAAGCTATTACAAAAGTGTGGCGTGGTTATTGAATCAGTTGTTGTAGCCCTTGAAATTGGATTTCTAAATGGCCGAGAGTTATTTGAAAAGCAATTTCCAGATATTCCACTTCACGCACTTATCGTAAAGTAGTTAGTTAGCTGCTCGCTTTAAGCGATCGCGGATCGCTTCGGCAAGGCCGTCCCCTTGGGGTTGTTTCACAACTACTTTAGGTAGAGCTCTGGCATCTGCTTCACGTAGCGCGGCATAGAGATCGCGGGCATATTGTTCAATTGAATTAGGTGAGGCAAGGCGAATAACACCTGGCGGTGTTTGATTATCAACTAGTGCTATATAACCATCGCCACTAGTGGGTACTTGGTCTAATACAACTTGCGCCTTTGGTGAATAATGAGATTCAAGGGAACCTGAAACCCTAATTTCTGTATTTGCCACAGCATCGATGACTTGAAGTCCAGTACTTTGTTCAATAATTTCTTTTGTTATTGCCCCTAAGCGCAAGATATGTGGCAGATCCTTTGTGCAATCAATGATTGTTGATTCCACTCCCACAAGGCAGGGCCCACCATCAAGGATTAGATCGTTATTGATATCTAGGTAAGGCAATAGCTCCTGCGCTACCGCATTGGCTGTAGTGGGTGAGACAGCGCCAAAGCGATTAGCACTTGGGGCAGCAATTCCTTTGCCACCAAGGCTTTGAAATTCTTTTAATAGCGACATTGCTATTGGCTGGGCTGGAACTCTAATTCCAACAGTGCCTTGCCCACCGGTAATGAAATCCTTGGCTAGTTCTGTGCGCTTTAATACCAGAGTCATTGGTCCTGGCCAAAAGTCTCTAGCAAGTTTGATTGCATAGCCAGCAATATCTCTTGCCCACATATCCATACTCTCCATCGATGCAATATGCACGATCAGTGGATGATTGGCAGGTCTGCCTTTTGCTTTGTAGATCTTGGTGATTGCCTCACCGTTGGTGGCATCGGCCCCAAGGCCATAAACAGTTTCAGTTGGAAAGGCCACTAGGTGGCCGCCTTTCAAAGATTTTGCAGCAGCACTAATCATTTCTGCGCTGCACTTTGAAATAAACATAGCCAATTCTCTCACCAAATCTGTAGGGATTTCACAACCTAAATATGAGAGGCTGGGCGCATGAAACTTTCTACTAAGCGCGCAATTGCCACACTTCTAGCTGTATTAGTTGGCGGATCAATTCTGGCTAGCCCAGCTAGCGCCCTTGATCGATACATCTCTGTCTCTGCCACAGGATCTGTGAAGGTTGTGCCAGATACGGTGCGGGTAAATGCCAGTGTGGCAGTTGTTGCTAGTGCAAATGCCACTGCCCTATCTGGGGCAAGTGCCAGTGCTTCTAAATTGCGGGCAGCACTTAGCAAAAGCGGAATTGAAAGTAAGTATGTGAAATCCACAAACCTTTCGGTCTACCCGGAGTACAACTACACCGCAGATAAAGGCTCTACACTCGTCGGCTACCGGGCATCACAATCATTTGAAATAATTATTAGAAGTGCCAAGAATGCTGGAGTCATTCTAGACGCCGCTATTGCGGCGGTAGATAACTCTCTGAGTATTGATGGTGTTACTCCTTTTGTTTATGACAATACTTCTGCCACATCTTCAGCTAGGGCCGACGCCGTAGCTCACGCTAAAGGCAAAGCAACTTCCTATGCAAAGTTATTAGGAGTATCACTTGGCAAGATCACTTACTTAGAAGAGTCATCTGGTGCTAATAACTACCCAGTGGTGATGGCAATGGCTAAAAGTGATGCTGGGGCAACCCAGATCGATTTAGGCCAACAAGATGTAACTATCTCGGTAAATACCCGCTGGGCTATCGCTTAAATTATTGAGTTTTGCCCACGCCTTAACCTCCGATACCCTTACACCCTGCCTTTCAACGTCCCCATCGTCTAGAGGCCTAGGACATCGCCCTTTCACGGCGGTAACACGGGTTCGAACCCCGT
>Ga0304729_1001267_pt1 | contig 17005 bp, 13 predicted proteins | sample C_131016_MF_Meta_FD_190475 | JGI IMG/M metagenome (GOLD analysis project Ga0304729, IMG submission 190475) | Freshwater microbial communities from Lake Croche, Canada to study carbon cycling - C_131016_MF_MetaG (v2) (version 2) | ecosystem: Environmental > Aquatic > Freshwater > Lake | place... | reverse complement strand
AATAAGTTTCTTCATTTTGGTTAGAGCGTTTGCAACGGAAGGGTCATCAGAAAATCCCAGAGTATGTGCAGCAAAAATATATTCTCCGAATTGCCCAGCACCGAAAAGATTTTCAGGTTGAGTTTTTAACCAGCTAATTGCTTTTGACTGTTTAGTTTTGTCAAAACCTAGTTCACTTAATCCAATCATCGACTCCATAGTCGTATTCAAGTCGGGAACATCTTTTTTAAAGGGTGCAAGGAATCCCTGTTTAGTAAAGCTCTCATATAGATAAGAGCTGGTCTTTGGGTAAGCGTCAGATCCACGACCGATTAGCGAACAGGAGCTTAGAGTCAGGGTTAGGGACAGGAGTAATGCCGTGATCCCGGCTGACCTGCGTAAGTTGCTAGTTTTCATGAAAAGTCCTCTAAAAATCTCTAATTTTGCTGTTCTTTTGACTATTGAGAAGCCTGGGACACCTGATAATCAATCATTTTGTCTGAGTTTTAGATTACCACTGGCTTGAACCCCTTGAAACTGCTGATTTTTCAAGGATTTTTCTATGTTTCGCATTTGTAAAGAAATGTAACGATTTGGGTTAAAGGGTATATCTGATGTCGGTGTTTAGTTGTAGAGTTTTACCACCCAAGGAACATATGGGTTAAAAGTCATTTTTGGCTTATGTGTTCCTACTTTAAACAAGGAGAAACAATGAAGAAAAGTCTAATCAAGGGCACTGCTCTTGTGGCTGCTTCGATCCTTGGATTCGCAGGCCTAAGCCTGACTCCAGCGAACGCAGTAACCAAAACGACTGTTACAGTTTCAGAGACTTCTGCACTAACGTCTTTGAACTCGGGTACGCCAGACACCAACCTAGTAACTAACACCGACGTCACATATCCAACAGGCTCCGGTTTTGCTTACTACAACGACAAAGCTGCCCTAATCCGTAACACTAAGTTCGGTTCTTACAAGATCACCAAGAACGTTGCTGGTGACTTTGAGGTAACCTACACTGTCAAGAAGGGCCTTAAGTGGTCAGACGGTACCCTAATCACAGGTCAGGACTTGTTGCTAAGCCATATTCTTGGAAGCAGCGACTACTCGATCAAAGCTGGTCTAGGTGACCCTAACGGCGACTCAGAAGCGGCATTCAACTCTGGTGGATATGGTGGTCCTTACGACAGCCACACCTCATTTGATTCAGTTCAGTTGAGCGACGACAACTACTCAGTAGTTGTAAAGTACGATGCATTCCAGCCTGACTGGGCAATCATGGGCCCTGGTCCAGCACCTGTTCACGCTCTAGTTGCATTGGCAAAGGGTAAGAAGGCACTTCAGTCTGCTCGTGTAAACGCTTCATACAAGAACCTATTTGAAGACGCTTTCTACAGCGCTACTGACGTATGTGATGCAGGCGACACTGACTGTTCAGATGCTCGTGACGCTTCTCGTGCCCTATTGCGCAAGATCGGTTCTAAGTGGAGCAACTCTTACAACATCACTACCGTAAATGCTTCAACCAACCCATTGCTACTTATTAGCAACGGTGGTTACATTTTGAGTTCTTGTGTTGACAACCAGTCATGTACTCTAGTGCGCAACTCTCTATACAACGATGGTCCACTTATCACTGGTAACGTGACCTCTATTGTTTACAAGTTCCCTCTTGATGGAACTCCTGCAGCGCAGGCTCTAAGCAATGGTGAAATCGATGTCTACGATGGTCAGCCAACATCTGACACTTATGCATTGCTAAAGAGCTACAGTGGCGTCACTACTGTGAACCTACCTACATTGACATACGAGCACATTGACCTTCGTGTCGGTAACTCTATCAATGCAGATACAACTCACAGCTGTGCAAGCACTTACGCTGGTCCATTTGCTGGCAACAGCCAGAAAGCTATCGATCTTCGTACAGCTTTCTTGCTAACTGTTCCTCGCCAGGCAATTGCAAACCAGAACATTGCTAAGTTGTTTAACCCAGCATCTACCGAAAACTCAACTGTTTTGAACAGCCAGTTCTTGCTTCCCGCACAAAAGGCTTACGCAGGAGTAGTTAAGAGTAGCGGTATTGCTAACTTCACTGACACAACTGATGCAATGCGCGTAGCTAACACAGCTAAGGCGCTTACATTGGTTAAGAAGTACTACCCAAGTGCTGCTGCCGGATCAAACACCATTGATGTAAAAATGTTGTTCCGTGGTAACGCTCGTCGTATCGGTGAAAACACTTTGGTTGCTACTGAAGCAGCCAAAGCTGGATTCAACGTGTCAAGAACAGCAAACAACTCATGGTCGTCATGGCTAAACTGTAACGACTACGACGTAGCTGTATTTGCGTGGGCTCCATCGTCTGTTAGTCAGACTGGTACCAACGCAAACTTCCAGAGCGATGGATCTAACAACCACTACGGTTGGAACTCTACTGCTGTGGATACTGCTACTCACGCCCTAGAAGGCCTGTTGACTGATGCTCAGTATTCGTCGACAATTCTAAGTGCAGAGAAGGCAATCTATGCAAACGCATGGAGCTTGCCTCTGTACCAGTGGCCAGGTGTTGCTGCTTATAACAGCAACGTCAAGAACATCATGCCATCTTCACTAGTACCAAACATTGTTTGGAACTACTGGGCATGGACATACTAAATCGTTAGATTTGAGAATCTAATTATTTAGTAAAAAACTAAGATTCTTGGTGGTGCCCTCAGGGGTGCCACCAAGATTCTTTTAAGCCACAACTGCTCCAGAAACACCTTTGAATAAAGGCCTTTCGGCTATACTTTGTATGAACTGGGCGTTGAAGCCCGACGAGATAAGAAACGAGATCAAGTTGCTCGCTTACATTGGACGAAGAATCTCCATTGCGGTAATGATTCTTTTTGGATCAACATTTATCACTTATAACCTTGAAGCTTACGCTGGTGACCCAATAGCAGGGTTGGCGGAAAGCACTGTTCAGAACAAGTGGTATCTCATCCATAAACTGACAAGAGAACTTCAGTTGGATGTTCCGCCTCCTGCACGTTATTTCTTGTGGTTAAAAGGTGTGCTTGCTGGTTTGACAGGAAACTTGGATTTAGGTTTAACTCGAAAGAGTCACTCGGTTGCGCAAGAAATAGCTGCAGCTATCCCGGTAACCATTCGACTGCTAACAACATCAACCATCCTTGCGATTGTCTTGGGTATCACCATTGGTGTAATCAGCGCTATTCGTCAATACTCTCGTCTTGACTACTCTCTAACATTTGTAGCTTTCCTAATGTTCTCGTTACCTATTTTCTGGGTTGCTGTTTTGTTGAAGCAGTTCATGGCAATTGGGTTCAATAATTACTTAGAAAAACCTAATCTTGATTTGCTGTGGGTATTCTTGACAGCCGCTGCATTTGCGTTTGTCTTAACTGGATTTGTGAGCGGAACCCGTAAGAGAGTTCTAATAACTTTTGGCTCTTCATTCGTTATTTTCAGCTCAATACTTTTCATAATTAATCAAACAAAGTGGGTGCTCAATCCAACCCTAGGTGTATACGTAATTGGCCTCCTAGGTGTTGGTATTGCATTTGGTATGACGTATGTGTTTGTTGGTTTACAAAACCGCAAGGCTCTCTACGCTGCTCTGACATCGGTTGGCGTTGCAGTATTGATGTATTTCCCATTCCAGACAATTGTTAACCAGAACGCTAATTTTGGGTTACTAGTAGTTGTGGCTTTGTTGATGCTTTCAGTCAGCTATTTCATCGGTTACTTCTTCACCAAGATCGATAAGGGTCCAGTTATCCAAGCTTCTATGCTGACAGCTTTCTTGACTTCCTTCCTGGTTGTTGTGGACAAAATTTTGCAGAGCTGGAAGCCATACATGAATACCCCTGCTGTGGCTGGTCGCCCAATTCAGACCCTAGGCCCAAGCAACTCGTTGCTAGTTACTACAGATTTTTGGATGCAGAATCTAGACATTATTACTCACATAGCACTGCCAACCATGGCTTTGACTTTGATTGGTTTCTCAGGATACGTTCGTTACACTCGCGGATCTCTTCTAGAAGTTCTAAACATGGACTACATTCGCACGGCTAGAGCTAAGGGTCTAGGTGAACGTGAAGTTATTCTTCGTCACGCATTCAGAAATGCCATGATTCCTTTGACCACCTTGGTGGCTTACGACATAGCCGGAATCCTAGGTGGAGCAATTATTACTGAAAGCGTATTTGGCTGGCACGGAATGGGATCACTTTTCAACGAGGCCATCCAAAACCAAGACCTGAAGTTGCTGATGGGAACTTTTGCTATTACAGCGTTCCTAGCTGTTATGGCGACATTGGCGGCAGACCTTATTTATACCGCTCTTGATCCACGCATTCGAATCGGAAAGAAGTAAAACAAATGGCGAAAAAGAAAGATAAATCAGAACTTGAGCAGCAAACAGTTGTTGGAGAGAACGCTATTGCTAATCGTGAGACTGAAGGCTTAAGCCAGGGTCAGATCATTCGTCGCAGATTCTTTGCGCATAAGCCTGCTGTTGCTGGTCTAATCTTTATGATTCTTTTCACTATCTTTGTTTACTCCGCTTCAGGTATTCATCTTGGAACTGAGAAACATCCATTCAACATATCAGGTTGGTGGCACTACAACATCCTGCAAATTACAACGAACATCCCGTGTGCTCCACTTTCCGGTTGCCCAACTGCTGCTCACCCATTCGGTCAGGACGAAATTGGTCACGATTACTTTGCACTAGTAACCCGTGGTGCTGAGATTTCACTCATGGTTATGGTGGTTATCGGCAGTCTCGGTGGTTTCTTCGGAACGGTTATGGGCGCAGTCTCTGGTTTCTTCGGTGGTTGGATTGACGCGATTATGATGCGTTTCACTGACTTCATCATCACCATTCCAGCTATCTTGATTGGTGCTGTTATCGGTTTCCGCGTTGGAAACCTTGGTGTGTTTACTTTGGCTTTGTTCCTCGGATTCTTCTCTTGGACCGGTCTAGCTCGTCTGGTTCGTGGTGAGTTCTTGACTCTGCGCGAGCGAGAGTTCGTTGATGCGGCGCGTGTTGCGGGCGCTTCAAACCGAAGAATTATCTTTAAACACATTTTGCCTAACGCAGTTGGTGTGATTATCGTTTCTGTTACCTTGCTTTTGGCAAGTTCTATTTTGACCGAGGCTGGTCTTTCCTATCTTGGTTTCGGTGTTCAAGCTCCGGATGTTTCCCTTGGTCTTTTGATCAACCAGTACCAGGACAGCTTCCAGGTTGCTCCTTGGTTGTTTTGGTGGCCAGGTGCAACCATTATCGCCATTACCTTGAGCATCAACTTCATCGGCGATGGCCTTCGTGATGCCTTTGACCCTCGTCAGCGTCGTCGCATCAAGCGTAAAGATTTCGCGCTTGAGGCTGCCAAGAGCCGTCCAGGTAAATAGTTAGATTTAGAAGATAAAAGGAATATCAGTGCAAAAAGTTGAAGATCAGGGTTGCTGCGCTGACCAAACAAATGGTCAGAGCAATCCAATCGAAACTCATGGTGAGTTCGTTGCTAGCAGTACCTGCTGCAACGGCGTCACTCTTGCCTCTGATAGCCAAGACCAAAGCGATACCGCTTTCGGATTTGGGGTTATCGCTAGGGGAGATGACCTTGCGGTTACCAAGAGTGGTTCCTCGGTAGTCACTCTCGTGCATGGATCTGGTTCGGTATCGACCGGGTGCTGTGGCAGCCCAAGCTCCGAAAGTTCCTTTATCGGTTTCAACCTTGAAGGAGAATCGGGTGTCGAATTCTTCGGCACGCAACCAACCGATGTTGATGGTTTGCAGGGGATTGACGATTTGCAACTTCTCAGCGCTGTAAACGACTTTGGGTTTAACCACGAAGATGTAGAAGAGAAGATCAGCTGCTGCGCAGTTGATCAGGGTAAGCAAAACATCGTGACTTCGATTGGCAACAGCGAAGGAAATGATAACGCTGAGTTCAATTGCTGCAACAATTCCGAAGTAGACCCAGCTGGTTCTAGGTCGGTAAATCTCTTTATTGGTCATGAGTCAAAGAATACCGCAAGCAAAGATTTCCAAGTTTCTAGTTCAAACACTAAGAAAGGTGCCTAATAATCATGGCGACTAATCTAACCAAAAAAACTAAACACGACACCATCATTGAAGTCCAAGACTTCAATGTTGAGTTCTGGGTTGACGGCGTCTGGTATCCAGCCGTTATCGACATGAACTTTGAGGTGGCTGCCGGTGAAGTGCTTGCCATCGTAGGTGAGTCGGGTTCTGGTAAGTCGACGACTGCTATGGGACTTATGGGCCTACTAGCCGGTAACGCAAGGTGTTCGGGTAGCGTCAAGGTTAAGGGCACTGAGCTTCTAAACCAGCCAATTTCGACTCTTCGTAAGTTTCGCGGCAAGGAAGTTGCTTACATCTTCCAAGAGCCTATGACTGCGCTAAACCCGGTATACACAATTGGTTTCCAGATTGTTGAAGTTCTAAGAACACACTTTGACATGGGACCAGACATGGCTCGTGATCGTGCGATTGAACTTCTAGGCATGGTTGAAATTCCTAACCCTGAGAAATCTTTCGATAAGTATCCTCACCAACTTTCTGGTGGTCAGCGTCAACGTGCGATGATTGCTCAGTCTTTGGCTTGTGATCCAGCTCTTCTCGTTGCTGATGAGCCAACAACAGCGCTTGACGTTACCGTTCAGGCTGAAATTTTGGACCTTATGCGTAACTTGAAAGACCAACTGAACTCAGCTGTTCTTTTGATCACACACGACATGGGTGTTGTTGCTGACCTTTCTGACCGCATCTTGGTTATGAAAGATGGTCTAACTGTTGAAGAGGACACCGCGGACAATATCTTTAACCGTCCTAAGCACCCATATACGAAGTCTTTGCTGGCTTCTGTTCCTAAGTTGGGTTCTGTGAAGGTTAGAACTTTGGCCCCTGCTTCTAAGAGCGCTCAGCCAGTTCTTGAGGTGACCAATCTTGTCATTGAATATCCAAAGCGCGGTCGCATTCCTGCATTCCGTGCCGTAGATGACCTAACTTTCCAAATTCAGCCGGGTGAAATTCTAGGTTTGGTTGGTGAGTCCGGTTCAGGTAAGACTACTGTTGGTCGCGCAGCTATTGGCTTGCTTCCGGTTCACTCAGGTTCTATTAAGATTCTTGGAACTGAGATTGCTGGTGCGATGCCAAGGGATCTGAAAGAGATCCGTAGACACACCGGTATCGTCTTCCAGGACCCAGCATCTTCTCTTAACCCTCGCCTGCCTATAGGTGAGAGTATCGGTGAGCCACTATTCCTAGCCCAGGAGGCTAAGGGTGCTGAACTGAACAAGCGTGTTGAGGATCTTCTGGACTCGGTTGAACTTCCTCGTTCCTACCGTAACCGTTATCCGCACGAACTTTCCGGTGGACAGAAACAGCGCGTTGGTATTGCCCGTGCGCTAGCTCTATCACCAGATTTGTTGATTGCTGATGAGCCAACTTCGGCTCTTGACGTATCTGTTCAAGCTCGTTTCCTTGAGCTTTTGCAGGAACTTCAGGACAGATTGAAGTTCGCCTGTTTGTTCATTACCCACGATATTGGTGTGGTGGACATCTTGGCTCACCGTATTGCGGTTATGCAGAACAGCAAGTTGGTTGAAATGGGTGGTCGTGACCAGATCCTAAACAACCCTAAGGAGCTATACACCAAGAGCCTTTTGGCTGCGGTTCCAGTTCCTAACCCTGCTGAGCAGAAGAAGCGTCGCGAGGCTCGTGCAAAGCTTCTAGCAACAATCGGCAAGTAAATCTCTTTGGATATCCGAGGTGGGTTTTATACCTGCCTCGGATAGACTTTAACCCTAGGGTTCATCGCCCAAACTCAATCCCTCGAGCGATTATTTCAGTCGTTTAACTATGCCCAAAGGACCCCTAAATGGCCCAAGTCTCTAGAGACGATATTCGCAACGTAGCTATTGTTGCTCACGTTGACCATGGTAAGACCACGCTGGTCGATGCCATGCTTCGTCAAACCGGTTCCTTTGGTGAGCACGCTCACTTAGGGGAGCGCCTTATGGACTCAGGAGACCTTGAGCGCGAAAAAGGTATTACGATCTTGGCCAAGAACACAGCTATTGCCTACAAGGGTCCAAGCGCTAATGGCAAAGAGATCACCATTAACGTTATTGACACCCCAGGTCACGCTGACTTCGGTGGCGAGGTTGAGCGTGGACTATCCATGGTTGACGGTGTTGTTCTGCTGGTTGACGCTTCTGAAGGCCCGCTGCCACAGACCCGTTTCGTTCTTCGTAAGGCTTTAGAGGCTAACCTGACCGTTATCTTGCTAGTAAATAAGACTGACCGTCCTGATGCTCGTATCGATGAAGTTGTTGAAGAAACCCACGACCTACTTTTAGGTCTGGCATCAGATATTCACGAAGATGTTCCTGATTTGGATGTTGACGCTATTTTAGACCTTCCGGTTATTTATGCTTCGGGCCGTAACGGTATGGCCAGCTTGAATAAGCCTGCCGATGGCACCATGCCAGACAACGAAAATCTTGAACCACTGTTTGCCGCTATCTTGAAATACATTCCAGCTCCGGTTTATGACGATGAGGCTCCGCTTCAAGCGCACGTAACTAACCTTGACGCATCACCTTTCTTAGGTCGTCTTGCCCTGCTTCGTATTTTTAACGGAACTATCCGTAAGGGTCAGCAGGTTGCTTGGGTTCGTCAGGATGGAACAACTCAAACTGTCAAAGTTACTGAGCTTCTAAAAACTAAAGCTTTAGATCGTTTCCCAACTGAGTCAGCAACCGCCGGTGACATTGTTGCGGTTGCCGGTATTGAAGAGATCACCATTGGTGAAACTTTGGCAGATCCGAACGACATTAGACCGCTACCGCTAATCAAAGTTGATGACCCAGCTATCTCGATGACTGTTGGTATTAATACTTCACCTATGGCAGGACGAGTTAAGGGAGCTAAGGTTACTGCTCGTTTAGTGAAAGATCGTTTGGATCGTGAACTTATCGGTAACGTATCAATCAAAGTTTTGCCAACCGATCGACCAGATGCCTGGGAAGTTCAGGGTCGTGGTGAGCTGGCTCTAGCTATCTTGGTTGAGCAGATGCGTCGTGAAGGTTACGAGCTAACTGTTGGTAAGCCGCAGGTGGTTACCAAGAAGATTGATGGCAAATTACAAGAACCGGTTGAAGATCTAACCATCGATGTTCCTGCTGAATTCTTGGGTGCTATGACTCAGTTGCTGGCTGCTCGTAAGGGTCGCATGAAGAACATGGTGAACCACTCGACCGGTTGGGTTCGTATGGAATTCCTAGTTCCTTCTAGAGGTTTGATTGGGTTTAGAACTGAGTTCTTAACCTCAACTAAGGGAACCGGTATTGCTAACGCTATTTCAGCCGGCTATGAGCCTTGGGCTGGAGAGATTGTTACTAGAACTAATGGTTCTTTAGTTGCTGACCGGCCTGGTGTTGTGACACCGTTTGCCATGATTGCTTTGCAGGAGCGTGGATCATTCTTCGTTGAACCAACCAGTGAGGTATACACCGGAATGGTGATTGGTGAAAACTCGAGGGCTGATGATATGGATGTGAATATCACCAAAGAGAAAAAGCTAACTAACATGCGGGCTGCTTCCTCTGATGAATTCCAAGCACTGACTCCACCGAAGAAGCTTTCTTTGGAAGAGTGTTTAGAGTTTGCTAGAGAAGATGAGTGTGTTGAGGTTACCCCTGAGGCAACTCGGATTCGTAAAGTTGAATTAGATCCTGCTCTTAGAGCTAGATCGCTTTCGGCTAAAAAACGCGCTAACGAAAATGCCTAATTAGTTCTCTTTTTAGGTCTTAGATAAAGCCTGCCAACAATCACAACGTAGCTAAGCCAAGTGAGGCTAACTAAAACTGTTGGTGCTGATTTGAAACTTATAGTTCCTCGAAGCAAGGTATCCAGGGTGCTGCCAATCGGAATCATTCCGGTTAAATCATAGGCAGTTGCATTTAGGAAATTCAACCAACCTATCTGCTGAAGTTCGCCAACTCCGTAAGCCAAGATTCCAGCGGCAACAATAATCAAAAAAGCACCGGTGTATTTGAAGAATGTGGCGAGGTTTAGTTTTAGCGAACCACGATAAACCAAATAACCAAGCACAGCAGAAACTACTAATCCCAGTGCTGCACCAACAACCGGATAGGTGTCTGCTCCGGTGGCTCGACTAGCACTCCAAATAAAGACCGAGGTTTCAATGCCTTCGCGAATAACCGCTAGGAAGGCTACTGTTACCAAGGTATAGGTCTTGGTTTGAGAATTATCGATCTTTTCTTGCAAGCCTGATTTAAGGTTTCTGGACTGTTTGCTCATCCAGAAGATCATCCAGGTGACAAAACCCATAGCTGCGATTGAGGCCAGCCCGGAGATGATTTCGTTGGTTCCTTGGGGCACCACGGCTACGAATTCGGCTAGCGCTAGACCAACCAGGATTGAGACTAGGACCGCTAGAGCGGTTCCGGTCAGTATCTTATGAATCAGCCTAGGAGAGCCGGTTTTGAGGGTGTATGCGACCAAAATACCTACGATTAGCGAGGCTTCTAAGCCTTCTCTCAAGCCAATCAGGAAGTTAGCTAACACTTATGCCTTTCGCGATGGTTATCAGACCATTCGAAGTTAGGGTTACCTAAATAAATCTACCGCTTGCTCGAATCAAGGTCAATACAAGGCTTATCTAAACTAAGGTTTTTCTTATGGCTAAACAAAGTTTCACCGGCAAAAAGATCTTGTTGGTGCATGCGCATCCAGACGACGAGTCGTTGCAAACCGGACACATCACGGCTGATGCTTTAGCTCGCGGTGGCGATGTTTTCCTTCTCACCCTAACCAGAGGTGAGCGAGGGAAAGTCAAGCTTGAAGAACTCAAAGCACTTGAAGCTAATCGAGCAGCCATGGGTGCTTTTAGAGCTGGTGAACTAAAGAATGCTTTAGCGGCTTTAGGGATTAAGAACTTTAAGTTTGCCGGTACTAGAGCATATCTAGACAGTGGTGTTCGAATTGGAAACCTTGGAACACCAACGACTCCCGCCAAACTAGATCAGATGTCTCTAGCTGCAGTTTCAACACCGGTGATTGCTGACGATATTTTGCAGGTTATGAAATCCTTCAAGCCAGATTCAGTTATTACCTATAACTCAAAAGGCGGTTACGGTCACCCGGATCACAAAAAAGCACATGATGCAACCGCCATGGCAATGCGTCAGTATCGTAAACAGTTAGTTGGTAAGCGACCTAAGTTCTGGGTTATCGCAGAACCAGGTGAACGAGCAACCGTGGCTATCGGTGGAGAGAAAACAGCTGAGATCAAAAAGGCAGCACTATCTGCGCACGGCTCACAGGTAACTATCAAACGAGATACATACTCGGTTGCCGATGGGGTTGAATTCCGTTTTGATATGCCAGAGCGATTGAGACTGGCTAGCCCAAACTTCTTACCCTGGTTTAAGCCGGTTTTCCGAGCGCTGTTTGGTTTACCGTTAGGTATTTTGCTGGGTTATGCCGGAGCTTATGTTCACAACATCCTGGCTGATAACTCGAGACATTCACCACTGGGTCTTTATCTTGCCTTAGGTGCAACAGTATCTATTGCTTTTGGTCTTCGGGCTTGGCGTAACTCCAGGGGTGCTTTGTATTTATTGAATGCCGGTATGACTATCGCTATTTGGTATCTCTCCAGAAATGAAATTTTCGGTGCTTTTATTGCTGATGATAAATACGGCAACCGGTATATCTGGTGCGCCATGTTGATCTGTGGTGTTGCAGCTGTTTTCCCACGAATCAGTTTGTCTAAATGGCGTGCAAAGCGGACTAAGACCCATCTCTAGTTAGATAATTGAATTAGAGAAAAAAGGACCAATTAATTGACTTACGTTATCGCTCTCCCATGTGTTGACATCAAGGACAAAGCCTGTATTGCTGAGTGTCCAGTTGACTGCATCTACGAGGGTGACCGCATGCTTTATATCCATCCCGATGAGTGCGTTGACTGTGGTGCTTGTGAGCCGGTCTGTCCAGTTGAGGCAATCTTCTATGAAGATGATCTTCCAGCTAAATGGGCTGACTATTACAAAGCCAATGTTGAATTTTTCAGCACTGTTGGTTCACCTGGCGGAGCTGCCAAGTTAGGACCTATCGCAGGAGATCACGAAGTGGTCTCAGTGTTACCGCCTCAAGGCGAATAATCATGTTTGATCGGTTGCCGGAATATCCTTGGCAGAAGCTAAAGCCGTTCGAAGCTATTGCTAAATCTCATCCCCAAGGAATAGTTGATCTTTCTGTTGGCTCACCGGTTGACCCAACTCCAAAAATTATTCAGGATGCATTGGATGCAGCCACCAATGCACCTGGCTACCCATCAACCGGTGGTTCTTTAGGACTAAAAGAAGCAATAGTTTCTTGGTTTAAAAGAAGACGAAATGTTGAACTAACCATAGATCAGGTTTTTCCAACCATTGGTTCCAAAGAAATGATTTCTTTCTTGCCTTTGATGCTAGGTCTTGGCCCAGGGGATGTTGTTATTCAACCTAGAGTTGCATACACCGCTTACGTGGTTGGAGCTGCTTTAGCTAACTGTGAAATCATCAGCGAAGATGATCCGGCTAAGTGGCCCGCTACAACAAAGTTGGTTTGGATTAACTCACCTGGTAACCCTGATGGTCGAGTCCTCAATGCCGAGCAATTCAATGCTTGTGTGAAAAGAGCACGAGAACTCGGTGCAGTTTTAGCTAGCGATGAATGCTACGCGGAACTAGGTTGGGGCCAATGGTCAGAAGAAATCATCCCATCAGTTTTAGATAAAAGAGTTTGTGAAGGCTCGCATGAGAACCTATTAGCCTTCTATTCTTTGTCTAAGCAATCTAACCTAGCTGGCTATCGTGCTGCCTTTGTTGCCGGAGATCAGAAGCTAGCTAAATCGCTAGTTAACATCAGAATGCATTCTGGTTTGATCATGCCGGCCCCGGTTCAAAAAGCTATGGTTGCAGCTTTGGGCGATGATGAACATGTTCAGATAGCCAAAGAGATTTATCGTAAACGCCGCGAAGTTCTAATCGAAGCAGTCAAACGCTATGGCTTTGAGATTGCTGATTCAGAAGCTGGCTTGTATTTGTGGGCAACTTTAGGTGAAAACTGCTGGGACACTGTTCAACGGATGGCCGAACTTGGTGTCTTGGTGGTCCCAGGTGAGTTCTATGAGGGGGTGGGCAGTGAGTTTGTCCGGTTCTCAATAACTGCCACCGATGACAAGATATTTGAGGGTGCCTCAAGGCTTAGTAATGCCCTAGGGTTAAAGTAGTAGCTAAAACAGGAGCAGCCCTTGTCAACTGAGAACGACCAGAAAGTAACCCTTAATTACCCTGGTGGAACAGCAGATTTCCCTATCTTGTCTTCAACCGATGGTGACTCGGTCATTGATTTTTCTAAACTAAATGCAACCACCGGTCTAAACTCCTACGACATTGGTTTTGTTAACACCGCCAGCACCAAATCAGCCATTACATACATCGATGGTGATGCAGGTATCCTTCGCTACCGTGGTTACCCAATCGAACAGCTTGCCGGCCAAAAGAGTTTCGTTGAAACGGCTTACCTGTTGATTTATGGTGAACTGCCGGATGCAGGTCAACTCGCTGATTGGGAAGAGCGAATCAGTAGACACACTCTGATTCACGAAGATCTAAAGAATATTTTCCACTCAATGCCACAGAATGCTCACCCGATGTCTGTTCTGTCTGCTGGTGTCTCTGCGCTATCAACTTTTTATCAAGACTCTTTGAACCCGCATGACGATGCTCAGGTTGAGCTTTCAACTGTCAGATTGCTAGCCAAACTACCAACCCTGGTTGCATACTCGCATAAGAATGCTTTGGGTCAGGCTTTGCTGTATCCAGATAATTCACTAAGTTATGTTGAAAACTTCTTACGCATGAGTTTTGGAAATATGGCCGAGCCATATATTCAAAACCCAATCGTAACCAAAGCGCTTGATACTTTATTAGTTCTGCATGCAGATCATGAACAGAACTGTTCCACTTCAACTGTTCGCCTAGTTGGTTCTTCGCAGGCCAACCTGTTTGCATCTATTTCAGCTGGTGTTTCAGCTTTGTTTGGTCCACTGCACGGAGGTGCAAACGAAGCAGTGCTAGAGATGCTTGCCGATATTCGTGACTCAGGTGAATCAGTTCAGAAATACATCGATCGGGTTAAGAACAAAGAAGAGGGCGTGAAGCTGATGGGCTTTGGTCACCGTGTTTATAAGAACATGGATCCAAGAGCAACCATCGTGAAGGCTACTGCTGACCGAGTTCTTGCTGACTTGGGTGTCTCAGATCCGCTACTAGATATTGCTAAAGAACTTGAAGCAGCAGCGCTAGCTGATGAATACTTCATCTCAAGAAAGCTTTATCCGAATGTAGATTTCTATACCGGAGTTATATACAAGGCGATGGGTTTCCCAACCAGAATGTTCACAGCATTATTTGCAATGGGAAGACTACCTGGTTGGATTTCACATTGGCGTGAAATGAATCATGATCCTGCCACCAAAATTGGTAGACCTCAGCAGCTATACATCGGCTCGCCACAGAGAGATCTATAAAGCTAACTAGCTTTAATAATCTTTGACTGGGCTTTATAAACAGTCGGGAAGAACACAGCAAAGGCTGTGAAGGCCAACAAACCAGCAACAATAAAGACTTCCCTCACACCAAAAGCACCAATCAGATAACCGGCGATAGACATCGAACCGATGCTGGCAACCGAGATGATTGCACCAAAGGCTGCGAAAACTCGACCTTGAACTTCGTGCGGGGTTTCTTTAATCATCATGCCAACCCCATAACTGTTGATAGTCGCATTAGCCATACCAGCTATGAACCAGACCACCATGATGATGTAATAGTTTGGTGCGAGCCCAACACCTAATCCGGATAGGGAAAGTATTCCCATGCCAAAACCTAATATGACCAGCTCATGCTTCATTGAAACCTTCTTAGCTCCAGCTGCCAAGCTAAACAATAATGTTCCAACTGCAAAGAAAGTTCCAACTAAACCATAAATCAGTGAGTCAGCTCCCATGATTTTGGTTAGCAGGAAAACATCTCCAACGTTAACCACGCTCATGCATAAGACCATGGCAAAAACCATAATCACAAGCGAACGTAAAAGCGGATTATTCATCATGAACTTAAAGCCTTGAGTGACCTCGGTCTTTTCTCCTGCTTTTAGAGGTTCAGGTGCATGGTTCACCTTGATGATGAACGGCAAGATCGCAATCATGGTGGTGAAGAAACCATCAATGGCAAAAGTAACCACAAAACCAGTTTCCTTGATAAGAATTCCAGCTAGAGCTGGTCCAAATAATCCAGCTATCGAGAAATAACTCTGGATGGTTCCCATCGCTCGGCCAATGTCTTCTTTCTTAGCCAGCAGGGGAGTTAATTTACCCCAGGTTGGTCCAACTACCGAAGCACAAGTATTGGCTATGAATAACAGTGCCCAGATGGCCCAGGTGTCTAACCTTTGGGTTTGAGCAAAAACAGCACCACCACCGATAACCGAAAGGATTGGAATTATCTGTTTGGTGCTGAACCGATCAGCGATGGTTCCAGCCCACGGGGCAAAGATAATCGAAGGTATTGTTCCAACAATAAAAAGTGCAGCAACTGCTGCCGGACCTTTGTCCTTTTCTCTAAAGACCAGAGTAAAGATGGTTAGTTCTGAACCTAAAAGCGAGAACGCCCTGGCAAAAGCCATGGTTTGTATTTTCGACCACTGCGTCTTTACAGTTTCAATCATTGGATAAATCTATCAACTAGTTAGAAAGCCAGTAGGTAACCGTATCTCCATAGTTCTTAGTTTCATCTAGTTTTAGGCCAACCGGCAGTTCAGGTTGCTCTGTTCTGCTTGAACGTTCTAAAACAATCACTGAGTCTTTATTTAGCACTGGCAATAACTTGGTTAGCACTTCTGTCATAGTTTCATTGCTCACTTCGTAAGGAGGGTCAATAAAAACAAGATCAAACCGGTCACCGCAGGTCTCAAGATATGCAGAGACGCTTCTACCTTCTGCTCTGATGTCGGCATCGAGTTCTTCTTTTTGTAAAGCGCCTTTGACCATACGCATGTTCGTGATAATGCCGCCTAGAGCTTGCTTGTGCTGTTCAACTAGAACAACCTTTTTTGCACCGCGACTGGCAGCTTCCAGTCCTAATGCACCGGTTCCTGCATAAAGATCCAAAACCTCACTATTTTCGATAAGGTTTAGTGCAGCTAGCCGGTTATAGATGCTTTCGCGGATACGGTCGCTAGTTGGTCGTGTGACTTTGGCCGGGGAAGCTAAAGTTCTGCTACCAGCGATGCCACCAATAATTCTCGTCATAGTGTGGCTAGCCTAACTTAGTTACGTTCTCTTGGAAGATTTAACCATGCTGTTACCAACAACCCCGCTAGATAGGTTGCTAGGCGATAAGACCGCCAAGAGCCTAGCTAAGCATTTGGAGTTAGCAACAGTTGGAGACCTGCTGCAGCACTACCCAAGAAGGTATTCATCTAGGGGAGAGCTAACCAGCATCAACGAGATACCTATCGGTGAGGCAGCAACTCTCATTGCCGATGTAGTTGATGTGAATGAAAGAAGGATGAAGGGTAAATCCGGATCCATCCTTGAAGTGAAGATCACCGATGGCAAAGGTTTTGTAACAGCCACCTTCTTCAACCAAGCTTGGCGGAAACAAAAACTAACTCCTGGCACCAGAGGTCTCTGGGCGGGCAAGATCGGTAGTTTCAACGGCAAGTTGCAGTTATCTCACCCTGACTATGCATTATTCAACGATGAGATTGAAGATGAAGTAGCCAAGGCTTGGGCTGAATTACCTATTCCTATCTATCCAGCATCTTCAACCTGCACCACCTGGATGATTCAAAGATCAGTGCGCATCATCATTGATGGTCTAGCCAACATTGAAGATGAAATACCGGAAG
>Ga0304729_1001265_pt1 | contig 17016 bp, 14 predicted proteins | sample C_131016_MF_Meta_FD_190475 | JGI IMG/M metagenome (GOLD analysis project Ga0304729, IMG submission 190475) | Freshwater microbial communities from Lake Croche, Canada to study carbon cycling - C_131016_MF_MetaG (v2) (version 2) | ecosystem: Environmental > Aquatic > Freshwater > Lake | place... | reverse complement strand
GATACTGGTTTTGATACTTTGACTGTTGGTGGTCAGGATGCTTCTGGTGGTTCTGTTGAGTTGCCTGCTGGTTCTCGTGCGGCTGCTGTTGTGGTTGTGACTTCTGATCCTTATGCTTCTTACACTGTTGATGGCAATGCGGAGTTGCAGTCTGGTGAGAACACTGTGACTGTTACTGTTACTGCTGCTGATGGCACTACTACTCAGGATTATGTGATTACGGTTACTGTTTTGGAAGCTGTGTTGTCTACTGATACTGGTTTTGATACTTTGACTGTTGGTGGTCAGGATGCTTCTGGTGGTTCTGTTGAGTTGCCTGCTGGTTCTCGTGCGGCTGCTGTTGTGGTTGTGACTTCTGATCCTTATGCTTCTTACACTGTTGATGGCAATGCGGAGTTGCAGTCTGGTGAGAACACTGTGACTGTTACTGTTACTGCTGCTGATGGCACTACTACTCAGGATTATGTGATTACGGTTACTGTTTTGTCTGTAGTTTTGTCAAACAACACAGACGTAACTTCAATCACAGTTGCTCACTTAGACGCGACTTCTGGTTCAGTTACTGTTGGAGTCGGCACTACCGGCGTTCTGGTCCAGGTTTTAACTAAGGACCCTTTCGCTACTTACTCAGTTGACGGAAACTCAGATCTTCAGCCTGGAGATAACACAGTTACTGTTACTGTGACCGCAGCTGACGGAGAAACAACCTTGGATTATCCAATTGTTGTTACTGTTCCATCACTTTCAGACGATGCAACATTCCAGGTCTTCAAGGTAAATGGCGTCGATGTCAACGATAGCGATACAGTCTTACTTCCTAACGGTGTTACCAAGGTCAACGTCAAGGTTCAAGTTACTGATGTCGGTGCCTCTTGGAACATCTCAGGAGATGGAAAGTTGAAGCCACTTGTTGAAGGCGACAACACGCTAATCCTGACCGTGACCGCTGCAAATGGAGAGAGCACAGATTACACTGTCACGTTGACAGTTGCTGCAATCAGTGAAGACAATGCGTTGGATCCAGATGCTGGCTTGTTTGTAAACGGCGAAGCTGTAGACCTTGGCCTACTTGATAACCCAACTGGCTATGTAGACTTACCATCAAATACAACCAGAATCACTGTTGGTGCAAAGGCAGAATCAAACACTGCTGATGTCTTTGTAAACGATAAGACAGCCTTGCCATCAAGGACTAGATCATTCAGCGTTGATAAGGGTGTCAACACCTTCCTTATCCAGGTTGTTCCTGAAGCCGGGGATGATTACTCAAAGACCTACACACTAAAGGTTTATGTGGGTGGAGCGGATGCAACTGCTAAGTCTGTAAAGGTGAATGGCACAGCCATTACTTTCGATGACACCAATGCAGGTCAGTTGTCTAGCTTCCTACCTAATGGAACAAAGACCGCAACTTTGTATGTCGAGCCAAACGTTGCTCTTGCAGCTGGCGGTAACCCTGGAACAGTTGTTGCGATTGATGCTGGAGATGCTACGGCAACCGCAGCTACCGCAGCTTTCTCATGGAACTTGGCTGGATTGGTAACGGGAGATAACTCGTTCACTATCAACATCACTCCTGGAGATGTTAACGCAGAACCAGTGAGCTACACAGTCAACATCCGCGTTTCCCCTTCAAGCAACAAGAACTTGAAGACATTCATTGTTGGTGGGGTTGTTGTGCCTGTTGGTTCAACTCAGTTGTTAGCAGTTGGTGCAGAATCAGTTGAGCTAGATGCAACTACTGAAAGCGATGTCGCCACTTTTGAAGTCTCAGGTGGAGATGCTCTTGTAGCTGGTAGGAACACACTAACTGTTACTGTTACTGCTGAGGATGGAACCACAGCTGATTACACAGTGACAGCAATCGTTCCTAAGGCGATCGACAAGATCACTGTCACCTTCCCTAAGGTTGGAGTTGTCACTGTTGACGCAAAGACAAACAAGCCAGGTAATGGAATCATCGCCGCGGAAATCAAGAAACTGACAACCGCCAAAGCTACTGTGGTTTCTGTTCTTATCTCTAAGGACTTCTTGATCAAGAAAGATGCTAAGACCGCCGGTGCTGCACGTGCCGCTGCGATTCAGAAACTTCTAATCGGAACCAAGGCGATCCCAAGCTTAACTGCTGCCGGTATCTACAAGCAGGTTGCTGGAACCAAGGCCGACAAGGGAACAACAGTTAGCTTCATCTACTACTAAAAACTAATGACCTAATGCCCCTGATGAAATCGGGGGTATTAGGCGTTTAAGGGGCTTTGGTTCTCGGGGTTTGCTTTTACTCGGGTTAATTCCTATGTTCAGCAACTGAAACCCATAGGTTAGGCTGAAAGCAAGGGAGGATAAGTCGATGACTACTCATGGCAAGAGAGCGGTAAGCGCTGTGATTGCTTCTCTAGCCTTGCTGAATTTGAGCTTTCAACCAGCATCGGCAACTTCTAACGATTGCCGAACTTATCCCAGCCTTTCACCCTCTAGACAAGTTGAGGCGAAAGTCTTAGCTCCTGGGATAACTGCTCAAGCGTGGCAGTGGTATCCAAGTAGAAGCGATGCAGCAAATGCTGGTGTTTCGCCCCTAGGAACCAAGGTTTCTATTGTCACGGCAAACTTGAGGACTGCTGATTTTGGCATAGTTCATCCGCCAATCCCTAAAGCACAAGACCTTCGAACTATGTCAGCAAACCTGCCTGATGCCGTAGCGACAATCAATAGTGATTACTTTGATCAGAACGGACCTTGGAACTCCATGATTGAAGGTGGACTGTTGTCATACTCCATCCCCGAGGTATCTGGAGTTGTCGGTGTTGAGAAAGTCCTAGTTAACAAAGCCACTGGATACCGCGCTCAAGGTGTCCTTACCCTTGGAACTACTAAATATCCGATCACTGGAGTCAACCAGGTGACTCCTGGAGCGGATTCTATTGTCGCATATAAGACTACCTACATTGATTCATTGACTCCTGCTGGAAGCCTTACACTTGTGGTTCAGTCTGGAAGGATAATAAAAATCTATCCCAAGGGCTTTAGCGCACCTACTTCGGCAGGAATAATTATTCAGGTCAGGGGTAGCTGGGTTACTGAGTTATCAAAAATTGCCCTTAAATCGAAAGCCTCGGTCAATTTGGGAGTCACACCTAGGTATGAGAACCGCATAGCGGCCGACTCGATCGTTTCCAGCGCTGTTATTTCAGGCAAAAACAGTACTCTTAAGATTTCAGCTGTCAACTTTGGACAGGTCGCATCTAATGGGGCCACATTGTTTACTGATTCTTACAGCAATTGGACTCAAGGTGGTCAAGTTACTTTAAGGATCCTGCCAAGTTCCGCAACTCGGTATTACATCGCCAATGTTTACACAAACGGCTACAACACTCCCGTGGATGCAGGCGGATACATAGTCCAGGCCAGAGGGACTTCGGCCGCAGTGGCAAAGCTTTTCCGAGTTGGTGACCGAGTAACAATTGCTAAAACTTTTAGTGCTGAGGGGAAATCAACATTCAGTTCTGCCTCTGGTAGAGGTCCTAGGCTGGTTGAAAACAGTAAGCTCGTGTGGGTTTGTGCCATGCATAACCTTGATTTCAGGCCAAGATCGGCAATTGGTTGGAATCAGGATGGTCAGGTTTGGTTCATGACTTCCAGTAGAGGTATGGATGCTGATGACATGGGTATGCGTATGGGTGGGTCAAGCCCAGATCAGATGGGGCAATGGCTAATTTCTCTAGGGGCTACCGACGCGGTACTTTTAGATGGTGGAGGCTCAACCACCATGCAAGTGAAGGATCAGATCACAGGCTGGCAGCGGTTCGATCTTCCAGACTCGGCATGGTATCGAGCTATAGCGAATGCCTTCGTTATTTCACCAAAGAAATAAATTTATGTATTCGGATTCATCACTCTGCTTGCCAATTTGATGGCAATTTTGCGAGTAGTAACACGGCTTAGACCTGCAGTGGTTTTATTTAGTGGGCCATCGATGACAAGTGGTGGTGACTTTCTCTTGTCGAGAGCCTTGAACGTTGAGTTAAGAACATCTTCAGGCGTGCGGATGAATCTTCCAAGAGCTGGCGATGATCCGCCAGCATCAAAGAATTCTGTTGCAGTTGGTCCAGGGCAAACAGCTAGAACCTTCACTCCTGTTTTTCGAGTTTCTCCCCAAATAGCTTCTGTGAATGAAAGCACGAAAGCTTTGGTGGCACCATATAACGCCATGTATGGAAGTGACTGGAACGCTGCAGTTGAGGCAATGTTTATTACTATTCCATAGTTTCTCTCCAACATCCCAGGCAGCATTGCTCTGGTTAGTTGGACTAGGGTATGAACATTTACAGTTAGTTCCGCAGAGATAGTTTCCGGAGATTCGTCAATGAAGTTTGTGGTTGTTCCAAAACCTGCGTTGTTGACGAGGATGTCTATTTGGGTTCCTCGTCCTTGAAGTATTTTAGCTATCGAGCTGGCCGCGTCTTTGACAGACAGATCGGTCGGCAGAACCGTTGCCGCATCGAAGCCATGCTTGGCTGTGATTTGGTCAGCAAGTGATCTCAAACGGTCCGCGCGACGAGCAACCAGAATCACTTTAGCCCCTCGATCTGCCAGGGCAATTGCATAGTGCTCGCCCAAGCCAGAGCTTGCTCCTGTGATAAGTGCTGTTTTGCCTAGTAAGTCTTTCATTGTTCCTATTCTCCCACTTGGAAGCCGCTGGTTTTATAGATGTCTGGAAAATTTTATGTTGCGTTAGGTTAGCGTTTCGTTAGTTTTTTAGAACATTTTAGGGTCCAGAATTACCTGCAATTTTGAGGACCTGCTTCAGCGGGATGATTTTTGGCTGATTTCAAATAAAATATAGGTATTAGTTACCTAGGAGAGCTGTGAAGCGTTTAGTGCAGAAAACTGCCAACCTAATCTTGTCAGCGTCGCTGGCCTTGGGTTTTACTATTTCTGCCTCAGCTATTTCCTTTTCACAACCAGCAATCGCTGATGTTACTTGTCTTAGCGGGTTCAATCTCACTGATGGGAACTGTGTTGCGACATACACTTACGCTCAAGGATCAAACGAAGTCAGGGTTCCCAAAGGCCTAGGCGCAATCCAAATTGAAGTTTTTGGAGGTTCGGGCGGTAGTGGTGGAATCGATTGTGGTACTGGTTGCACCGCAGCGCCAACAGGTGACGTGGGTCATCTGATCCTAAACTTCACTGATCTAACCGGGAAGACCATAGGCATTTATCCGGGTGACTCAGGTAAAAATGGTGTGACCGCGGCCACCGGCTCTGGAGGAGGTGCTCCAGGTAAATCCTCCCTGGGAAGTGCTTTTGATGGCGGTAAAGGTGGAAATGCTGGATCGACCGGATCTTCCGGTGCTGGTGCTGGTGGCGGGGCTGCTTCAGTAGTAAAGATTTCTAACACCATGTATGTTGCCGCTGGTGCGGGCGGCGGCGGCGGTTCAGCTAACTCCCGAAATGGTTCAACCGCTGGTAACACTCTTGAGGCATACGTTTCATCTGGAAGTACAGGAGGACAGGGGCAGTCTTCATCCTGCAATTTCTTCTGCGATGGTGCCGGCGGTGGCGGTGGCGGTGCAGGAGTTATCGGCGGTGCCGGTGGCGGACTTTATCAAGCACCAAACGGTGACGCGGAAGCCGCTGGTTTTGGTGGTTCTGCAGGAACAAACACTCCAACTGGGGCCAACGTTACTGTAAGCGAGTATGCATCGGTAACTGGCCCAGGCGTGGTCTTAGTGAAATACACACCAAATAGGCCACCTAGCAGCATTGAATTAGTGTCTGAGAACCCAACTAACAGTAATGTTTATCGTTTTCATGTTGTTATGCCTATAGGGTCGAACTTCACTTCAGATGATGTAGAGCTTTCCGGATCTGCAGCAGATCAGGCAAATTTGGTTGCAGCTATTACAAAGAAGAAAGTTTCTGGTGACAGCACGGTTTACACGGTTTCCGTTAAAGAACCTGACAATACTGTTATTTCTGGTGAGCTAGTAATTACCGTTTTCGGAGTTTCTTCAGAGCCTTTAACTATCATTCAAACTGATCCGACTGCGACCGTTACGCTTCAACCATCAACAGCTAGATCTTTGGTTCACATTTTCGACGTGATAACTGACACTGAAGTGACAACACTAACACCAAATTCATTCTCCACAACCGGAACCGCAAAGGGTTGCAAGGTTACTGACATAAGCGGATCTGGAACCCAATTCCAAGTTAGTTTGGCCAAATGTGGAGCTGGAACCTATGGCCTAGTCCTCAACAAAAACGGACTCACAGACCTTCTCGGTAACCAAGGGCCTGCCAACGATGTTGCTTCGGAGCTAAGCGACATGAATGCCCCGGTTGTTTCGGTTCAAACTACAGAAGGCACGATACCTGAAGAATTCCTAAAAGTTCCGGTGACTTCAATCTTTGGACCATTGAGCCAAGACGCTCAAACCACTCTAGGAAACCAAGGTGTCTATGCACCAATGGATCAAGCGCCAGTGGTAAATCTCACCACAGACTTATCTGCCTCAACCTTGCAAGACCAAATTGCCTACCAAAAAGTTCAGCAGGTTGAAGTTGGATCATCGGTAGATCTATCAGTAACCGTTAGCCCTGAGATAGCTGCAGCATCTGATCTGGTTGCCTTTGTCCAGAATGGAACTTCATGGCAATTCATAGGTCGCACCACTTTCATAAACAACCGGGCTTCAGCAGATGCATTTGGTATTGCTGAACAGGGCAAAGTTAATGTTCGACTGGTAATCATTCCTAAAACAGTCGTCACGACTAACATGTCGTTCAAACCAGGTTTTGGTAAAGGGCTAGGAGTTAAATCAGCTCTCACTAACAGCCAAACCCAGCTGAGCAATCAGGTCATTGACATCACCATCGACGCAGTCCCTGGAGTCAATGGTGTGCCAAGCGTTGTTGACAGCCTAACTCCAGCAGCACCTGAGAACCCTCTTGGTAACCTACTGGATCTAACCCTCCCGACTTTGAACCCAGGTGCACCTGTGGCCAACCCGGGTATCGGTGCAACCGGTGACGATAACAGCCCTAGCGTTCCTTTCAACCCAATTGGAAGCCCAGCGGCTATAGCGGCAACTGTAAAGATCACAGCGACAACAGTTGCGGTTGTTTCAACTGTGGCAGCCGCAGCTGGAGCTGCTGCCGGTGCGGCTAGCGCTGCAGCAGGAGCATCAAGCTCGGCTGGAGGTTCAACAGGATCGTCTTCAAGTCAAGGTAATAACTCAAACGCGAATAATCAGGACGTGAATCAACAGGATGGTTCGATAGTTACCATTGATGCTGAAGTTGAAACCTTCACCTCCACCCACGAAGGTTTTGGTGATCGAATACCAATCTTCAGGCTAAAGATATTTATTTTCTTAGATAAGTTCACGCATGATTTGACCGTTAGAGCTTCAAAGATCTCACCGGTGGTATCTAAAATCATCAATGATGGAGCTTATCTAAGAGCGATGTTTGGTTCACTCTGGTTGGCTTTCCCAATCGCTGGTATTGCTTTGGCAACCTTCGGGTTGATGACACCTGTTCTTCAAATAAGTCCGCCTGATTGGCGTTTGTTTATTGCCATAGCAATTCTGGGTATGTTTGATGCATTCTCTGGAATTCTTGCGACGCTCATTTTTGTAATAGGAATGATCGACACATTCGGCATCAGGGATGTCTCTGATGTTCGCATGATGCTAGGTGTCTTAGTGATTGGTTTTGGACCAGCACTTATTGCCATAGCCTTCAGGCAGATTCGTAAGCATTTCGAAACGAACTTCAGTTACTTCTGGGAAAGAATCGTAGATATCGCTGTCCTAGTGTTCTTCACAGGCTGGACTGTTTCTTCAATGGTTGGAACACTTCCTGCTTTGGCGGGAAGAACTCTTTCGGTAGCAAACCACGTTGCTGACTTTGGTTTATTCCTTTCTATTGCAATAGTTATTCGAATCATCTTTGAAGAATTTGCGAGTCGCTTCTATCCGAAGCGTTTAGACAGGATCAACCCAACTGAAGTCAGCTCAACCAGTCAACTTCAAAAGGTGTTATCGACTGCTTTACGTTTAGGGGTATTTGCCTTTGTGACAGCTGCGTTTATGGGTAATACTTGGCAGGTTTGGGTAGGTAGCATCATCTTCATCTTGCCGAACGTGTTTAGTTGGTTCCAAGATCGTCTGCCTAATTATCCTTTGATTTGGAAGCTCATCCCTCAGGGCTTACCTGGGTTAGCGTTCAGCCTTTTGGTTGCTACCTATAGCTCCCTAGTTCTCACCTCACTACTAGGTCACCGAGCAGATTTCTCCCAGTGGTCTTTCATGCTGATGCCGATACCGATGTTTATTGTGGGACTGTTTGGGCTCTTTGGTCGAGAAGGAGCTGAGGGCGAGGATAGACCTATCAAGAGCCAGAAGTGGCGCTATGTCTATCGAATCGGTGGAATCTTCATGCTGGTGCTAACTATGAAAATAGCGGGCGTTATTTAATTCCGTTTTGCTTTAGCAAAGTTGCAACTTGAGCTTGTCTCGAAACAATCCATCTCAAAGTCTGCGCTTGTTCAGTGTGAAGGTTTGTTAGCTGCTGCTGGGTAGTTCCGAACTGGACGTCGGCAATTGGGTTTATAAGTTTTATGGCAGCAGAAATCCTTGTAGTCAACTTCATCGAGGTAACGGTAGCTGAAATTGATTTCAGATCCTTTAGATATTCTGTGCGACAGGTTTTGTAGTTAATACATTGCACATAAAGTTGTCCGCGTTGCATGGCATTTGTCGTCCAAGGGTGAATTGATGTGTCTGACAGCATGCTCATGTTGAAGTCGTCACCGACCACGGCTGTTTGGTTGTTAGCTCCAAAAGTCTGATCAGTTCCCCAGGGGATAAAAGTGAATTTATTCCTCGTATTGCTTCTAAGGAAATAGTTGTTGATGTCTGGACCCGAGTAACCATCCCAATGGCCAATAAAGTTTTCAACCGCCAAGAACTTGATTAGCGCAGCTCTGTCAAAAACGCTTGGGAGATTCTTATACCAACTTGCTTGATTGATGTCACTTGTGTAATCAAAAAGTTTTGCTAAGTCACTTTTGTTTGGAGTTGTTTTCCATCCGTAATCGACTAAGAATGAACCGGTATTAGCATCGCCATCGTCATTTCCATAGGTAAGGTCCTGAGACCATATACCTTCATAGATGTGCTGTGTGATGTCTTTGAAACGTTTCTGGATGAATACTTCATCAGGCGTTTCAACATTTACATACAAACCTTTATCAACACCGTTCACATAAATGTGAGCCCAGCCTGTCTTTTCTGCAGGTAAGCCCACCGCATTAAAAAGAGAATAGGCTGCAAATTCATGAACTTTACTGCCATCTTGAGTCATGGCATTTAGGGTTAGCTTTCTAAGGCCTAGGTAACCTGCGCCACCGTTCTTCTTGAACTTCACTTTGAAAGACGGAGTCTGATCCAAGGTGAATAGGGAAGTTGATCCCTTAAGGTGAAGACTAATATCCAAATCTCCACTGGTCTTAGATCCAGAAGTTATTTTTAGCTTTCCCGGAACATAAACCTTTAAGGTTTGCTGATTATTGAGCGATGTTACCGAAGGGGCTGGGAGAGTGAAGTCGATGCGAAGGATTTTCGCGGGGTTATAGATGTCAGCCAGTGTTATTGGCGAAACTGCTTGAGCAGGGGAAACCATCCCGAGGGCTATCCCTGCTATTACTAGGGCGCTTCCCAGGGTCCGCTTTGACACTGATAATTTGTTCACTTGGGCTAGTCTAACCTTGTGACCCCAATTGATTACCCTTTGCTACTAGCCTCGCTAGCCATTGACCTGTTCCTACTATTCCTATTGGCATATGTCTTCTTCTATAGACGTCATAAGCGCCGTGATGTGTTTGTGGCCATAACGCTTATCAATGTGACCTTATATGTCCTTGGTGGAGCTTTAGGAACCTTCACAATCTCGCTAGGCGTTGGCTTCGCTCTATTTAGCGTTATTTCCATCTTCAGATTGAGATCAGAGACCTTGGGCTGGAACGAGATTGGTTACCTCCTTGTTTCTTTGGCTATGGGTCTGGACCTTGGTTTGCCAGCTTATGACCTTCCTGTTCAAACCACCTATGCCGTAATTCTTGTTGCTGCTGTATTCGTGGTGGATAGTCCGTTGGTGCTTAGAAAAGGTATCAATCAACAATTTGTGTTGATCACGGACTTTATTGAAATTGATAAAGATGCTTTGCAGCAGAAAGTTGAAGCTCAATTGGGCTCACCGGTCAAGAGCATCAAAGTTAGAAACGTCACAACTGTTCCACCAACGATGAAACTGGAGATTGAATCCTAATGTCTTCTCAAAAACCAGAAAGTAAGTTTGATTACCAACCCCATCCTCACATTGAAGCTAGGAAAGCTCGTCGTGAGCCTAAAGCGGATAGCGGCTTAGCCAACGATGTTCCTAAATCGCCAAATGCCAGAATAGGCCTGACCATTACCAAGGGCGTTGGAACAATGTGGGCAGCGTATGCTTTCTGTGCGCTATCTCTAGTTTCACTACCGCAGATTATCGCTAAAGGTGATCCAGTTCAGATAGTGGCCTGGATAGCACAGACCTTCCTTCAACTAGTCTTGCTTCCCATCATTATTGTTGGGCAAAATATTCAGGCCTCGTCAGCTGAGAAGAGGGCGATCTTGACCTATGAAGATGCTGCTGCAGTTCTTGATGAGGCAGTGAAGATTCAGAAGCACCTTGATCACCAAGACAAATCGCTAGAGCACCTTATTACTAGGCTCGAAGAGCTAGAAGCGAAGATTCAAGCTAAATAAATGCGTTTAGTTATTGCCGATTGCTCGGTTGATTATGCGGGCCGATTAACCGCTCACCTTCCTAAAGCCAGAAGACTGCTGGTTCTCAAAGGTGACGGAAGCATCCTGATTCACAGCGAAACAGGCTCCTATAAGCCACTCAACTGGATGAACCCACCCTGCAACTACAGCCAGCACGACCCTGACGATGAGCAAATAGCCAATGGAGTGAAGGAAGTCTGGCGAGTTAGCCAGGCTAAAACTGCAGACATTCTTTGGATTCAGATTTATGAGATCCATGAAGACATCAACCATGAACTTGGCAAAGATCCTGGCCTAATCAAAGATGGTGTTGAAGCACATCTGCAGGAACTATTAGCAGAACAAATTGAGCTAATTGGAACCGGTGCAAAACTCATTCGACGCGAATATGCAACCGTGATTGGACCAGTGGATATTCTCGCCAAAGATTCAAATAGTCAAACAGTTGCTATTGAAATTAAACGTCGTGGTGAAATAGATGGTGTTGAGCAGTTGACCCGTTACCTTGAACTTCTAAACCGTGACTCTGCGTTAGCTCCGGTTCGAGGTATTTTTGCAGCACAAGAGATAAAACCTCAGGCAAGAACCCTTGCAGAAGATAGAGGCATTGAATGTCTTATTTTGGATTACGAGCAGATGCGTGATGCATCTTTTGATCCAGATTCGTTATTCGGGTAATCCTGCAATACGAATAAACTCGCGAACAGCAATCACACGAGCACTGGTCTTGCTCTTGGCATCAATGCCAGCAGCAGCAATAGCTCGGTTTACTAGGTTTTCAACTGCTCGAAGTGTGGTTCCACGCTCCTCAGCTATTTGCTGATTGCTTAGACCTTTAGCAATCATTCGAAGAACATCAAGTTGTGTTTTAGAAACATTCATAAGTGGATGTGAAGGCTTTAGATCATCTCGAAACTCAGGTCCAACTCGATCTCTTAGCGCTGTTTCGATAGCATCGTTCAGGACATTAGGGTCAGAGAGCCTTTCCTTCAAAAGGTAGGCTGCGTTTTTAGGAACAGATTTAACATCAACGCCATAGATTCTTGGTTCTGGAACGTGAGTTAGGAAAACCAAAGCTAATTCTGGGTGCATTTTGTGAAGAGCGATGCCAAGATCAAGACCTGAAGGTCCAGGACCTAGGTCAATGTCCATGACCACGATGTCGATGTCTGTGTTAGCGGCTATTTTTCTAGCTTCGGCAGCAGTGGAGGCAACCTCAACTTTGAAGCCATTGCCCCTAAGTTTCTCTGCAACTAGCCCCCGAACAAAAGGCTCGTCTTCAACTACAAGAACTGAGCGCTCATACATTATTTCCGCCTCCAGATGTTTACTACCCCTCTACTTTGCCACTAACTATTAGGAAAGACTGGGAAATATACCCTTTTATGAATGTTTGACAGGTCAAGTAGATTAGGTATTGAAGATGAAAAGGAAGTTAGAAATGAGCCTTTCAGAACGTAAAGTTTGGCGTGGTTTTGCCAGCGACAACTATGCCGGTGTTCACCCACGACTGTTTGAAGTTATGCAACAGGTCAATGAAGGCCACGAAGTTGCCTATGGCGATGATTTTGTTACCGGGGAACTCACTAAAGCTTTCAAGGCAGCCTTTGGATCTGAGGCTGAAGTATTTCCAGTTTTCAATGGAACCGGAGCAAACGTAATTGCCCTTTCATCTGTAGTTAGAAGATGGGAAGCGGTCCTCTGTGCTGAGACCGCACACATCAACTCTGATGAGGGTGGAGCTCCGGAGAAGATGGCCGGACTCAAACTTTGGACTGTTCCAACCAGTGATGGCAAGCTAACTCCAGAACTTCTAAAGCCATACCTTTTTGATATCGGTTCAGTTCACAGAGCCCAGATCTCTGTAATTAGCATTACTCAAACTACTGAGCTTGGAACACTTTATTCAGTTGCTGAAGTTAAGGCTTTGGCCGATTTTGCTCACGAGAACAACCTCTTCCTGCACATGGATGGAGCAAGATTATCTAATGCTGCAGCAGCACTAGGAACTTCATTCAAAGAATTCACTACCGATGCCGGTGTTGACTTGGTTAGCTTTGGTGGAACCAAGATTGGTGCACTAGCAGCTGAAGCAGTAGTGGTTTTGAATAAGAAAGCAGTCGCTCAGACTGTTCCTTTCCTTCGTAAGACTTCTATGCAACTACCAAGCAAGATGAGATTTGTTAGTGCTCAGCTGATTGCACTTCTAGAAAATGATCTAGCAATCAATAACGGCAAACATGCTAATGCGATGGCAAAGGTACTTGATGCTGGAGTTAGACAGATTGCTGATGAAACAGGCAAGGTGAGTGTTCCCAATCCAACTCAAGCCAATGCTGTTTTCCCTATTTTGCCTTTTGATGTGATTGAGAAATTACAGAAACAGTATCGTTTCTATCTTTGGGACCACAGAACAGGCCAGGTTCGCTGGATGTGTGCCTGGGATACCAAGCCTGAAGATGTTCAAGGCCTGCTTTCAGCTCTTCGGGAAGCATTAAACTAAAGGTATGACAACTAATAAAAGAGCCGTTACCCATGCCCCAATCGCAGATGTTTTAGCTGAAAGATGGAGTCCTAGATCTTTCGATAAGTCACACACTCTTTCTAAAGAAGAGGCACTATCTATCCTCGAAGCAGGAAGATGGGCACCGTCTGCTAACAACTTGCAGCCATGGCGTTTTGCATACATTTCACGTGAAGATGCCTTGCACGACATTATTTGTGAAAAGGGTTTGACTGGCTTCAACCAGGCTTGGGCACCTAGTGCTTCTGCACTTATCATGGTTGCTGTTTTGAACAAGAACCAAGAAGGAACCCCGCTAACTGGAGCTCCATACGATGCAGGTCTAGCGGCTTCTTTGATGCAGGTTCAGGCTCAGGAGCTAGGGCTTCACACCCACCAGATCGGTGGTTTGGTTCGTGACGAGATCAAGAGCATCCTAAAGATGGATCAGGATCTTGATGTTCTAGTTTTGATCGCTGTCGGTAAGGTTGCTCCAGCTGAGAACCTTCAAGGTCCAGCCTATGATCGCGAGATTGCACCGCGAGTTCGCCTTGAACTCAATGAAGTAATGCTCTACGGTCAGCCTTAATGATCCATCACCTTTCCATAAGTGACCAAATTGCCGGATGGTATCCAGGCATGGGCGCTTTGGTTTTTTGTTTGGTGGTTTGGGGTCTAGTTTTTGCTGGAACTGGTTTATTCGTAGGTGCCTTTATTCCTTTTATTACCGGTGACTCTTTAGTCTTCGCTACAGGGTTGGTAGCACATCAAGCAGGGATAAACATCTGGTTGATGGCCGTTGGTGTTGGTGTTGCTGCTTGGTTAGGTGATCAGGTTGGCTTCACACTTGGAAGACACTTTGGAAGACCATACTTGGATAAACGTCAGGGTAAATGGATTCAAAGCGGGATCACTAAGAGTGAGAATCTTTTCAATGCTTGGGGTTGGTGGGCTGTTGTGGTTGGAAGGTTCATGCCCTGGGCAAGAGTCTTCATTCCTGTGATTGCAGGTATTGCCAAGATGAACTACTACAAGTTCTTCAGCTCTAATCTGGTTGGTGCTTTAGCTTGGGGAACCGGACTCACTATCTGTGGTTTTTATTCAGCAGAGATTCCTGCGGTGAAGAACGCCTCTTATTTGATTGCTGCGTTTTTCATTATTGGAAGTCTCATTGCTGGTTTTCGCGTTTGGTTGAAAAACAGATCAAATTCAAACTAATCTTCCCAGTTCTCCAGGTTATCGAAGAATGAAATTGGCCAATTCGGGGGATTTTTCCGAAGCTAAGAAATCGAGTTCTTGAGCGCTCCAGGTTTCCCAGAATTGAAGATATTTATCTCCATCTCGCTCAATGCTTCTTTGTTTTCTGCGCTCTTCTGGCATTTCAATCCAAATCGTGAGTTTAGTCATAGCTGCAGTGAAGGTGTTCAATGATCCGCACCCTTCGATAATTAGTGGAGTTCCTCCTGAAAATTCTCGCCATTCTTGTCGTTGGTTAGTATCCCAGTTGTATTCCTGCCAGCTCGCGGTGCCTGTATTTAGGAGTGGGTTTAGAACCATTCTTTGCAGGTAACTTACTCCGTCTTTCAAACCTTCCCAACCCAAATAGAGATCATCCATATGAATGATCCGCGGGGCTGAATCGCCTTCAAGAAAAAGTTGATTTTGAAGTCTGTTAGCAAGAGTTGTCTTACCTGACCCCGCACGTCCGTCAATAATAATTATTGGATTATTTAGCGACAATGCTTCTTGGGTCACTCTGGAAATTAGATCTGACTGCTCGAGAATCTCGGACAATTCGTTTCTATTTTCAGTAGACATAACTAAAGCCTAACTTTTATGGACCCTCAATCAGAACATCTGGGTGTCTGTCAAAACGGTAACCTTCGCCACGGTAGGTTCTGATGATGTCTGGGTAGTCACCTAGCTTGGTTCTTAGTCTTCTAACGTGAACATCAACGGTTCTAGCCTCAACGCTCTTATCTTCAGGCCATAAAACATCAACTAGCTCATCTCGGCTGATGCTGGTTCCGGTGTTTGAAACAAGATACTCAACCAGGGCGAATTCCTTACCGGTTAGCTCAATATTCTCGCCATCGATGAAGACTTTCCTGCGACCCAGATCAATGACCACACCTTCGGCTGGGGTCTCGTATTTCTCGTTGAGTCTCTGATTAGCTCTAGGGTCACCCAGGGCAGTTCTCACTAAATCAAGGTTGCGACCGGTGGTTCCAGCCTTAGCAAGAGCCACGGCTGCAAAGGAATCTAAGGCTAGTCCAGGGGCTATTTGATCCAGTGTGGTTCGAAGGGCAGCCACAATGTCGCCAAGGGTTGTCCCGTGCTCAAGGGCGGTTTTCTCGTCGATTCCGACGTAAAGAGCAAAGCCTTTGGCTTCGGTTTCAGTTCTAACAAAAGGGTTGTTGGTGATAGTCATTTTGAATAATCCTTGCTATGTATGCGATTTATAGGGGTGTAAGCGACGTCGCTTAGGGGTTTAGGGTTTAGTGCAGGTAACTAGATTTGGGGGGCTAGTTAGCTACACATTCGCATGTGCATAGCAGGCATCATCATGGCTGGGCAGATAGCCACAGTCACGTTCATTAGAGATGCCTTAGTATTCATTGGTAAAACTATATGGCACAAGCATTCATTTAGTCAAATGACACTCAGAGGACAAGCCATGGAGATTCTCTTCATCTGCACCGGCAACACCTGTCGTTCGGCTATGGCTGAGAAGATCTTGAACCACCTGGCCACATCAAGATCACTAGATATTTATGCTCATTCGGCTGGCACCAGAGCTACCCAAGGTGGCCAAATGAATCAAGCTGCCAGAAATGCACTTCAAGAACTTGGGATAACTAACTTTCTTCACAGTACTCAACCAATTCCAAATGACATCACAGCGGATCTAATCCTGACTGCAACTTCAGTTCACAGGGACTTTGTTATAGGGGAGCACCCAGAACTAATTTCCAAGGTCTTCACAATAAAAGAGTTTGCTCAGCGTTTTCAACAAACCGATGATGTGAACCTTGATATCGAAGATCCATTGGATTCAAACGCAGAAACTTATCGTCAGGTTGCTAATCAAATCAAAGATTCTTTAGAGGTTATTGTTGCAGGACTAACTGCTTAGTCGGCAAGACCATAGAGTCGGTCACCAGCATCGCCAAGTCCTGGAACGATATAACCTTTTTCGTTCAGCTTCTCATCCAATGCACCGAGCACAATCTTCACATCTTTATTACCAACATGATCTTCGACTGCCTTGAGTCCTTCAGGAGAACCAATTAGACAAATGCAGGTGACATCTGTGGCTCCACGATCAAAAACATAATCGATTGAATCGATAAGTGTTCCACCGGTAGCTAGCATCGGGTCAATAATGAAAACCTGTCGGTTGGTTAGATCATCTGGAAGGCGGTTTGCGTAGGTGTATGGCTGAAGTGTTTCTTCGTCTCGTTTGATTCCTAAGAAACCAACCTCGGCAGTTGGAAGGAGTTTCACAATGCCTTCTAGCATTCCTAAGCCTGCTCGAAGAATAGGAATGATGATTGGACGAGGTCTTGAAAGTTTCAAACCCTTGGTTGGCCCCACCGGAGTTTCAATTGCAACTGCTTCGGTTCTAACTTCTCTGGTTGCCTCATAGGCCAGGAGCGTCACCAACTCTTCAACTAA